>ERZ795044.2781-NODE-2781-length-15022-cov-5.489544_pt1 | contig 15022 bp, 12 predicted proteins | sample MGYA00375128_ERZ795044 | MGnify/ENA primary metagenome ERZ795044 (study PRJEB30173, sample SAMN05720213) | anaerobic digester metagenome | isolation source: active sludge of municipal wastewater-treating anaerobic digesters | place: USA | collected 2014-12-22 ... | reverse complement strand
GTGCGCGCTGGCGAGCGCGGGATCGAGATCCACTTCGGCGAGCAGACGTGCGCGCTCGGTGACGAAGCGACGCAGGACCGCGTTGACGAAGCCCGAGGCATGCCCGAGCCCGAGGGCTTTCGCCGCATCCACGGCCAGATGCACGCTGACCTCGGGTGCGGCGCGCGAGTATTCGATCTGATGCGCAGCTGCGACGAGCAGCGAGCGCAGCGGCGGTGCCATGTCTTCAGGCGCGCGCTTCAGCAGCTGCACCACCGCAGGCGCGAGCCGCAGATACCAGCGCAGCGTGCCGAGCGCGATCGCGCGCACGGCGGCGCGATCACCGCGACTCTCCGCAGCAAGCAGCGCGTCGTCGGCGGAGCGGCCGCCATGCGCCACCTCGGCCACGGCCGCCGCGGCCGCCGCGGCCGCCGCGAGCGTCGACGCGCCGGGCGCCAGATCGAGCGCGGCTTCGTCCACGACCACCGGCGCACGCGGCGCCGCGGACTTGCGCGCGTCGCCACGCTTGCCCGGTCGCTTGCCACCGAAACGCGCGCCCTTGGGCGCACCCTGATCACGACGACCACCAGGTCTGCCCGTCTTCACATTCATCCGAGCACCTGTCCCGTCAGATTCAAACCATTGCAGAATTCCCGCGCCGTTACCGGCTTGCGTCCCGCGCGCTGCAGCTGCTGCAGCGCGAGCACGCCCTCGCCCGCGGCGACACGCAAGCCGTCCGCGCCGAGCCCGAGCACCGTGCCGGCGGCCGCGCTGGCATCTTCGGGCAGCGCGCGGGCGCGATGCACGCGCAGCACCTCGCCGGCGAAACGCGTCTCGGCAATCGGCCAGGGATTGAAGGCCCGCACCTGCCTGTCGAGTTCGATCGCGCTGCGACTGAAGTCCATCAGCGCCTCCGCCTTCTCGATCTTGGCAGCATACGTGACGCCCGCGCCCGCCTGCGGGCTGAACGTCGCGCGACCCGACTCGATCAACTCGAGCGCCTCGAGCAGTGCGGCCGCTCCGAGCACCGAGAGCAGTTCATGCAGTTGCGCCGAGGTTGCGTCGTCCGCGATCGGCAGGCGTCGCGACAGCAGCACCGGCCCCGTATCGAGACCCGCCTCCATGCGCATGATCGCAACGCCCGTTTCTGAGTCGCCGGCAAGGATCGCGCGCTGGATCGGCGCCGCACCGCGCCAGCGCGGCAGCAGCGAGCCATGGATGTTCAGGCAGCCGAGTCGCGGCAGATCGAGCGCCACCTGCGGCAGGATCAAGCCATACGCCACCACCACGAGCACGTCGGCCTGCCAGGACGCGAGCATCGCTCGGCCCTCGGGCGTGCGCAGCGTCACAGGCTGATCGATCGGCCAGCCGCGCTGCAGCGCGAACTCCTTGACCGGACTCATGGCGAGCTGCCGGCCACGACCGGCCGGGCGATCTGGCTGCGTCAGCACACCCACGACAGTGTGTGCGCTGCGCGCCAGCGCTTCGAGCGGAGGCACCGCGAAGCCAGGCGTGCCGGCGAACGCTATTCGAAGCGGCATGGCGCTTCGACTCAGAGTGCCGACGCGTCGGAACTGGAACGCTTGCCGCCGCCGGCCGCGCGATCCTTGCGCTCGCGTTCGAGCTTCTTGCGGATGCGTTCGCGCTTGAGGTCGGAGAGATAGTCGACGAACAGCTTGCCCTGCAGATGATCCATCTCGTGCTGCAGGCAGACGGCGAGCAGGCCATCGAGGTCCCGTTCGAACGTCGCACCGTGCCGATCGCGCGCGCGCACGCGGATCCGCTCGGCTCGCTGGACCTCTTCATAAATGCCGGGAACGGACAGGCAGCCTTCTTCCGTCACCTCGATACCATCGCGGGAGAGGATCTCGGGATTGATGAACACCTGCGGGTCATCATTCTCTTTCGAGGTGTCGATGACGATCAGCCGCTTGTGCACATTGACCTGCGTCGCCGCGAGTCCGATGCCGGGCGCCTTGTACATGGTCTCGAACATGTCATCGATCAGCCGGCCCAGGCTGGCGTCAAATTCGGTGACATCGGTCGCCCGGGTACGCAGTCGGGGGTCGGGGAATTCGAGGATCGTAAGCAGGGCCATGGCGGTGTCTCGCAAGGTTCTTCGTGTATTCGACGCAAATCTGTTGCCAATGTTCTCATTTCGTTGAGAATTGAGGGCGGGGCTCGTCTGCTTGGTCGCAGGGCGCGCCCGGACACGCCGGCGCACCCTGGCGCACGTGATCCAACGCACATTGCAACGATTTGACGATACGCACCGCGCCGGCCAGCGAGTATAACAGCCAAGGTCTCTGGCCCCACCCGCGATGAGGAGTGGAGGATGCTTTTGAATCAATCACTTAGCTCGAATGCGCTGACGCGCAATTCGGCTCCGCGTCGCTTCGGCGTCGTTTTCGGTGTCACCGTGGCAGCGTCCGTGCTGCTGGGCGGCTGCTCCATGCTGGGAGGCCGTGAAGACGCGCCCGCCCCGGTGCGCAGCGTCGCGGCTGAACCCGCCAGCGCCGAAGCGTCTCCGCCCCCGATGACGGCCACCGAAGCCGCCGTCGCAGCCAATCCGGAAGGAGCCGCCTCCTCGGACGAAACCTCGCGGCCGGTCATGAACCCGACCGCACCGATGTCCTATACGGTCAAACGTGGCGACACGCTCTGGGACATCGCCTCGATGTACCTGCGCGATCCCTGGTTGTGGCCGGAGATCTGGCAGGTCAATCCGCAGGTCGAGAACCCGCATCTCATCTATCCCGGCGATCTGCTGTCGCTGGCCTATGGTGCCGATGGCTCGCCGCAGGTGCGCCTGACCCGCGGCGATGGCGCGCGGCTCAACCCGCTGCTGCGCAGTGACCCGCTCAGCGACGCGATCTCGACGATTCCTTACTCGGCGATCGCCTCGTTCCTCGAACGTCCGAGCGTGGTGTCGAAGGAACAGTTGCAGACGGCACCGCGCGTGCTGGCGATCCGCAACGAACACATGATCGGCTCGAGCAACAACGAGATCTACGCCCGCGGCCTGCAGAACTCCACGGCGAGCAATCGTTTCAGTGTGGTGCACGTCGGCGACGCGATTCGCGATCCGGACGACGGCGATCTGCTCGGCTATCAGGGCACGTTCGCGGCCACCGCCATCGTGCAGAAGCCCGGGGATCCGGGCCGCGCGCTGCTCACGGAGTCGGTGCGCGAAACGATGGAAGGCGACCGGCTGCTCGGCGTCGAGAACGAAGTGCCGCTGAACTTCGTGCCGCGTTCCCCGGACACCGACATCAGCGGCCAGATCGTTTCCGTCGCCGATGGCGCCAGCATCGTCGGCCAGTTCGCGATCGTCGCGATCAACCGCGGCAGCCGCCATGGTCTCGTACCGGGCCACGTGCTCGCGATCGACGAGGCGGGTGACGTGGTCGTCGATCGCAATGGTCGCTCCGTCGGTGGCATCAAGCTCGGCACGTCGTTCGCGCCGAAGGTCAAGCTGCCGAATGAACGCAACGGCACGCTGCTCGTGTTCCGCGTGTTCGACCGCCTGAGCTACGGGCTCATCGTGTCGGCGCAGAATCCGGTGCGTATCGCGGACGTCGTCCGCACCCCGTAAGAATCGTGCAGCCGGCGTGTCAACGCCGGTTTCACGGCCAAGCCGGCAGATTCACCGCAAGACCTGGCCGCAGCATTTTCCGATGCTGCGGTCATGGCGGATCCTGATCTCCGACTGCTCTGCACCCTCGCCCGCATCCCGGCGCTCGATGCCGCGTCGCTGATCGCCGCGTGCACGGCGCTCGGCGATTTGACGGCGCTGCTGCGCGCAAGTCCCGCCACCTTGCGCGCCGCCGGGGTCGCGCCCGCCGCCGCCGCCCGCCTGGCCGCGCGTCTGGCGGCCCCGCTGCGCCGCGAGCTCGATCAGGATCTGGCCATCGCGCACCGCCACTCCCTGCAGCTCCTGGCGGCCACGGATCCGCGCTATCCCTCGCAGTTGCTGGCCGCCATCCCCACGGCGCCCGCCGTGCTGTGGGTGCAGGGCGATCCGCAGGCGCTGAGTGCGCCGCAGATTGCCATCGTCGGCGCACGCCGCTGCACCGCCTCCGGCGCGATGACGGCGCGCCAGTTCGCAGCGTGGTTCGCGCGTGCCGGGCTCGTCGTCACAAGCGGCCTCGCGCGCGGCATCGATGCCGCCAGCCACGCGGGCGCTCTCGATGCACCGGGCCAGACGGTTGCCGTGTGCGCGCATGGCCTCGACCTCACGTATCCCGCGGAGCATGGGCCGCTCGCGCAGCGCATCGCCGCACAGGGCGCGCTCGTGTCCGAGTTTCCGCCGGGCACGGCACCCCGGCGCGCGCACTTTCCGCAGCGCAATCGCCTGATCGCGGGCCTCGCACTGGGCACGGTGGTGGTCGAGGCAGCGATGAAGAGCGGCTCGCTCAGCACGGCGAGCTGGGCGGCGGACCAGGGCCGTGAGGTGTTCGCCGTGCCGGGGTCGGTGCACAGTCCGGTCTCGGCCGGCTGCCATCGACTTATTCGGGACGGCGCCAAACTCGTCGAGACGCCGGAAGAGGTCCTTGCCGAGCTCAGGCTTCCCTTGATTAATCAATCACTTGAAAACAGATCGAGCCAGGCCGGACAGCGCGCGATCGAACGGCCGCGGTTGGACAAGCCTCTGGAAATCCTGTTAGATGCCGTCGGCTTCGGGCCCACCGGTGTCGATGAACTGGTGATCCGTACAGGCCTGCCGGGCGAATCCGTGGCGTCGATGCTACTCATTCTCGAGCTCGAGGGGCTGATCGCGGCGGAAGCCGGCGGTCGATACAGCCGAACTCCTGCGATATGACAAATACTCCATGACTCACATCACCGGCAGCGTCCTAGACATTCTCATCTACGTGTTCGATCGCTACATGCTGAGCGACGGGCCGGAGGTGCCCGAGCGCGATGAACTGGCGCAGGATCTAGAGCGCGCGGGCTTCGAGCAGGCCAACGTCGAGCGCGCGCTGGACTGGCTCGCGGATCTGGCCGGCGAGCGCAACCAGGAACTGCCGGCGGCTACCGCAGCGCAGTCGTCGATGCGCGTGTTCACGGACAGCGAGCTGTCGCGGCTGTCGGCTGAATGCCGCGGCTATCTGATGTCCCTCGAACGCACCGGCATCCTCTCGGCGCTGCAGCGCGAGATCGTCATCGATCGGCTGCTGGCGCTGGAAAGCGAAGAGCTCGACGTCGAGCAGCTGAAGTGGGTCGTGCTGATGGTGCTGTCCAGCCAGCCGGGCGCCGAAATCGCGTGCTCGCGGATGGAAGACATCGTCTGGGGAAGTTCGGAGCGACCACACTGATCACCCGAACACACGCAGGCGCGCCCCTGCCGCGCCGCACGCGCACCGCGGTTCGACCGCGGTTTTGCGTTTCTGGAACGTACTGAATTTCACTGAGAGCCAATGCCCGACAATCTCGTCATCGTCGAATCGCCCGCCAAGGCCAAGACCATCAAGAAGTACCTCGGAAAGGACTTCGAGGTGCTCGCCTCCTATGGTCATGTCCGCGATCTCGTGCCGAAGGAAGGCGCGGTCGATCCCGACAAGCGCTTCGCGATGAAATACGACGTGATCGAGCGCAATGAGAAGCACGTCGAGGCGATTTCCCGCGCCCTGAAGAAATCGAAGGCGCTCTATCTTGCAACCGACCCCGACCGCGAAGGCGAGGCGATCGCCTGGCATCTGCACGAGCTGCTGAACGATCGTGGCGAGCTCGAAGGCAAGACGGTGCACCGCGTCGCGTTCTACGAAATCACCAAGAACGCCGTGCGGGAGGCGATCTCGGAACCGCGCGGCCTGTCGCTGGATCTCGTCAATGCGCAGCAGGCGCGCCGCGCGCTCGATTATCTCGTCGGCTTCAATCTCTCGCCCCTGCTGTGGAAGAAAGTGCAGCGCGGTCTGTCCGCGGGGCGCGTGCAGAGTCCGGCGCTGCGCATGATCTGCGAGCGCGAGGCCGAGGTACAGGCTTTCATCCCGCAGGAATACTGGACGCTGGACGCCGAGGGTGAGCACACGGCGCAGAGCTTTCCACTCAAGTTGATCGAATACACCGGCCGCAAGGTCGAGCAGTTCAGCTTCACGAATGAAGGCGATGCGCGCGGCGTCGAGGACACGATCCGCAGCGCCGCCGGTGCCGGGACCCATGGCGGATCGCTCAAGGTTCTTTCGATCGACCGCAAGCAGCGCCGTCGCAACCCCTCGCCGCCCTTCACCACCTCGACGCTGCAGCAGGAGGCCTCGCGCAAGCTCGGCTATTCCGCGCAGCGCACGATGCGCCTCGCGCAGCAGCTGTATGAAGGTGTGGACTTCGGCGAAGGCTCGATCGGCCTGATCACCTACATGCGTACCGACTCGGTCAATCTCGCCAACGATGCGATCGCCGAGATCCGCCAGGTCATCGAGAAGCAGTACGGCAGGGAAGGGCTCGCCGAAGAGCCGCGCATCTTCAAGACGAAATCGCGCAATGCGCAGGAAGCGCACGAAGCGATCCGCCCGACCTCCGCCGCGATCCTGCCTGCGCAGATCGAAGGCAAGATCGATCCGGATCAGTTCAAGCTCTATGCACTGATCTGGAAGCGCGCGGTCGCCTGCCAGATGGCGCACGCGCTGTTCGATACCGTCGCCGTCGACATGCTGGCGGGGCCCGATGGTCCGCAGCGCCATCTGCTGCGCGCGAATGGCTCCACGCTGGTGAAGCCGGGCTACATCGCCGTCTACCAGGAAGGCCGCGACGACAACACCGACGACGACACGGACCGCATCCTGCCGGCGATGCAGGAAGGCGATGCCGTGAAGCTGCTCGCGGTGCACGCCGAGCAGCATTTCACCGAACCGCCGCCGCGCTTCTCGGAAGCCTCGCTGGTCAAGGCGCTGGAAGAGCATGGCATCGGCCGTCCGTCCACCTATGCTTCGATCATCTCCACGCTGAAGGATCGCGAGTACGTCGAGATGGACGCGCGCCGATTCATCCCGACGGACATGGGCAAGATCGTCAACGGCTTCCTGTCGAAGTATTTCGGCAAGTACGTCGAGTACGGTTTCACCGCCGCGATGGAAGACGAGCTCGACGCGGTCTCGCGCGGCGAAGAGAACTGGCGCCAGCCACTCGAGAAGTTCTGGCAGCCGTTCATCGATCTCGTCGAGCACACGGAAAAGAACGTCTCGCGCGAGGAAGTCGCGCAGTCACGCGAACTCGGCATCGATCCGGCGAGCGGCAAACCCGTCAGCGTGCGCATGGGCCGCTACGGACCGTTCGTGCAGATCGGCACCAAGGATGACGTCGAGAAGCCGAAGTTCGCCGGCCTGCGTCCGGGCCAGAAGATGGACAAGATCACGCTGGCCGAGGCGTTCGAGCTGTTCAAGCTGCCGCGCAAGCTCGGCTTCCTGCCCGAGGGCGATGAGATCACGACCAGCGTCGGCCGCTTCGGCCCCTACGTGAAGTACGGGGCGAAGTACGTGTCGCTGAAGGACGGCGACGATCCGTACACCGTCACACTGGAGCGTGCGCTCGAGGTCATCCGCGCGAAACAGGAAGCGGACGCGAACCGGATCATCCACGACTTCGCCGACATCGGCGTGCAGGTGCTGAACGGTCGCTACGGCCCGTACATCACCGACGGGGAAAAGAACGCTCGCGTGCCGAAGGATCGCGATCCGAAGACGCTGACGGCCGAGGAATGCCAGGCCTTGATCGCCGCGGCCCCGGCGCGTCCGGCCCGCTTCGGCAAGGGTCGTTTTGCCAAGGGCGGCAAGAACTCCAAGGACAAGGCAGTCGGCAAGAAGGGCGGCAAGGCTTCCGCGAAGGCGGCGGTCGACACGACCGCCACCGCCGCCAGCACGGCAGCGGTAACGGCCAAGCCGGTGAAGGCTCCGAAGGATGCCGCGAAGGCCGCGCCGAAGAAGAAAAAGTCCGCGAAGAAGAAATCCGCTGCCGCCAAACCAGCAGCGGCGAAGAAGGCCAGGAGCGTGCCGGCTGACGCGTGAAGTACCGTCACGCCTTTCATGCCGGCAACTTCGCGGACGTGCACAAGCACGTCACGCTGGTCGCGCTGTTCGAATCGCTGCTGCGCAAGGACAAGGGTTTCCTGCTAGTCGACACCCATGCCGGCAGCGGCATACATGACCTCGGCAGCGCCGAGGCACGCCAGAGCAACGAAGCTGCGCTCGGGATCGAGCGCCTGCTGCAGGACACGCAATCTGCGAACACGCCCGACATCGAGCAGTACCTCGGCCTCGTGCGCGCGTTGCGGGCCGAATCGGGCCATCGTCATGCCTATCCAGGCTCGCCGTGGATCGCCGCAAGACTGCTGCGTGCCCAGGACCGCGCGGTGCTGATCGAATCCCAGACTGATGCCTTCGTCGAGCTGCGTCGCAATCTACGGGACGCGGCAGGCTGCACTTTCGAGAATGGCGACGGCTATGCGCGCCTGCCGGCGCTGCTACCGCCCGCGGAAAAACGCGGTCTCGCGCTGATCGATCCACCCTACGAGGACGCACGCCAGGACCAGCAGCGCATCGCGCAATCGCTCGAGCGATCGCTCGAACGCTTCGCCACGGGTGTGTATGCGATCTGGTATCCGATCAAGCTCGAGCGCGACGTCGAACGCTGGCAGGCGAATCTCGTCGCGCGGCTCGCGCGACCGATGCTCAGTTGCGAGCTGTGGCTCTATCCGCGCGACAGCCGTGCCGGATTGAATGGTTCAGGCATGCTGATCATCAATCCGCCGTATCGTTTCGACGAGATTGCGCGGGCTTCGCTGCCGCGGCTCGTCAGCGCGCTCGCGCCGGTGCCGGCGCTCGGCGGGTGGAACGTCCGGGATCCTTCTCGGGCGTGAGCGCAACCTAAGGCGTGAGCGCCGTGAGCACGCGGCGCAACGGCTCATCGACGTCCGTTTCGCCGCGCCCGAGCACGGCGACCGCGCCGCCCGGCGCTGACGCCAGCACTCCCGAGTACCCGCCCTCGTCGAAACGCTCGGTGTCCTGCACCGTTTCACCCGGCAGCACCATGACCGTGACCGGCCCGCGTGCGGTGCGCACGACCAGATGGGGCACGTAGCGGCCGCGGAAAAAACAAGCGTGGGCGTAGACGACCTCACCGAGCGCTGCACGGTCCAGCTGCACGCCGGAGCGCTTCAACACCAGATCGAGCGCCGACTGCGGGATCTGCCGGGTCTCATCCCAGCTCGTCGCCTCACCGCTCATGTGCGATACGAGCTCCGTCGCCAGCGCCTCGCCATCGCGACTGCCGCCGAACATCACGCCGATCGCGATCGCCATCAGCACGCTCGCGGCGAGTGCCCAGCCCCGATTGCGCCAGGGGCTCGAGCGGCGCGGCAGGGCCGGCTGCAGCGGCACGACTCGCGATGCCGCCTCGGTGGAAGCGGCCGGCACCGGCAGCTGCATCGCTCGCAGGATGCCAGTCTCGATCCGCAGCGTTTCGGCGCGATATCCACTGCAGTCCGCACAGCCAGCCAGATGCTGTTCCAGCTCGGGGGACATGGCCGTCGGCTCGCCACCGATACGCAGTCTCGCCTCTTCACAATTCATGCTTGGCCTCCAGGGCGCGCTGCGGCAGACCGTAGACCTCACGCAGTCGATCACGGGCGCGGAACAAGCGGGTCAGCACCGCACCTTGCGACAGTCCCAACTCGGTCGCGATCTCCTGTGTGGAGAAGCCACCCAGCACCTGCATGACGAGCGGCTCGCGATACTCCTCAGGCAGGCGAAAGATCGCGAGGCGAAGCTCGCGTGTCTGCTCGTCGTCGCTGGCGGCGAGCGCCGGATCGTCGCTCGCCACGAGCGAATCGACATCGGTCAGTTCGAGGCGCTTGCGCTCGTACAGGCGCGCATGCTCCCGCCGCACGATGGTGAGCAGCCAGGGCTTCAGCGCCGCAGCATCCGCCAGCTCGGTCCTCGACTTCCATGCCCGCAACATCGCCTCCTGAACGACGTCCTCGGCCGTGGCCACGTCGCGTGCGAGCCAGAGTGCGAACCGCAGCAGATCGGGCCTTAGCGCCCGCAGCGTCTGCTCCAACTCGCGGTCCGATCGCTTTGCGGAATCCGGGTCGTTCATGTACAAGACCGGACCATTGCAGGTATTGTTTCGTACTCAATGCATGACGAATCTGTGAACAGCACGAAGCCCGACCAGTATGGCGTGGTGGGCCACCCCGTCTCGCACAGTCGTTCGCCGTTCATCCACGGCATTTTTGCACGTCAGACGGAACAGAATCTCGTCTACCGCCTGCATGACGTGCAGCCGGCGGATTTCGACGATTTCTGCCGCGGCTTTTTCGAGGGTGGCGGCAGCGGGCTGAACGTGACCGTGCCGCACAAGGCAGCGGCCGCGAATTTCGCCAATGAACTGACGCCGCGTGCGGAACGCGCCGGCGCGGTCAATACGCTGGCGCGGGGCGCCGGTGGAGTGCTTGGCGACAACACCGACGGCGCCGGCCTCGTGCGGGATCTCAGCGAGAATCTTGCCGTGGAACTCGCGGAGGCACGCATCCTGATCCTGGGTGCCGGTGGCGCCACACGCGGCATCGTCGCGCCGTTGCTAGAGCAGAATCCTGCCGAAATCGTGATCGCGAATCGCACCGCAGACCGGGCGCAGGGGCTGGCCGGCATCTTCGGCGACCTCGGCAACGTGCGCGGCTGCGGCTTCGACGACGTGCCGTTCCGCCCTTTCGATCTGATCATCAACGCGACGTCTGCGGGTCTCACCGGCAGCATGCCGAAGCTGACGCCGGCCGTGGTCGGCAGCGCCACCACCTGTTACGACCTTTCCTACGCTCGCAGCGCCACGGCTTTCGTGCGCTGGGCACGCGAACATGGCTGCGCGCGCGCGATCGAGGGCTGGGGCATGCTGGTCGAGCAGGCGGCGGAATCCTTCGAACTGTGGCGCGGCGTCCGTCCGGAGACCACGCCCGTGCTGTCGCTGCTGGTGGGTCCGCGCTGATTTGACGGCGGCGGGCGAAAAACGGCGTTTTCGCTCGCCTAGCGCATGGTCACGAATTCCTCGGCGCTGGTCGGGTGAATCGCGACGGTGTCATCGAAGTCCCGCTTCGTCGCGCCCATCTTCACGGCCACTGCAAATCCCTGCAGCATTTCGTCCGCGCCGGCACCGATCACGTGGCAGCCGACGATCTTCTGCTCCGGACCCACGCACACGAGCTTCATCTCGGCGCGCGGCTTGCGCGCCGTGAGCGCGTGATACATCGGCACGAAGCCCGAGTGATAGATCTTCACCGCGTCGCCGTGCTGCGCACGTGCCTGCTCCTCCGACAGACCGACCGTACCGAGAGGCGGGTGACTGAACAGCACCGTCGGGACATCGCGGTAGTCGAGGTGCCGGTCGGTCATGCCACCGAAGACGCGATCCGAGAGCCGGCGACCGGCCGCGATGGCGACGGGCGTCAGCTGAGCCTTGCCCGTCACGTCGCCGATCGCGAAAACGCCGGGTGCATGGGTCGCCTGCAGATGATCCACTTCGATGTAGCCGCCGGCGTTGCAGCGCACGCCGGCCTCGGCGAGCCCGATGCCGGCGGTCAGTGGATCGCGACCGATCGCCCAGATCACGGTGTCGAAGGGCCCGAGCCGCCGTCCGTCTTGGGTGAGCAACCAGCGTGACCCGTCCGCGTCGGCCTCGAGAGCGGTCGGCACCGCATACGCGGCGAACTGCAGCCCGTCGTCCTGCATGATCTTCAGCAGGCCGTCGCCGAGCATGGCATCGAAATGCCGCAACAGATGCTGACTGCGGATCGCGAGCGTCGTGGTCGAACCGAGCGCGAGGAACACGCCGGCGAGCTCCACGGCGATATAACCACTGCCGACGATCGCGACTCGCTTCGGCTGATCCGGCAGCTCGAAAAAGCCGTCCGAAGTGAGGCCCAGTTCGGCTCCCGGCAGCGGAGGCACGTGCGGCCGACCGCCGGTCGCGATCACGATATGCTGCGCCGTCACCCGCCGCGAACCGATCCTGACGGCGCTGGGTCCATCCAGCGTCGCGCAGCCGCGCGCGAGCTCGACCTTGCGATTCGCGAGATTGCGCTCATAGATGCCGTTCAATCTCAGCACATAGGCATCGCGGCCGCGCTTCAGGGCTGGCCAGTCGAGCTCGCCGGGCGTGATGCGGAACCCATATTCATGGGCGTCATGGATCGCGTGGCTGATCTGCGCCGCATTCCACATGACCTTCTTCGGCACACAGCCGACGTTCACGCAGGTGCCGCCGAGTCGCCCTGACTCGACGACCAGCGCCCGCGCACCGTACTCCGCTGCGCGCTGCGCGCAGGCGAGCCCGCCACTGCCGCCGCCCACCACCACCAGATCATAGTTGTCGCTCATGGCGACGATTATCGCAGGTTTGGCCGATGCAGCCTTGCTGCGGCTTGCCTACAATCGGCCCCCATGGACACGCCGCGCTACCACGCCTGGCTGAACGCGGAAGGATTGCCGCCGTTCACCGCTATTCTCCCCGAAGACATCGAGCCCGCGATTCGCGAACTGCTGGCCGTACAGCGCCACCGCATCGGCGCCCTCGAAGTCGAGGCCGCACCGACGTTCGCCAACTTCGTCGAGCCACTCGAAGAGCTGCAGCATCGGCTATCCCGCGCGTGGTCGCCGGTCAGTCATCTCAATGCCGTGCAGAACGCGGAGGCGCTGCGCAACGCGTACAACGCCTGTCTGCCGCTGCTGTCAGATCACCAGACGGACCTTGGCCAGAGCGAAGCGCTGTATCGCGGATACCAGATGGTTGGCGAGCGCGAATCCGAAACGCTCGCGCCCGAACAGCGTCGCGTGGTCGAGCATGCCCTGCGCGATTTTCGTCTCGCGGGCGTGGCGCTCGATCCGGCCGCGAAGCAGCGTTTCAAGACGCTGATGAGCGAGCTCGCACAGCTCGCCGCAAAGTTCGACGAAAACGTGCTGGATTCCACCAATGCCTGGCAGAAGCACGTCACCGATGCCGCGCAGCTTGCGGGCCTGAACGCCTCGATCCTGCAGCGTGCCGCGCAGCGCGCGCGAGACGCAGGCCTGCCCGGCTGGTTGCTCGGGCTCGACCAGCCCACCTATGTCGCGATCATGACGGATGCCGAATCGCGCGAGCTGCGGCGCGAGGTGTACGAAGCGTGGTGTACGCGCGCCTCGGATCAGGGGCCGTTCGCCGGCCGCTGGAACAATGCGGAGGTCATGCAGCAGATTCTCGCGCGTCGCCACGACGTGGCGCAGCTGCTCGGCTTCCGCCATTACGCCGATCTCGCGCTCGCCAAGCGCATGGCACGCTCAAGTGAAGAAGTGCTGCAGTTCCTGCAGCGGCTCGCCGAGGCTGCACGGCCAGCGGCGCTGCGCGAGCGTGCCGAACTCGAGAAGTTCGCAGGTGCGCCGCTCGAAGCCTGGGACATCACCTTTCACGCCGAGAGGCTGCAGCGCAGCCTGTTCTCGGTGTCGCAGGAAGAACTGCGCCCGTACTTCCCGATGCCGCGCGTTCTCGCCGGATTGTTCAGCACCGCGGAGCAGCTGTTCGGTCTCGCGATCCGTGAGCGAACCGGAGTGCCGACCTGGCATGCCGACGTGCGGTACTTCGACATCAGCAGCGCGAGCGGCGAGTCGCTCGGCGGCTTCTATCTCGACGCCTACGCGCGCCCGAACAAGCGTAGCGGTGCGTGGATGGACGACTGCATCGGCGCCAAACGCCTGCCATCCGGTGCTGCAAAACCCGTGGCTTATCTCGTCTGTAACGTGCTGCCGCCCGCGGCGGGCGAGCCTGCTCTGCTGACGCACGATGACGTCGTGACCCTGTTCCACGAATTTGGTCATGGCCTGCACCACATGCTGACGCGCGTGGCCTATCCCTCGATCGCCGGCATCAACGGCGTGGCCTGGGATGCGGTCGAGCTGCCGAGCCAGTTTCTCGAGAACTACGCCTGGCATCCGGACGTCCTCGCCCAACTCTCGGGCCACTACAAGACGGGGGAGCCACTGCCGGCAGCGCTGCAGGCACAGCTGATCGCCACGCAGAAATTCCACGCCGGCCTCGCGACCGTGCGCCAGCTCGAGTTCGCGCTGTTCGATTTCCGCCTGCACGCCGAATACGATCCGGCCCAGGGCGCGCGCATCGCGCAGCTGCTCGGCGAAGTCCGCGAAGCCATCTCCGTGATCCGTGTGCCCGCGTGGAACCGCTTTCCGCACAGCTTCGGCCACATCTTCGCCGGTGGTTATGCGGCGGGCTACTACAGCTACAAATGGGCCGAGGTGCTCGCGGCCGATGCGTTCTCGGCGTTCGAGGAACGCGGCGTGTTCGATACGATCACCGCGCGACGTTTCCTCGATTCCATCCTCGCGCGCGGTGGCAGCCGGGATCCGCTCGATGCGTTCGTCGAATTCCGTGGCCGGCCGCCGCAGATCGAAGCGCTGTTGCGGCAGAGTGGCATGCTGTCAGAGGCGGACTACGCCGAGACCAGCGACCGCGGGTGATACCGCGCTCCGTCGTGGACCCATGATGGTTCGACCCTCATCAGGCGCAGGACGCGCAAGGTCGCCCCATGCCCCGACTGACAGTCGCCTCGGAAGCCAGTCACCCCGTCGAGCTGCATTTCGAAGACTATGGCACGGGATCGCCCGTGGTCCTGATTCATGGTTGGCCGCTGAGCGCCAGGTCCTGGGAAGCACAGATCTCGCCGCTCGTCGCCGCAGGTCATCGGGTCATCGCCTACGACCGGCGCGGCTTCGGCGAGTCCTCCCAGCCGTGGTCGGGATACGACTACGACACCTTCGCTGCCGACCTGCACTCCCTGATGACTCAACTCGACCTCAGCGATGCCGCGCTGGTGGGCTTCTCGATGGGCGGCGGCGAAGTGGCCCGTTACATCGGCCGGTACGGGGCGGCACGCGTAAACCGGGCAGTGCTCGCCTCATCCGTGACGCGCTGTCTGTATCGCAGCGACAGCAATCCCGAGGGTGACCGCGACGACGCGACCATCGCATCGGCCCAGGGCAGCGTGACGGCGGACCGGCTCGCGTTTCTGGAA
>ERZ795044.2780-NODE-2780-length-15023-cov-5.731561_pt1 | contig 15023 bp, 13 predicted proteins | sample MGYA00375128_ERZ795044 | MGnify/ENA primary metagenome ERZ795044 (study PRJEB30173, sample SAMN05720213) | anaerobic digester metagenome | isolation source: active sludge of municipal wastewater-treating anaerobic digesters | place: USA | collected 2014-12-22 ... | reverse complement strand
CTTCGTGAAGCTGTTGGGCGATCGAGAGACCGGACAGGTGCTCGGCGCCCACATCATCGGCCCCCAGGCGTCCACGTTGCTGCAGCCCCTGGTGCAGGCCATGAGTTTCGGTCTGGACGCTTACTCGATGGCCCGCGGCCAGTACTGGATCCACCCTGCCCTGACCGAGGTCGTCGAGAACGCCCTGCTCGCCCTGCACGAGGCCCGGACGCGTCCGGTTGCGGAGCTGGGCGAGGCATGAGCCCCCGCGCTACCCTTCGCGCGACCTTCGTCGGGGTCGTCGCGGCATGTCTGGTGACAGCGTGCGCGTCCGGACCTGTTCCGACGACGTCCTCATCGCCGGCGGCGGCCAGTTCGGCGACCCGGAGCGCGTCCACCGACAGTGAGGCGACCGGGAGTGCGTCGGCCAGCGTCCCCGAGCCCGTCGAATCGACCGTTCCCACACCGTCGAAGGCGGCGTCCTGCAGCGCGTTGGCGGCGTCCCTGACGACCGACCAGAAGGTCGGACAGCTCTTCATGGTCGGCACGACGAGCACCCGCGTCCCCGACAGTCTGGCCTCGGTCGTCACCGAGTTCCACCTCGGTTCGGTGCTGTACCTCGGTGCCCGGAACGTGGGCGTCGCCGGCACCGCCGTCCAGAGCATGGAGATCGCAGCCCTCGGTGAGGGCGGCATCCCCGTCCTGATCGCCGCAGACCAGGAGGGCGGGCTCGTCCAGCGCCTGCAGGGCACGGGCTTCTCCACCATCCCCAGCGCGCGCATCCAGGGCCAGCTGGACGCCGACCGGCTCCGCTCCTCGTGGGCTGCGTGGGGGACCGAGATGAAGCGGGCGGGCGTCCGGTACAACCTCGCACCCGTGGCCGACACGGTGCCGAGCAGTCTGCTGGCCGACAACGCCCCGATCGGTGCGCTCAGGCGCAACTTCGGGTCAGAGCCGGGCGACGTGGCGGTGTCGGTCGAGTCGGTGGTCAAGGGCCTGTCGGACGCGCACGTCGCAACGGCCGTCAAGCACTTCCCGGGGCTCGGGCGCGTCACGACCAACACCGATTTCGGCGTGGCCGTCGATGACCGGACCACCGCGGACGACCCCTTCCTGAAGCCGTTCAGCGCCGCCATGAACGCGGGCGTGTCGTCGGTGATGGTGTCGTCGGCGATCTACTCGAAGATCGACCCGGGCGTCCCCGCCGTGCACTCCGCCGCGATCGTCACCGGGTTGCTGCGCCAGAAGCTGGGCTGGCAGGGCGTGGTGATCTCTGACGACCTGGGGGCGGCTGCGTCCGTGGGTGCGGTACCGAATCGCGAGCGCGGCGTCCGGTTCATCGCGGCGGGCGGCGACATCGTCATCGACGCCGACCCCACGAGCATCGAGGCCATGGTGGGTGGCGTGCTCGACCGCGTGGCCTCCGACCGGGGGTTCGCGGACGGTCTGGACGAGCACGTGACGCGTGTGCTGGAGCTCAAGGCGTCCCTCGGGTTGGTGGAGTGCGGCTGAGGCTCAGGTGACCGACACGTCGATGACGTGGTGGCCGGTGGGACCGTCGGGCAGGACTCCCGTGATGGCCGCCGTCTGCACCTCGGAATTGCCGTCGATCATGCGGGCCGCGATCCGGTGGTCGCCCTTCGTTGCGTCCCACGGCAGGTACCACTGGCGCCAGTAGTCCACACCGACGTCGGTACCGAGCGTTGCGTCGACCCAGGGCCCGTCGTCGATGCTGACCTGGACGGCCTTCACGCCCTTGTGGGTGGCCCAGGCGACCCCGGCGATGGGCACCGACCCTGCGGGCAACTGGCCACGTGGCGTGTCGATCCGGGTGGCTGCCTTGACGGGCCCGTGGTCGCTCCATCCGCGCCGGGTCCAGTAGGCCTGTTCGGCCTCGAACCTGGTCACGGTCAGCCGGGTCAGCCACTTGGTCGCGCCGACGTAGCCGTAGAGACCAGGGGTGAGCAGGCGCGCCGGCGCCCCGTGCAGGGGCGGGAGGGGTTCCCCGTCCATGGCGAGCGCGATCATGGCGTCCCGGCCGTCCAGCAGCACGTCCAGCGGAGTGCTGGCCGTGAAGCCGTCCATCGACCGGCTGAGCACCATGTCGGCGGCTGCGTCCGGCTTGGCCCGACGCAGGAGATCGGCGACGAGGACGCCCCGCCAGCGGGTTGACCCGCAGAGATACCCCCCGATCTCGTTCGAGACGCAGGTGAGGGTGATGTCGCGCTCCACGAGGGGGAACTCGAGCAGTTGGGCCATGGTCAGTGTGTAGGGGGCGCCGACCAAGCCGTCGATGGTCAGCAACCACTCGTCAGGATCGAGCTGTGGGATCACGAGCGCAGTGTCGATGCGGTAGAAGTCGCTCGTGGGCGTGCGCAGGGGCGTGATGCCGACGACCTTCGCTTCGAGCGACCCGGGGAGGGGTGGGGACGGTGTGGGGTTGGGCGGCAGTACCAGTGGCTGGGCCGGCGTCCTCGTGAGGGCCTTCCCGAGGGCGGCCAGGAGCCCGGCAGCCACGATGGTGCCGCCGGTCGCGGTGAGGAAGCGTCGCCGCTCGACCGTGGACGCGTCGACCGTCGATGGTTCTTCGCTTCCGTACCTGCGTGACGTCCGCGGCGTCAGCCAGCGCAGCTGGACATCGAGCGCGAACCAGGCGACGGCCGTGGTGACCACTCCGGGAAGGAGGGCGAAGGCGCCGGTGTCGGGACGCACGAGCGCCGCGATGCTCACGAGCGTCCCCAGGACGAGGACGCCGACGAGGGCGAGGCGGCGACTGTGGATCACCAGGACGCCGATGCCCGCCGAGAACAGGGCGAGGACGAGGAGCACGGAACCGATCAGGACTGCCTTGTCGGCGGTGCCGAAGGTGGCGACCGCGAACTCCTTGAGCCACGTGGGCACACGATCGATGACCGCGCCACCCACGGCGACGACCGGCGACGCCTGGGGTGAGGTGACGCTCGACACGGCATGGCCTGCGGCGACGCCCAGCGCCGAGGAGGTGATCCCGATCGCTGCCGCGTGAGAGCGTCTCATGGGCCAAGTGTGACATGTGTCACAAAAGCGCCGGTGGGCGTCAATCGACGGTGAGGGCCTTCATGGCATCGCGCGCCGGCTGGACGTACTGCGGCACGGTGTCGGGGATGGACGCGTAGAAGATCGAGTTCGAGTCGAGGCCTGTGTTGACGATCATGATGAGCGCGAGCTCGCCCTTCGTCCGGAGGCCGGGGATGTCGAAGGTGAGGTGGGTCTCGAGCAGCCAGGCGTCATGTCCGTCGACGGTTGTCGCCTTGTTGACGACGTCGTCCCGTTCGACCACCGCGTCGCCGTAGAAGGTGCCGACGATGCAGCGGCCGACGATCTCCATCCCGGCCTCGGGACTGAAGAAGCCGTCCCCGGCCGCGAGCTCCGCCACCAGCACGCTGGCCACCCAGCTCTGGTTGGGCTTGTAGTTGCTCTCGACCATGATTTCCTGGCTGAGGGCGTTGCGTCCGAACGGGACGCGGTACTCACTCGTGGGGTTGTTCCACGGCGGTACCGGTAGTTGGGGATAGCTCAGCTTGCCGCCGTGCACGCGTCCATCGACGGTCGTGCCGCCCGGGGTGACGTCCAGCACCGAGCTGCGGGGGCACACCTCTTCGGTGGGGTTGCCGACCGGCTCACCGCCCAGCGCGCCGACGCCGGCCTTGTTGAGGCCCCACCAGGCGAACAGCACGACGGCCATCACGAGCGCCACGAGCATGAGCCACCACATGCCGGCCCGTCGTCTCGCGGTGGGTTGGGCGCCCCCGGCTCCCGCGAAATCGTACTGGGGCCCCGGACGCACGGTCATGGGCTGGTAGGCGTTCCAGCCCTGGCCCGGTTGGGGCTGCTGCTGGGCTTGGGGCGCCACCGGATGAGGCTCGGGGACTGACGTGCCGGGGATCATGGCGCCGGCCGGGTTGGGCGTGACGGTGGGCGACCAGGACTGACCGTCCCAGTAGCGGAACATGCCCACCTGGCCACCCGGATCGGGGTACCACCCTGCGCCTGCCATCAGACCTCCCTGCGTCCCCACCATCCTGCCATGCACCCGAAGTCGGTCCACAGCCCCGAGGCTCAGCCGAAGCGTCCGGTGATGTAGTCCTCCGTGGCCTTCACCGACGGGTTCGAGAAGATCTTCTCCGTCGCATCCATCTCGACGAGCTGCCCCGGCTGACCTGCGGCCTCGAGGTTGAAGAACGCGGTCTGGTCGCTGACGCGGGCGGCCTGCTGCATGTTGTGCGTCACGATGACGACGGTGTACTCGTCCTTCAGTTGCTGGATCAGGTCCTCGATCGCCAGGGTCGAGATGGGGTCGAGCGCCGAGCAGGGTTCGTCCATGAGGAGCACCTCGGGTGAGACGGCGATGGCCCGGGCGATGCAGAGTCGCTGCTGCTGGCCACCCGACAGGCCGACGCCGGCCCGGCCGAGGCGGTCCTTCACCTCGGTCCAGAGGTTGGCCGCCCTGAGCGACCGTTCGGCCGCCTCGTCCAGCACTCCCTTGTCGCGGACGCCGTTCAGCCGCAGTCCCGCCACGACATTGTCGTAGATCGACATGGCAGGGAACGGGTTCGGACGCTGGAACACCATGCCGACCAGTCGACGGACGGCCACCGGATCGACGCCGTCGGCGTACAGGTCGGCGCCGTCGAGTAGGACGCTGCCCGTGCAATAGGCGCCGGGGATCACCTCGTGCATGCGGTTGAGGGTGCGGAGCACCGTCGACTTGCCACAGCCCGACGGTCCGATGAAGGCCGTGACCGACCGCGGTTCGACGGTGAGGGCGACGTCCTTCACCGCCTGGAACTTCCCGTAGTAGACGTTGAGGTCGCTGACCTCGATGCGCTTGGCCATGTGCAATTCCTCATCTTTCCTTGAGCTTGCCGGAACGCCCGATCCAGCGGGCCAGGAGGTTCAGGCCCATCACGAGCAGGATCAGGGTCAGGGCGGCGCCCCAACCACGGTCGGCGCCGGGGTACGACTGCGGGAGGTTCGCTGCATTGGCGATCATCGTGGGCAGTGAGCCCATCGTGTTCGACAGGGGGCTCCAGTTGGTGTTGCGGGCGTAGTTGAGCAGGATCAGCAGGGGAGCGGTCTCGCCCATGACGCGGGCCATGCCGAGCACGACGCCGGTCGCGATGCCCTTGAAGGCCGTCGGCACGACGACGCTGAGGATCGTCTTCCACTTCGGGACGCCCAGGGCGTACGACGCCTCACGCAGGCTGTCGGGCACGAGCTTGAGCATCTCCTCCGTCGACCGCAGCACGGTCGGCAACATGAGCAGGACGAGGGCCAACCCGGCTGCGAGGGTCGACCGGCTCCATCCGAGCGTCGTGATCAGGACCGCGTAGACGAACAGTGCCGCGACGATCGACGGGACGCCGGTCAGGATGTCGACCAGGAATGACACGACCTTCGCCGATCGCTTCCCCCGCGCGTACTCGACGAGGTAGACCGCGCCCAGGATTCCCAACGGCACGGCGATCACCGACGAGATCAGGCCGATCCAGAGCGTCCCGATGAGGGCGTGCTTGACGCCGCCACCGGGAACCTGGTCGGGGGTGGCGCCGAGGTCGGTCGTCCACCACTGCAGCGAGGGCGTGCGGATCGATCCGGCCCCTTCGCTGCCCGGCATGCCGACGACGGTGCCCGCGCGTCCCGAGGGGTCGCGCGACACCGAGTTGGTGTCGGCGCGCAGGTTCTCGCCCACGGCCACGTACGAACCGCCGACGACCCAGCGGTACGAGGCGTCCGGATTGGCGCCGGTGCAGTCCGACTCGGTGACCCGCTGGAAGGCCGCCTCGGACTTGTCTGCCGGCCTGTCGGCGATGGTGCAGACGCGGGTGTAGTCGGGCTCCGCGGTGAATAGTAGGGGCGCCCCGCGGCTGATCACGGTGTAGAGGATCCACACGAGCGGAACGATGGCGATGCCGGCCGCGAGCCAGGCCAGGACGCGCATGGTGACGTCGACGAAGGTCCGGCGTCCGGTGGGGCGCTGCAGGTTCAGGGTGCCGGGCCCGCTCATGACCTGGCCTTTCCGCCGGCGGCGATGACGCGGGCGACGGCGTTGACCGCGAATGTGACGACGAACAGTACGAGGCCCGCTGCGACGTAGGCGCCGGTCTTCGTGGCGGAGTCGAACTCTGCCGCGTTGTTGGCGATCTTGGACGCGAAGGTCTCACCGCCCGCGAACAGCGAGAAGTTGATCGAGGTGTCGTTGGTCGTCGACAGGATGAGCATCACGGCGATGGTCTCGCCGAGGGCGCGTCCAAGACCGAGCATGGACGCCGCGATCACCCCGGAGCGCCCGTAGGGCAGCACGGCCGTCTGCACGACCTCCCACTTCGTGGCTCCGAGGGCGAGCGCCGCCTCGATGTGGTCGCGGGGGGTCTGCTCGAACACGTCACGGCTGATGGCCGTGACGATGGGAATGATCATGATCGCCAGCACGATCGAGGCGACGAAGACCGACCCACTGGACGCCAGCCCTGGCGCGAACAGCGGGAACCAGCCGAGGTTGTCCTGCAACCACTGCGCGAACGGCTGGACGGCGGGCGCCAGGATCGCCGCGCCCCAGAGCCCGTAGACCACGGACGGCACAGCCGCCAGCAGGTCGACGAGGAACCCGACGGTGTTGCCGAGCACTCGGGGCGCGTACTGGGTGATGAGCAGGGCGACCCCGACGGAGATCGGCACCGCGAGCACCATCGCCACCACGGACGACAGGGCCGTGGTCCACAGCATGCCGGCGATGCCGAAGGCCAGGTCGCCCTCACCGACCTGCCACTGCGTGGACGTCAGGAAGTTGACGGTGTTCTTGCGCAGGCTCGGGATCGCGGTGACCAGGAGGAAGATCCCGATGAAGGCCACCAGGGCCGCGATGATGAAACCCGCCCCCGCCGAGGCGCCGAAGAACGCTGCGTCCGGACGCTTGTTGGGCGGGGGGAGCTGAACCCGGGTCGGGTCCTGAATGTCAGTCATGGTTCTCCGTGACGTGGACGCGGCCTCCCCACGAGGAGTGGGGAGGCCGCACCCGTTTCAGCTGGTGGTTCGACGGGTGACCGTGAGGGGTCGGGGAGGGATCACTTGATAGCGGCGACGGCCGTCGCGACCTTGGCGCGCAGTTCCTCGGGCAGCGGGGCGTAACCGAGGTCGACCATGCCGGCCTGGGTGTCGGGGTCGACCACGTAGGTGAGGAAGTCCTGCAGGACCGCGGTCTGGTCGGCCGCGAGGCCGGTCGAGCACACGATCGTGTAGGTCACCATGACGGCGGGGTAGGCCCCGGCGCCGAGGTCGGTGTACTTCAGCTTGATCGCGAGGTCGTTGCCGGAGCCCGCGGCCTCGGCCGCGAGCAGCGACTTGCCCACGCTGTCTGCGTTCAGTTCGACCGCGCCGTCACCGTTGTCGATGGCAGCGATTCCGAGCTGGGAGTCGGTCGCCGACTTCCACTCGATGTAGCCGAAGCCACCCTCGACGCCCTTGACGCCGTCGGCGACACCCTGCGTCCCCTTCTTGCCCTCGCCTGCAGTGCCCTCCCACGTCTTGGCCGGCTCAGCGGTCCAGTTCGTGGGTGCGGAGGCGGCGAGGTACGTCTGCATGTTCTCGGAGGTCCCCGACTCGTCGGAGCGGAAGAAGGGCGAGATCTTGGTGTCGGGCAGCGTCACGCCGCTGTTGAGGGCGGCGATCGCGGTGTCGTTCCAGGCGGTGATCCTGCCGTTGAAGATGTCGGCGATCACGGCGGGGGTCAGCGTCAGGGCATCGACACCGGTGAGGTTGTAGGCGAACGCCACCGGGGACACGACCAGGGGAAGGTTCCAGCCGGGGGCGCTGCAGCGTGCCTCGACCTTGTCCGTTTCGATGACGTTGTCCTTGTTGGGCTCCGACTTCAGCGCGGAGTCAGATCCCGCGAAGTCGATCTGGCCGTTGTAGAAGTCCTTGATGCCGGCGCCCGATCCGGTGCCGGAGTATTCGATCGTCGCCTTGTTGCCGCACTCCGCCGCGTAGTTGGAGGTGAGGGTTTCCATGGCGAGCTTCTGGGCGGTCGAGCCGCCGCCGACGAGCTTGCCCGTGGGGCAGGCGAGCGTGGCAGCGGTCGAGGTCGAGGTGGCGGCGGAGGTGGCCGCGGTCGTCGTCACCGTCGTGCCACCACCGCAGGCGGTGAGGCTGAGGGTGCCGACAGCGGCCAGAGCGGCCAGCTTGGCGAGGCGAGTCATCGTCACGTCGTTGCGTTCCTTCGATAGGGACATGGAGGCCGAGTGCCTCCGACGCTGCCCACGCTAGGGACGTCAGTTGTCCGGATCGCCGCCGCAACGTGAACGAGAGGTGAACCCCGGATCAATGGCGGGCGAATTCACTCGTTTCCGAGCCGTTCAGAAGGGCGCGGGGTGGTCTTCCACCGCCACCACGTCGCCGTCGCGGCCGAGGTGGATGACGACGGCGGAACCGGTGGTCAGGGGGCGATCGACGACGCCGAGGGCGGCGAACATGCGCGGCAGGACCGGCCGGTGGCCGCAGATCGCGACCACCGTGTCAGGGTGCTCGAGAAGGCGCCCCTCCAGGGAGTGCAGGTAGCGGGTGACCGCTCCCGGACGCCGGGCCGCCTCCTCCTCGCTCAGCGCCTGCACCGTGGAGGGTTCGATCCCGCGTGCCTTCGCGTGGGGGGCGAACGTCTGGACGCAGCGGGTCGACGTCGAACTGATCGTCTCGTTGACCCCGTAGGCACACAGGAGCTGGACCAGCCGGAGGCTCTGTCGGCGTCCGCGTCCGTTGAGGGGACGCAACCAGTCCTCGGACGTCCAGTGCTTGCGGTCGACCGCCTTGCCGTGGCGAAGGACGATCAGCGTCGAGGTGGGCGGCTGGTCGAGGGCGAGGTGGAGCAGGTCGCGCTCGTCGTCCCAGGTGAGTCGGCGGAGGGCCTCCTCGACCGGTACCCACGGCGCGTTGTCGACTTCCTTGTCTGGCGCCCGGTCGACCTGCGAGATGAGGTGACCGACCCACCACCACGACTCCTTCGTTCCCTTCGTCACCGGGTAGGTCGTCATCCCGAGCGGGACGCCGAGCCGGATGGTCGCCCCGGTCTCTTCCAGCACCTCACGCACGGCCGTCCTCATGAGGTATTCGCCGTAGTCGGGCTTGCCCTTGGGGAGCGTCCAGTCGTCGTAGGCAGGCCGGTGGACGAGCAGCACCTCCCGGGCGTCGGATGGACCCCGGAAGACGATCGCGCCCGCCGCCTGCACGAGGCGAGGCGTGGGAGCGTCCCTGGGTTTCGTCGTCACTTGCGTCGGGAGGCCGTGACCTGGATCAGGTACTCCTGCATGTCGAGCAGTGGCTCACCGTCGTCATTCGTCGTGCGGGGCGCCCACTCCTCGTCGATGAGGCGCCAGGCGACCGTTCCGTCGTCGAAGGCCAGGTCGAAGAGCGCGCCGATCTGCTCGACGTGAACCGGATTGGTGAGGCTGACGAGCACCTCGACCCGACGGTCGAGGTTGCGGTGCATCAGGTCGGACGACCCGAGGCCGACGGTCGGCGTCCCCCCGTTGGCGAACCAGAACAGGCGGGAGTGCTCGAGGAAGCGTCCGAGGATCGACCGGACGCGGATGTTCTCGCTGAGTCCCGGGACGCCGGGCTTGATCGTGCAGATGCCACGCACCCACAGGTCGACGGGGACGCCCGCCTGGGACGCCCGGTACAGCGCGTCGCTGATGGCCTCGTCGACGAGCGAGTTGACCTTGATGCGGATCCCGGCCGGGAGCCCTGCCCGGTGGTTGGCGACCTCGTGCTCGATGCGGTCGAGGAGGCCCTTGCGGATGCCGTGCGGCGCGACGAGCAGCCGCCTGTAGTGCGTCTCCTGCGTCATGCCCGAGAGGTGGTTGAACAGGCGGGCGACGTCGTCGGTGATGATCGGGTTGGACGTGAGCAACCCCATGTCCTCGTAGAGCCGTGCGGTCTTGGGGTTGTAGTTGCCGGTGCCGATGTGGGCGTAGCGGTGCAGCCCGTCGGCCTCGTCGCGCACCACGAGGCAGAGCTTGCAGTGGGTCTTGAGGCCGAGCATCCCGTAGACGACGTGGACGCCGTACTTCTCGAGCTTGCGCGCCCACGCGATGTTGGCCTGCTCGTCGAAGCGGGCCTTGATCTCGACCAGCGCCAGCACCTGTTTGCCGGCGAGGGCGGCCTCGATGAGGGCGTCCACGATGGGCGAGTCACCGGACGTCCGGTAGAGCGTCTGCTTGATCGCGAGGACGGTCGGGTCGGCGGCGGCCTGCTCGACGAACCTCTGGACGCTCGTCGCGAACGAGTCGTAGGGGTGCTGCAGCAGCACGTCGCGCTGCTTGAGGGCGGCGAACATGTCGGCCGGTTGCGCCGTCTCGACCTCGGCGAGGTGCGGGTGCGTCTTGGGCAGGAAGTTGGGGTATTTGAGGTTGTCACGGTCGACGTCGGCGAGGCTGAAGAGACCGCGCAGGTCGAGCGGCGCAGGAAGGCGGAAAACTTCCTTCCCGGTGACGTCGAGCTCGCTCATCAGCAACTCGAGCATCTTCTCGTCGATGTCGGTCTGGACCTCCAGACGCACCGGCGGACGCCCGACCTTGCGCCGCAGCAGTTCGCGCTCGAGGGCGAACAACAGGTTCTCGGCGTCGTCCTCCTCGACCTCGACGTCCTCGTTGCGGGTGACGCGGAAGGTGGTGTGGGCGATCACCTGCATGCCGCTGAAGAGCTGGTCGAGATGTCGTCCGATGATTTCCTCCAACGGGAGGAATCGGGTGTCGCTCAGCTTGATGAAGCGCGAGAGGATCGTGGGCACCTTGACCCGGGCGAACTGTCGCGCGCCCGTGATCGGGTTCTTCAGCAGCACGGCCAGGTTGATCGACAGGCCCGAGATGTAGGGGAACGGGTGGCTCGGATCGACGGCCAGCGGGGTGAGGACGGGGAAGATGCGGTCGCTGAACAGCGTCCGCATCTTGTCCTTCTCGGACGCGGTCAGCTCGTCCCAGCGCAGGATCTCGATGCCGTGCGCCGCCAACTCGGGACGCACCTGCTCCTGGAACACCCGGGACTGCTCGGCGACCAGTTCCTGAGTCCTCGACAGGATCATGTCGTGAAGTTCGCGAGGCATCGCCCCGGTGACGCTGGGGACGGCCACGCCGGCGGCGATGCGGCGCTTGAGGCCGGCGACGCGCACCATGAAGAACTCGTCGAGATTGGACGAGAAGATCGCGAGAAACTTGGCCCGTTCGAGCAGGGGGATCCGTGGGGAGTCCTTGGCGAGGTCGAGAACCCTACGGTTGAAGGCCAGCCACGCGAGTTCGCGGTCGGAGTAGCGGTTGGGCGGCAACTCGGCGAGGGCCTGCTGGACGGCCACCACGCTGTCCTGACCGGGGGTGGAATCCATGGTTGCGACATGGCTGTCCATCTCGACTCCCTTCACGCTTGGCGACACCGCCACGCTATCGAGTCTGCCAGCACGAATGCACGTGCGGGGGCGAAGCTCGGGGGGTTCAAGGGGGGTCGTGGCTCCTGCGTCCGGTCGCCGGTCGGGTTAGGCTCGGACTGTGGACGAGAGTCGAGAACCCGGGTCGCCCGAGACGGTGGCCGACGGCGTCGAGCCACCGGTCGCCCGCACGATCATCCCCCAACCTGCCATCGCGGCCCGCGCCCGCAGCCTCACGCGGGTCATGGGCGCAGGCGTCGTCCTGGGGATCGTGGGGATGGCGGGATTCTTCGCGGCGTCGCTGTTGCTGGTCAGGTTCTCGTCGACGACGCGACTGTGGCCGGCCGTGGGGAACCTGGCGTCCGCCCTGCTGGTGGTGACTGGCGTGTTGCAGCTCCTGCTGTGGCGCAGTGGACTCGCCGAGTGGGAGGGGCGTCGCGACGTCGCGCTGGCCAGGTGGCTGTGGCCGTCCCGCCTCGCAGCCTGGTTCTCGGTCGTCCTGCTCGCAGCCGCGGCGGTGGCGTGTCTCTACATCATGTGGGACACGTCGGTCGAGGAGGCGTCCTTCTGGCTGGCGATCGTCGGCGCGGTGGGCAGCCTGTTCGCCCAGTTGCTGGCCGCCCGAATGGCCTTCCACCCCTCGGGGCCGCCGTCGATGCCTGCCTATCTGCTGCGCAACGTCCGCTGACCTACTTCGCCTGGAATCGGTAGCCGACGTTCCGCACGGTGCCGATGCACGCGTCGTGTTCCGGGCCCAGCTTCGCGCGGAGCCGCCGCACGTGCACGTCGACCGTGCGGGTGCCGCCGTAGTAGTCGTAGCCCCACACCTCGCTGAGCAACTGTTCGCGGGTGAGTACGCGTCCGGGGTGGAGGACGAGGTACTTGAGCAGCTCGAACTCGGTGTAGGTGAGGTCGAGGGGATGCCCGGCGAGGGTGACGGCGTAGGCGTCCTCGTCGATCTCGATGGGTCCGCCCGTGATCGTCGACATCACCGGGTTCGCGGTCAGCAGCATGCGGATGCGTGCGTCGAGCTCGGCCGGATCGGCGCCGGCGAGGACGAAGTCAGAGATGCCCCAGTCGCGCGAGACGAGGCCCAGCGCACCCTGGGTGATGACGAGCAGCACCGGGACGCCGGGGGCATCGGCGGCGAACAGCAGACCCAAGCCGCGCGCCCGTGACAGGTCGGAGCGGGCGTCCAGCACGACGAGGTCGGCGTTCCCGGACGCAGCGAGCGCGGCTTCCTGGCCGTCGACCATGGTGACCGTGTGGGCCAGTAGCGCCAGGCCCGGCAGGGGGGTCTGTGCCGCAGGATCACTGACGACGAGCAGCCGTGCCATGCGCACCTCCTGTGACCCGGGGCACCCTGTGCCGATCGCAGACGTGGACCTCACTGCCACATCGGATCAAGGATAGGTGGACGCGCCCACGTCGGCACCCCACGCCCGCATCAGCTCCAGGTATCGGTGTCGATGATCACCGTGACAGGACCGTCGTTGACGAGGCTGACCTGCATCATCGCGCCGAAGACACCCGTCTCGACGGTCGCGCCCAGGCGGCGCAGGCTGGCGACGAAGTGGTCGACCAGCGGCTCCCCGACGGAGGCGGGAGCCGCCGCATTCCACGACGGACGCCGACCCTTGCGGGTGTTGGCGTAGAGGGTGAACTGGCTGACGACGAGAAGGGGGGCGTCCAGATCGGACGCCGACTGTTCGTCGGCGAGGATCCGGAGCCCCCACACCTTCTCTGCGAGGCGGTCGACGACCGCTGGGCTGTCGGCGTGGGTGACGCCGGCGAGCACCACGAGGCCGGGACGCGTCAGGCGTCCGACGACCTCACCCTCGACGCTGACCTGGCCGCTGAGGGCCCGCTGGATGACGACTCGCACGCGGTCAGGTTAGTCGAGGGGTCGGGACTCAGCGTCCGAAGACCTTTGAGAACATGGAGTTGCTGGGCGCACTGGCGTGACCCTGGCAACGCTGGGACGTGGGCACGTTCTTCATGACCTGGTCGACGTGCTGGCCGCAGCCTGCCCACGTCGTCTTCCCACACTGGCGGCAGTTCACGGGACGGCACATGTTGTTCTCCTATGGCTGGTTTGCTTGTTCGATGGCGCTTGGCACCTTGCTGGCGTTTCACCAATGTATACCCCGGGGGGTATAGTTTTCAACATGAACATTCTCATTGTGGGCGGGGTCGCCGGCGGTATGTCAGCCGCAACGCGCCTCCGCAGGCTGGACGAAACGGCCTCCATCATTGTCCTCGAGCGCAGCGGAAACGTGTCGTTCGCCAACTGCGGCCTGCCGTACCACGTGGGGGGCCTGATCGAGAAGCGCTCCGCGCTGCTGCTGCAGACGCCCGCGTCCCTCGGTGCCCGCTTCGGGCTGGACGTCCGCGTCAACACCGAGGCAACGACCATCGACCGCGAGCGCAAGGTCGTCGCGGTGCGCGATCTCGCAACGGGTGAGACGTCGGAGCTTCCCTACGACGCGCTCATCCTCTCGCCCGGGGCAGTTCCCGTGCGTCCGCCGATCCCGGGCATCGAGCGCGCACTGAGCCTGCGCAACGTCGAGGACACAGACGCGATGGTGGCGGCCGCGGCCGACGCCCGGACGTCCGTGGTGATCGGCGGCGGTTTCATCGGCATCGAGATGGCCGAGAACCTGCGCCACCGCGGCATCGAGGTCGCCCTCGTCGAGGCGCTCGACCAGGTCATGGCCCCGCTCGACCCCGAGATGGTCGCCCAGGTTCACACACGCCTGCGCGAGAACGGTGTCGACCTGCGCCTCGGGTCGGGCGTGACCGAGATCGGTGCCGACTCCGTCACCCTCGCCAACGGCGACGTGCTGCCCGCCGACCTCGTGGTCGCGGCCATCGGCGTGCGTCCGGAGTCGACGCTGGCGTCCGTCGCAGGTCTGGAGACCGGGCTGGGCGGCGGAATCCTGATCGACGAGCAGATGCGGACGTCCGATCCGGCGATCTACGCCGTCGGCGACGCCGTTGTGAAGCGCGACGCGCTGATGTCTGATGCGACCCTCGTGCCGCTCGCCAACACGGCCAACCGTCAGGGACGCATGGTCGCCGACGTGATCATGGGACGCGTGGCTGCCGACCGTCCTGTGCTGGGCACGGCCATCGTGGGCGTCTTCGGACTGCAGGTCGCGGCCACCGGCTGGAACGAGAAGCGGCTGAGGGCTGCGGGTCGACCCGTGCGGGTCATCCATACGCACCCGGCCAATCACGCGGGCTACTACCCGGGCAGCACCTCGATGAGCCTCAAGTTGCTGGTCGATCCCGACACGGACGCCATCCTCGGTGCCCAGGGCGTGGGCGAGAACGGCGTCGACAAGCGCATCGACGTGATCGCCACGGCGATCACGGGCGGCATCACCGCCAGCCAGTTGGCCGACCTCGAACTGGCCTACGCGCCGCAGTTCGCGTCCGCCAAGGACCCGGTCAACATGCTGGGCTACATCAACCGGAACCTGCACGAGGGTCTCACCGAGACGATCCAGTGGAACGAACTGGACGAAGCGGTGGCCGCGGGGGCGACGATCATCGACGTCCGGCCTGCGGGTGAGCACAAGGCGGGCAAGATCCC
>ERZ795044.2777-NODE-2777-length-15041-cov-4.855065_pt1 | contig 15041 bp, 12 predicted proteins | sample MGYA00375128_ERZ795044 | MGnify/ENA primary metagenome ERZ795044 (study PRJEB30173, sample SAMN05720213) | anaerobic digester metagenome | isolation source: active sludge of municipal wastewater-treating anaerobic digesters | place: USA | collected 2014-12-22 ... | reverse complement strand
TAATACTATCTTTAATATAAACTCTACCAATATAGCAATCTTCTATTAAATTAGTAAGACCTAATTCATCATAATTTATATCTAATTTTAATAAATTATTATCTTTTTCTAATAATGTATATCCTATTGAACTATTTTCATTACCTCTGTTATAATAACTATCTAATTTGTAATATTCTTGTGAAAAATTAACACCAATATTATTAACCATTATATACAATTTATCACCAACTTCAAAAAAACCATCAAATTCAGTATATATCACAACTTTATTTTCAGAATTATAAATTTTTGGTAATATTCTTACAGCGTTTTTTGTAAAATTTGCCATTATATAAACTTTTTATATTTGTATTTATATATTAAAAATATAATGTTACTAATTATGAATAACGAAATTAAAAAAATAAAACAAGTAAGATTATTACAACAAGTTCAATATGATATTGAAAAACAATTATCTAGTTATTTAAAAATTGGTAATAAAATAGATATTATTAAAAGTATTATAATTGATATATTAAAAGATAAAACAAATATTAAACCAAATATTGAAATAAATTATGATGAAAAAACATTTAATATAATTATTAAAATGGATAATGTAGGATTAAAAATTTTAATTAGCAATGAAGATTATAATATATGATATTTTTTATAAATCTATATTATTAAAAAAGAAATAAATATAAAATAAATTAAAAAAAAATTAAAAAAATATAATTTTTAAAAAACTTTTGAAACAAATAAATATATCTAATTAACACAAATAAATTTTAATTATTAACTTTAAAAATAAAAAAACATGATTAAACAAAAAAGAACAAAAGAACAAAAAAGTTTAGTAGGAAATGCTGAAACTGCAATTTTTGATTTTTTAATTACTAAACACGGGTATATCCCAAAATATAAAGATATAAAAGACGAATTATCAGATCCAAAAGGTAAAATTCATAAAAATATTTTAAACGATTTTAATATGTATGAAGGATCTTGTGACATTCAACCAATTTTAAAAGGTGATATTGTTTTAGGACATGTATCTCAAATTAAAGATAGAGAAATTATTGTTGATATTGGAAATAAAGATAATGTTATTATTGATAGAAAAGGTTCAGAAGAAAAAATATGTAAACAACTGAAAAAAGGTAAACAAATTGAAGTTATTATTACTGATATTAAAGAAACACCTTTTATGATTAAAGGTTCAGTTGCAGAACTAGTTAGAATGAATGTTGAACAAAAAATGAAAATGTTTTTTGATAATAATACACCAATTGAAGGTACAGTTAAAGAAATTATTCCCGCTGGTTATTTAATAGATATTGAGATTGATGGTATTGTAATCGACGCGTTTATGCCAAACACATTAGCAGATGTTAATAAAATGCATGATACTAACATTTTATTGAATAGTAAAATTATGATAATGTTAGAAACTTTACAACAAGATAAAGGTATTTATGTAGTAAGTCGTAAAAAGTATCTAAAAACATTAATTCCAGAAAAAATTAAACAATTAAAGAAACAACCTAAAGATACTGTTTATACTGGGCACGTAACAGGTACTAGAGATTTCGGTATTTTCGTTCAGTTCGAAGATTGTTTAACTGGTATGATTCATAAAGCTAATATTAGAGAAGATTATCAAGATAAGATTCATACAATTCAACCTGGTACTTTAATTGATTTTTATATTAAAGATATTATTAAAAATGGTGAACAAATTATTTTAACACAAATGTTAAAAGAATCGTTATGGGATACTATTAGAGTAGGTGATAATTTACAAGGAAAAGTTATAACAGTTAAACCATTCGGTGCATTAATTGAATTAGATTTTGATACTAATGGATTGATTCAAACCACATATATCAATAAAAACAATAAGAAATTAACTGAAGGAGAAATTGTTGATGTTATAGTTATATCAATTATTCGTGATGATCGTAAAATTTATCTGACATTTAAAGATGATGATATTTTAAATAGAACAAAAGACAAAACGGATGATATTGAAAAATTAAAACAAAAATTTAATAATAACTAAAAACTAAAATAAGAAAATATCCAATAAAAAATTGGATATTTTCTTTATATATAATATGTTGGACAAAATAAAATTTTTTATGAAATGGAATATACTAAATTAGATTTTACAAAGAAAAAATTTAAAAAATTCGGAGGTGAAAGTATAGAAAATATTGTTGATTATCTTAAAGATTATGTTAAAAAAGGTGATGATATGAGAGTTATAGTTGGTTGTGATTCACAACAAAAACGTAGATTCACATTATATGCATTAACAATTGTTTTATATGATCAAGAAAGACATAATGGTGCTCATGTTTTATTTATGAGAATAAGAGAAAAGAAAGAAAGAGATTTAACAAAAAGATTAATGAATGAATCATTATACGCATTGGATTTATCCGAATGGTTAGATAAAGAATTAAAAGATTATTATGAAATACCAAAATTTGGTAAATGTAAATATAGCGGTAATTATCCTACTAAAAGAATAGAAATTCATGTTGATATAAATCCAAATGAAGGTAATGATAAACACAATAGATCACATTTAATGTATAATTCTATAATGGGTATGTTAAGTGGTTGTGGTTTTATGGTTAAGGCTAAACCAGATTCTTATAGTGCATCTTGTGCAGCTGATTTATTATGTCATTAAAAATTAAATAAAAATGATTACACAAAATAATTTATATCTTGATAAACTAGATGTTAAAAGTTTAGAAGAAAATATGATTAAGGATGGATGTGGTACATTACAAAGTCATATTGATGCAGGTGGTGCTGATTTAAATTTATCTAAATCATTATATTTAAATGATGAAATAATTGGTGGTTATTTATTATGTGAATCTGATATATTAATATCTTTTAAAGGTTGTTTAAAATATACTAAAAAAGGAATTTATACAGATATGAAAGTATTTGTTGATAAAAAATTTTTAAATAATTATAAACATAAAAAAGGTATATTCAGTGATTATATTTATATAGATGAAAAATATAGAAATAAAGGTTATTCAAAAATATTAATTGATTATTCAAAATCATTGGGTGATTATGTTTGGGGAGGTAGTATACCAGAAACTACTAGTAAATATTGGTTGGAAAAACAAAATAGAATAAAAATATTTCAAATAGATGTAGATGGACATACAGAATTATTTACATCAACTTTAATTAAAACATAAAATTAATTAAATTAATCATTGGATATTTAATATATAATATTGTATGATTAAATATTTTTTTAAAATAAATATAGGGGTTTGATGTATATTTTTATATATCAAACCCTTATGTTTTAAAAATAAATCCAACAATAATATATGGGAAAAAGAAATGGTAAAAATGGTGATAATGGTCGTAATGGTTATGATTCAATGGAACTAGTTATGGATAAGAATATTATCACACAAAAAAGTATTGATAAAAAAGATTTTTTGGATAAGTCTATAAAAATAAAATGTAAAAATGAAAAACAAAAACAATTTCTTAATATGATAGACGAATATCAAATTGTTTTATGTTGTGGTCCAGCAGGTTGCGGAAAATCTCATTTATCATTAGCTAAATCATTAAAATTAATACAAACACCAAATAACGGATATGATAAATTATATATTATAACACCAGCAGTAGAAGTAGAAGAAAAACTAGGGAGTCTTCCTGGTGATTTAAATTCAAAATTAGACCCATTTTTATTTTCAACATATTATTTAATTGATAAAATAATAGGAAAAGATATAAGAGAAAAAATGGTGAATGATGGTATAATTCAACCTTTAGCTTTAGCTTTTTTAAGAGGTGTTAATATTGATAACGCAGTATTAGTTTTTGAAGAAGCACAAAATGCATCTATTAAACAAATGAAAACATTATTAACTAGAATTGGGTTTAATTCTAAATTAATAATATCAGGAGACATAAAACAAATTGATAGATTTAGAGATTCTTCTGAAAGTGGTCTATTAGATGCAATTGATAGATTTAAAAACTTTAGTGAAATAGGACAATTTCATTTTTCAGATGGAGATAGTGTTAGAAACGATATAATAAATAAATTATTAAAATTCTATTAATATAAAAACCACCAATATTTGGTGGTTTTTATTTAAACAAATCCTTTATTTTTTCTTTTTAATTTTAAAAGTTTATCTTTTAAATTATGTCTTAACACATATAAATAACAACCATATGATTTCTTAATAAAATCATATAGATATTCATATTTTGATATTTCATTATTTATTTTTTCATCATCCCAATTTATTGTATTTCTTTTTAAATGTTTTGTAAATTCATCTAATTTTTTAAGTTTTTTAAGTTTTTCATATATTTTTGGTTCATTTATTCTAAAGTCGTGATATTTATCATATTTAGATATAATATTTATTATATCATCATTACTTAATAAATTATTATTTATTTTATCGTATAATTGTTTATTATCTATATTTAAAACATCTTGTTTTTTAATATTTAAATTACAATAATTGTTAATTTCATTTAATTTATTAATCAATTGATTTTTTATATCTTCATCATATTTTCTATTATTTTCAATAATTCTAATTAATTTAATATTTTTATTTTTACATTCTTTATTTTTAATTTTATCATTTTTATTATTTTGGTGCCAACCTTTTCCATCATATTCAAATGCTAAATTATATTTAGGTATAAAAATATCTAATTCATATGGTTTAATTATTTTTCTAGTATCATATAATATATTTTCATCTATTAATATTTTACATATTTCCCCTAATAATAATTGAGGAATACTATATTGATTTTTAATCATATGTTTACAAATATCATTTAAATATCCATTTTTTCTAGCTACTACATAAGCACTTCCATCCATTTTTTGAAATTCTCCCCTTGTTTTATACTTTTGAGCAATTTTAAATAAGTTTTCATAAGATAAATCTCTACCTACCATTTTATTTCTTTTAGCAATCATATTAGATTTATGTTTTATAGATTTTTTTAAATTTAATTTTTTTCTTTTATTATCTATAGAGTTAATACTTTTATTTAATAATTTTGATAAATCAGAATTACTAATATCTGAATAATTTTGTATTAAAAATAATTCTTCATCTTTTGTCCATTTTTTTATCATAAAAATATATTTTTATCTTTATATATTAAAAAAGAAATCCCAAAAATATTTTTAAAAAACCTTATTAATATACATTTTTTATTATTGTTATTTTATATATACTAAAAAAGTTAAAAATATTTAAATGATTAATAAAAAATATAAGTTTAATAAACAAATATTAAACGAATCTCTTAAAGTTGATGAAATATTTGTTTATTTAGATGAAAAAGATGAGTCTGCTATTTTACAAAATGAATTATTTAAATTAGGATTCTTATGGTGTGATGGAAGTAATGATGTATTTCATCCTGAAAATTTTTTTGATGAAGAAGAAGAAATGATTATTTGTATTAGTTTAAAAGATAAGGATTTATCATATATATCAAGTATTGAAGAATTTAGAGATAATAATAGTAGTGATGTTAGATTATATTCATTTTCTGATTTAGAACAAATAATTGATATTATCAGTGGTAAACCAAATTATAGATCAAAACAAAAACCATCAAGAATATTAGAAAAATATTTTCATGAAAATTATAAATACACAACAATACCATTTAAAATAGAAACAGTTAGTGAATTAAATAAAATTAAATTATTTTTAAATAATAATAAAGAACTATTTATAAATTTAAATTTTAATATTGATGAAACATTTACATATATTACAAATATTTATTTATATAAACATATAAATATCATTATTGAATTTATGATAAATATGGATAATAAACTTATATTTGCATGGGATCAATATGATGATTTTGTATCTTATATTGATAAAAATTCATATGAAAAAATATATAATATTGATGATTTACAAAATAATATAATTAATAATATAATAAAATACGGTAATCCATATCCACAACCTAAATATGAACCTAAAAATAAAATTATTAGAGAATCCTTAATCACAGAAGGTGTTATTCATCCCGATTATCATTATGATGTTATCATAATTGCAATTTATGATCAATATGAATTTAAATCTATTGAAGATATATTAAAAAAATATTCATATGATGATAATGAATTATCACAATATAAGGATAAAAGTGCTTTTTCACCTATTTATATTAGACTTAAAAATGACTATTATCGTAAATTAGAAATTAAAGGTTGTGCATTTTTAACTGATTTAGAACGTGTCCAAATACGTATGGGATTTAAATATGAAAGAATATTTACTGTTGATGATGTAAAAAAAGGTGTTTTGGAAAGTATAATTAAACACGGTGTTAGTACTATTGAACCTACATATAAACCAAAAGATAGAATAGTTAGAGAATCTAATAGCGGTGATTTTAAAATTATTATAAAAATTGATAATAATGAACAAGGTAAAATAGTACAGGAAAAATTATTTGAATTGGGGTTTATTTGGATATTAAGTTCATCTAATATTAAAAATTTTAATTTTAGTAGACCATATGTAGTAATATATGCAAATTTATCTAATAATCAATTAACTTATTGTGATAATATAAATAATTCATATATAAATAGAGTTAATAATAAATCATTTGATTATATTTACCCTAAAGTATTTAATTTTAATGAATTAGACTTGTATTTAAATTTAGTTAAAAATAAAGGTGTAGAAGAACCATCTTATAAACCAAAAAATAAAATTGTTAGAGAAGGTTTAAAAAATATTAATTTAGAAATAGTTTATAAATGTGAAAATAAAGAAGAATTTAATGATATACAACGTCTTTTATTTAATAATGGTTATAAATGGGGTGGTTCATCAACCAATTATAGAAATTCTATATCCTATCCAATATTTATATTTTCTGGATTACATGATAAAATAATTACAAAAACAGTAGCTGATGATTATTCATTTAAACGTTTCATTCAAGGTGATCCAGATGTAGTTTATCAAAGAATTTTTGATAAATCAGTATTGGATGAATATTCTAATATTATTAGAACAGGTATCATTGATGGTCCATCATATAAACCAAAACAAAAACCAATTAGAGAATCAATATTACCATATGAGAAAGCAGTAATATATGTTGGTAATGACTATGAAAATACAATTATTCAAGAAACATTATTTAAAAATGGTTTTTATTGGGTAGAACACGGTAATAATATACAATATCAAATAACACCATTTTTATTAGTTACATATTTTAATAATAAAATTATTAGATATTCGAATAATAGACAATCAATTGAACAAGCTAAAAAAGGATTATATCCAGATGCATATCCAAAATTATATTATTTTGAAAGTTTAGGTGAATATATTAGTTTATTAAAAAATAAAGGAATTGTACCTAATTATAAATCAAAACAAAAACCAATTAGGGAAAATATTTTAATAGAATCAGTGAAATTACATTATAAATATCCATATAAAAAAATTATTATTACAATAAATAATATAGAAGAAAGTAATGAATTTTTAGAATATTTTAAAAACATACCACAATTTGTAAATATTTATGATAACATAATTGATTTATTAAAATATGCAAATGAAAATAAAGAATTTCCAATTTATATTAGTTTTTATAAAAATTCTAATGAAAAAATTTTATATGGTTGGGATAATTTAAAACACTTAGAACGATATAATGATATTGATTCTTATGGTAAAATATTTACCGTAAATGATATTAAAAATGATTTTATAACAAATATATTAAGACACGGTGACGTTAATCCAAATTATAATCCAAAATCAAAAACCATAAGAGAAACTAAATTAAATGAAGAAGTTGCTGATAATATACATTTAAGTGATGATGTAGTATTAAATTATTATGATGATGATGCATATGCATTTTTATTTTATAATGGTTATCCAAAAGGTCAGTTTATAATTGAACAAGGATTAACTCATAAAAATATGATGGGTAATTATTTATATAATTTGAAAGATGAAGAATATATGAAAGTATATTATACACAACAAAATGATGATTATTTATATGATAGAGTAGAAGAATCAGAATATAAAGGTAGATTGTGGATAAATAATAAAGTAATTTCATTTTGGGATTTATCTTATACTAAACAAGATGTTACTGCATTAAAAAATATTTTAAAAATAATTGAAAATAAATTAAATATTGAAATCAATAATGATTGGTTAATTGAATTTTTTGATATTGAAAAACAAAGATTATTTTTAATAACATTAGATAAATATTTTAAAGGTGAATTAGATGAAGATGATTCAAAAAAGATGAGTACATCATATTATGAATATTTAAAACAACAACATTTAAATACAAAAATTAAAAAACCAGTTCCATATGGATATGGATCAAAAAACCCTAAATATAAATCATTACAATATAGACAAACACTATATCAAGAATCATTAAATAATGATACTATTAATATTAAAAATATACCTGATGTATCTAGAGAATTAAATGTTCAACAACAAAGAAAAATTTTTAAAAAAGGAGATACTGTTTATATTAGACCAGATGCAAAGAATTATTTCACTGATATAGATGAATCAGCAGAAAAATTTATAGGAAAAACTGCAATTATTAAAGGTGTTTATACTATTAAACACATATATTCTAAAAAAAGTTTAGATAAATATTATATTTCTGATATAGATATTAATAATATTATACCTAAAAATATAAATTATAGAAAAAATGATATTGTTGTTTTTGTTGCAAATGATGATATAGATGATGAATATGATTATGCATTTTTTTATAGATGTTTATATAATGAATCATTATCAGAACCAAATTACAATAAAAAAAATAAAATAATTAGAGAATCCAATAATATTAATTTTTTAAAAAATGATCAATATGATTCATTTTGTTTTAAAATAGATGATAATATGCAAGAAATTAAAAAATATTTAAATGATTTAAATATTAATACTGATATTATTAATGATAATTGGGAATCTAAAGAATATGTATTTTTTACTAAAAGATTAAATAGTAGTTATGATAAATTTATTGTATATAAATGTAATTATGAATATTTTACAGAAAATAGTTTTTCAAGAGATTTGGGATTAAAAATATCACCATTATTTAATTTTGATGAATTAAAAGATTATATTAGTAAATATATTAAACCATCATATCAACCAAAAAATAAAATTGATAGAACATTCGAATCTAATAAATGGTATCCATATAGATTTAAAACAGAACAAGAATTTATTAAGGAATTCGGACATTGGTGGATAGATGAAGTTGGTTGGAACGACGACAATCAAATGGATTATCTTTTTGGTCAACCATATCCATTTAATGTTAATGATGGAGACCATTTACCATTTATAGAAGATACACACAATGGATATTATGATACATGGTATATTAATTGGAAAATGTTAACTAAAAATGAACCAAAAAAACCAACATATCAATCTAAAAGTAAAATTACTAGAACATTTGAATCTAATAAATGGTATCCGTATAGATTTAAGACAAAACAAGAATTTATTGATGAATTTGGTGATAATTGGAGTGATTTAGTTCAATATTCTTGGTGTAACCATATGAATTATCTTTTTGGTCAATTATATCCATTTGATGTCACAAAAGAAACACAAAGATTGAATAATTTTGGTGGTTGGAATATATCTTGGGATATGTTAACTAAAAATAAACCAACTACTCCATCATATGAACCAAAAAATAAAATAGTTAGAGAAAATCTTATTACTGAAGATTGTGATTTTGTAATATTACCAAATGGTAAAAAAATAACATTTGTTGATTCTGATGCTATACCATTTATGTATATTAATAATGAAATATTAATTGGGAATCCTACTGAAAGACATTTTGATACAATATTTAGATATTTATATTCTAAAAATATTTTTTCAGAAGAAAAAATTAAAGATATTTATTTTAATAGTCCAATAAAAGGTCGTTTATGGTTAAATAGTAAAGTTATTTCATTTTGGGATTATATTAAAAAAGATGATTTGGTTAAAGTTATATCTGATATAAAAGAAAAACTTAATATAAACATTGATAATACATGGTTATTAGATTATTATGAAAATGAAGAATTTGATGATAAATTAGGTAAAAATTTAATTCCGATTAATGATTATTTAACAGGTGATTATAAGGATAATACTAATAATATTGAATACCAAAAAAAGAAAAAACAACATATTGATACAACTTTTAAACACTATGTTCCAAGTGGTTATGGTTCAAAAAGTAGTAAATATAAACCATTAGAATATAGACAATTATTATACCAAGAAAAAATATTATCATTTAATAAAAAATAATTTATTTTTTTACTTTTAAAAGTAATTCATTTATATCCATTGAACATTTTTTCTGTTTTGATAAATTTTCATTCGATGTTATTATTTTTAAATGATGTAAAAAGGAGACTAATAGATTTTATATATAAATATAAAATAAAATTATGGGAAGAAAACCTATTTACACAGTAGATGAAAATTATTTTGAAAAAATAGATACTAATAATAAGGCATATATACTTGGATTCATTTATGCTGATGGTAATATTCATAAAAATGTACTTACTATTAGTTTATCATATAAAGATATAGAAATATTAGAATTTATTAAAAATGAATTAAAATATGATGGTATTATAAAACATTTTTTTATTAAAAATAGAGAATACGTTCGGTTATGTATAACATCTAAAAAAATAATCAATGATTTAATTAATTTAGGTATTATAAAAAATAAAACATATTTATCTAAAAAATTACCAAATTATGGAAATCATTTTAATTCTTTTTTATTGGGTTTTTTTGATGGTGATGGTTCAATATATAATAATTCATATAAAAACAGATCAGTTGAATATGGTATTACATTTTCTAGTAATATTGATGTATTAAATGAAATAAAAAATATTTTAAAAATTAATAATATATCATCTAGTAAAATAAGAAAAAGATATAATAATGATATATCGTGTATGTTAGAGATTCGAGGGAACATAAACATTGAAAAAATATTTAATTTTTTATATAGTAGTAGTGATTTCTATTTAAATAGAAAATATAAAATTTTTGAACAATTTAATGAAAATTTAAAGTATATGAAAAAACGAAAATTATTACCAAATACAATAAATATTATTAAGGATATGTATTTAAACGGTGTAAAACAATTTGAAATATCAAAAAGTTTAAAAATTCCAAAATCAACGACAAGATGTGTCATACAAAGACTTAGAAAATATAAAGAAATAATTTAAAAATTTAATATATAATTAAAAAATTAATTATTATCTTTGTATGATTACACATTATAATAAATATATCAGTATGATAAAAGAAAACATAATACATTTAGATGCAAAAGAAATGGAAATACCTGATGATATTTTATTATTTCATAAAATATTTAAGTCTAAAAATTATAAATTATATTTAGTTGGTGGGGCAGTGCGAGATTTCTTAATGGGTATTAAACCACACGATTTCGATATGGTTACTGATGCACAACCCAACGAAGTAATACAAATACTCAAAGATTTCAGAACAGATATTCACGGTGCTAAATTTGGAGTAGTTAGAGTATATACTGATACAGAACCACTTGGTTATGAAATAGCTACTTATAGAAAAGACATTTCAAAAGGTAGAAATACAAAAGGTGATGATCCAAAAGTAGAAATTGGAAAACATATAACTATAAAAGATGATATTTTAAGACGTGACATAACACATAATGCACTTTTTTATAATATAGAAAACGGTGAAATTATTGATACGGTTGGTGGTAAAAAAGATATTGAAAATAAAATAATTAGAGCGGTTGGTGATCCACAAAAAAGATTTGATGAAGATCGTCTTCGCATCTGTAGAGTTATAAGATTCGCCGCGGTAACAGGTAGTAAAATTGATGATAAAACATCAGATGCAATAAGACAAGATAATAGATTATTTGGTATTTCACAAGAAGATGATGTATCAAGGGAAAGAATATTTGCTGAATTTTTAAAAGTAAAAGAAAAAACAAGAAGTAATGATGATCCATCTATTTTAACTAGATTTATTAATTTATTAATAGAATATGATATTATGTCACAAATATTTCCTGTTTTAGTAACAGAAAAAGATATTGTTCCTACAAAATATTTAACTGTTGCATTAGCACAAACTCTTAAATCAAATGTTATTAATAATAAATTTAAAGAAACATTAAAAGATGCAAAAATACCTACTGATTATATTGATATAATATCAGTTTTAATAAAAATATTAAAGAAAGGTGTTGATATTGATAATGTTTATTTATTATATAGAGAAATGATGTCTAAGGGTGTAAGAACTGATATTCTTGCAGATTGGATTCGTGTAATGAGAATAAATGATATGAATGTGAAAGCATTATTATATTATAAACCATCAACTACAGGTCAAGATGTAATGAAAGATGGTTTTAAGAAAGCAGAAATAGGCGAAGAAATTAAAAGAAGAGAATCAATTAAATTTAAAAAATTGGTTAACGATTTAAAAAATTAATAATATGATAAAATGGATACTAAATTTAATGAATTTGTTAATAACCCAAATGTAAATAAAATTACATTATATAATAATATTAATGAATTAAAACAATGGTTATATAGAAATGAAGGATTAGGATTAATGCGTATAATTGATGAATTATTTGAACCATATAAAACTAATTTAGATCAATCAGAAATAAATGAATTTTTTAATGGTTTAAAATATTTAAAATTAACAAAATATCCACAGTCTAGTATAAGTTTTCAAATTAGAAATAAATTAATTAATGGTGATATAAAACAACAAAAAATCTTAAAAGATGAAAATGGAAAATGGGATATTTTAAATAAATTTAATACCAACACTACATGTTTATCAGAATTATTAGTTTATATTATATTAATGATGATAAGAGATGAAAGAAAATCTATTAAGGATTTAGGGAATGAAGTTTATAGTAAAATTATTAGAAATAATGTTAAAGAAGGACTTTTACTTTTAAAAACAAAACAAGGTGAAAAAGAAGGAGAAAGATTAAAAAATATTATAAAATTTTATACTTTTGATATGGGTAAAGATTTAGATTTTTTTAGAATTTTTACTAAACAAATGGTATTAAGTTCTGCAAAAGGTGAAGGTTCTGAAACAATGGTACATGATTATTTAAAAGTAAAAGGATTCGATATTAAATATATGGGAGGAAATGGTTGTTTTATAGATATGTTATTTGGTTGTGATATTATTGCATTTAGAGAAGATTATGGTTATGTTACAATTCAAGTTAAATCATTTTTTCCTATATGGAAAGAAGTAGAATACTATAAAATTGATTGGTTTGCTATTGCAAAAGATAACGTAATTACTATAATTGACGCAAAAACTAGACAACATATTAAATTATAAAATATTAATATTATTTTAATTAAACTTTTCTATTTTTAAAATCTATAAAATAGAAAAGTTTTTTATTTTATGGAAATTCCATCAATTGATAATTTACAAATATATAATATTCCTTATATTAGTAAAAAAATATTTAATATAGACGATAAACAATTAATTCTTTATGGTAAAGGTTTTTTTAAAAAATGGGATAATGAATTTGTAAAATGTTACAATATATACATTGTTAAATTGTTAAAAAATGATTTATTCAAAGATTTTGTATCAAAATCTGATAATAAAATAAGAGGTATATTTCCATTACCAGAAATGGAAACAGAATCAGATAAAGAATATTCTTTTTTAAATAAAATGACATCACATTATACTGCTTTTTCAATATTGATCAATTTTATAAATATTGAATCTTTTAAAAAATCACAACAACAAATATTATTTAATGATGATTTAAGTAATTGGCATCTTGAAATGAAAAGATTTATACCATTGTGTTCATCATATAAAAATATTATTTTTAATGATAAAGAACTAGTTTTTACTGAATTATATAATAGTATTTGCAAATCACATATTAAAGGCGAAAAATCAGAAGAAAAAGTAAAAAAATTAATTGAAAAAATATTACCTAATGCTAAAGATTTTGAAAAAGGCGGATTAGGTATAAAATCTGATATGGTAGATGGAATAGATTTATCATTTACATTAAATGGTAGAAAAATGACATTACAAAATAAAAAATGTGGAAATATAGATTATGATGATATTAATGAATTATTCATAATTAAAGAAATAAGTGGAGTAAAAGAATATAATACATCTTTTTTAAGTTTTGAAGACAATAATGGATATGTTTATTTATTTAATAATAAAAATGTAAAATTTATTCATAATGAAAATTTAAATATTATTCCAAAAAGAAATCTTTATTATACACAAAATAAAGAATATCAAAAATTACAATTTCATAAACATGCATAAATTTGTAGAAGGAATAAAAATAATGGAAAGTATGACACCAATGCCGTTTATAAGTCATATGATAGATGATCAAGTTGCAATAATGTGTCAAACATTTCCTTTAAAATCAGAACACTGTAAAACTTGTGAAAAACAAATACCAAAAGAAAAAAAACAAAAACTAATGGAATTAGGATTTAGTATAGTAGATAATAAATGCTATATTACATACGATTTCAATAAAAATAATTCAAATAATCTAGAATAATAAAAATGGAATGCGGTAAAATCGTAGATTTTATTTTTAATATATAAAAATAAAATTAAATATGAAAAGAATTAAAATAGATGATTTCATTAAAAAATCAAAACAAATACATCATGATAAATATGACTATTCGTTGGTTGAATATAAAAATAATAAAAGTAAAGTAAAAATAATATGTCCTAAACATGGTATTTTTGAACAAAGACCATATAATCATTTAAAAGGTGAAAATTGTAAATATTGTGTAAACAATAATATATTATCAAATAATATTGAATTTATAAACAAAT
>ERZ795044.2775-NODE-2775-length-15044-cov-4.908867_pt1 | contig 15044 bp, 9 predicted proteins | sample MGYA00375128_ERZ795044 | MGnify/ENA primary metagenome ERZ795044 (study PRJEB30173, sample SAMN05720213) | anaerobic digester metagenome | isolation source: active sludge of municipal wastewater-treating anaerobic digesters | place: USA | collected 2014-12-22 ... | reverse complement strand
GGGATTGACCGCAACGCCGTGCGGATTTGATCCGGTTGTAAAATGCCCGATGAGTGCTCCGGTGGTTGCGTTGAGATAGGTAACGGTATTTGCGGTTGTGTTTGTAAAATATACGATATTTGCGGCGGGGTTTACCGCCACCATACAGGAGTTGGATCCGATTGCATAATCTCCCAGAAGGGCTCCGCTGGAGGCGTCGAGGTATCTTTTGCTGCTACTGCTGTCAGAGGTCACGTACACAATGTTTGTCGTCGAATTGACGGCGACACCCCAGGGGTTCGCCCCCGTTGGGTAGTTTCCAATCAACCCTCCGGTGGCGGCATCGAGATAGGTCACCGTGTTAGAGTTATAATTAGTTACATGCAAAATACCCGTTGTCGGATTGACCGCCGGGTGATGGGGAAATAATCCAGTCGGGAAGTTCGATGCCGCAAGGGTGCCGAAGCGATACGTCCCGTCAGAATTAAAAAAGGTCACGCCCGCAGAAATGCTGCTATTTACAACATACACAAGACCTGTGTTTAAATTAACGGCCACTCCCACACCGTTGTATGTTGCGAAGATTCCTATCGTGGCCCCAGTGGCGGCGTTTAACAGATGCAGGCGATTGCCGCATGATGCATACACGGTATTCGCGCCAGGATTGACCGCGACATCCCAACATGGTGATCCCGAATCCACCGAGAAGGTCGACGCCGCGAGGGTTCCACCGACGGCGAAGTTTGCGCTCACGATGATGGCACCGGTCACGTTTGTGTCTGTACGCGGATTTGTGGTAGACCCATCGCTCCAGTCAACGAAATGATAGCCCAGATTTGGCGTCGCCGTCACGGCAGTGCCGTCCGAACCGTGGTTCACCGTTTGCGGGGATGTGCCGCTTATGGATCCATTCGCGCCCGCAGTATAGGTGAGCGTGTACGTGTTGATCGCGAAGTTCGCGATAACCGTCATATCCCCGGTCACATTCGTGTCCGTCCGCGTGGCGATAAGCCCGCCATCGCTCCACGAGGTAAAGTGATAGCCCACGTTCGGCGTGGCCGTCACGGCGGTGCCGTTCGATCCGTGGTTCACGGTCTGCGGACTTGATCCGGTGATGGAACCACCCGCGCCCGCATTGTAGGTGAGGGTATAGGTATTGATCGCGAACGACGCGGTAACCGTTATGGCGCCGGTCACGTTCGTGTCGGTCCGCGTTGCGGTAAGCACCCCGTCGCTCCACGAGGTGAAGTGGTATCCGACGTTCGGTGTTGCCGTGACCGCCGAGCCGCTTGCCCCGTGGTTGACCGTTTGCGGAGTGGTTCCGGCAATCGTGCCGTTCGCGCCTGAGGTGTAGGTGAGCGTGTACTGGTTGATCGCGAAATTCGCGCTCACGGTGATGGTACCCGTGACGTTGGTGTCCGTGCGCGGATTGTCGGTGGAGCCGTCGCTCCACGAGGTGAAGTGATAGCCCACGTTCGGGACGACAGTGACGGCGGTGCCGTCCGAACCGTGATTGACCACCTGCGCGGAGGCCCCGGAGAGCGAACCATTGGCCCCGGCCGAGTAGGAGAGCGTATATTGATTGATGGCGAAGTTTGCCGTGACGGTTATATTGCCGGTAACGCCGGTGTCCGTTCGCGGATTGTCGGTGGAGCCGTCGCTCCACGAGGTGAAGTGATAGCCGACGTTCGGTACGGCTGTGACCGCCGTACCGTTGGCTCCGTGGGTGACGAACTGCGTGGTCGATCCCGTGAGCGAGCCGTTTGCGCCCGCAGTATATGCGAGGGTGTAGGTGTTGATGGTCCACTGCGCGTAGAGCGTCCTGTTCTCGGTGACGGTGTCGATGGCGAAGACCCATTGCGTGACACATCCGGCTTCCTGAAACCAGCCCCCGAAGGTGTAGCCGGTGCGCGCAGGCGCGCCGGGATCGGCCGCAGTGCCGTTGTGGCTTACCGTTTGCGGGGCGATCGCGCTTCCGCCCTGCGGATCGAAGGCCACGGTGTATTGGTTTATGGTCCAGCGGGCGTACAGCGTCGTGTCGCCCTCGACCTTACCGCTCCCGAAGAGCCAGGGAGTTGTGCACCCCGGCTCCGCGAACCATCCGGCGAAGGTGAAGCCGGTGAGCACGGGGTCGGGCGGCTGGGAGATGGTGGTCCCGTAGTCAACCGTCTGGGCCGATACCGCCGTCCCGCCCTGCGAGTCGAAGGTCACGGTGTATTGGTTTACCGGATCGAACAGATTATCGTACACGTCCCGATTACAGGCGGGAAGGGAAAATGCCAGGATGCAAATGAATATTACGATTATGGTATGCGATGCCCGTAGAGACGAGGCGCCGCCCCGTCTCAAAATCCCCATCGCTCCCCATCCATACGTGCGCCAAGATCGCGCCGGACATGCGCACCTGTCGGACGGCACCAATGCGGCGCCTCGTATGATCGTGTAAAATGAATAGAGCATTTTCTATGCGATAGCGAATATGTACAAGTATAGGAACGCCGTGGGAATGGGTCAAGACGCGGCGGTACAACCCGTGCCTCTCGGGGAGCGAACTGTGCGTGGGGGCGGCATCATCAAGGGTTCCGGCCTCACGGCCGATGAGTTCCTCTCGCGCCGTTGGCGCGCACCGGCGTTACATCCGTGTCCGCAGCGGCCCGAGGTGGGCAGGCCCCACGGGGAGCTCGGTGTCGTCCTTATCGCGGAGGCGCACCCGATAGCGTCCCGACACCACGTGGGACACGCTGTGCACGTGCCGAAGGTTCACCACATGACTCTTGTGGATGCGGACAAAGAGGTCCGGCGGGAGCCGGTCCAGGATCTCCGTAAGTCCGGTTGGGATCGCGATATCGCTCTCGGTCGTATGGATCACGACATTCTTCGAATGCGCCGTGATATGGGTAATGTCGCCGAAGGCGATGGAGTAGGCCCGTATCCGGTCGCGGACGGTAATGCCCTCGGCCGTCCCCCTGCTCACCTTCCTGAGCTTGAGCATGGTGCTCACGCGCGCCAGGAGCTCGGAGGGCTGGAAGGGCTTCACGAGGTAGTCGTTGGCCCCGGCCGCGAAGGCGGCGTCGATGTCGGCCATCATGTTCTTGGCCGTGAGCATGATCACGGGCAGCTCCTCGGGCGAGCGGGAAATCCGGATCCGCCGGCACACGTCGTACCCCGACATGATGGGCATCATGATGTCCAGAAGGACGAGGCTGAGGGAATCGTCCTTTTCGATGAGGTCCAGCGCCCTGATGCCGTTCGATGCGGTCTTTACGGTTATGTCCCGCGACTCGAAAAAATCCTGAACAACGCGCAGGCTCACCGTGTCGTCGTCCACGACAAGGATTACCGGACGTTTTCCGAGGTCGTTCTTGTTGATCCCGGCGGGAAGGTGGGACGGTCCCGTCTCGTTAGGCGTCGGCGCATCGCCGGGCATGTCCGTCATGGTGGGCGCGGTTTCATCGTCTCGCGTTGGCGCAGTCGACACGGGCAGGGTGAAGGAGAACACGGAGCCGCCGCCCGTGCGGGGGGCCATGGCGATCGATCCGCCATGCGCCTCCACGACCTGCTTCGCGATGGCCAGACCCAGTCCCGTGCCGCCGTAAGAGCGCGTATCGCCCGCATCGGCCTGTCGGTAGGCCTCGAAGATGCTCTCCCGGTACTCCTCCGGAACGCCGATCCCGGTGTCGGATACGCGCACCTCGATCATGGCGCGAGCGTCGCCCTCGTGATCGCCGTTTGACACGCGCATCACGCGCGCCGAGAGCTCGATGGTCCCCTCGGTCGTGAACTTGATCGCGTTTCCCAGCAGATTGTAGAGCACCTGGCGTACGCGGTCCTCGTCGGCCCAGGCGGCGGGAATATCCGGAGTGATGCGGTTCGCGATCTCCATGGGCTTGTCGCCCGCGAGGGGAAGCGAGAGCTGCACCACCGTCTCGCTCAGGGCGTGCAGGTCAACAGGCCGCGGCGCGAGCGAAAGACCCTCTTCCTGGATCTTTGCCATGTCCAGCAAGTCGTTCACCATTGCCGCGAGACGAGCGCCGCTCGCGGCAATGAGAGAGGCGGTCTCGACGGCCTTCGGGGGGAGGGGGCCCGTGTCGCCGTTGGCAAGGGAGTTCGAGAGGCCAATCATGCCGTGCAGCGGCGTGCGCAGTTCGTGCGAGGTTGCGGCGAGGAACTGGTCTTTGAGCCGGTCCAGCCTCTCGAGCGTGATGTTCTTCTCCGTGAGCTCCCGCGACATTTCCTCGACGGTCCCCAGCGCCCGGGCGAAACGACGGGAGACGACAATGGTGCTGGAAATGCAGAATAGCACCATGGCGTGTGGCACCAGGTTGCCGGTGTCGATGACCTGCAGGTAATACAAAATATTGTTGGCGGCCGCTATATAGATTGGGCACAGGCTTGCGAAAAAAAGAAGGGCGTCCCTTCGTTTGTTGATGATGGCTTTGCATAGCCCAAACAGGCCGTAAGTGAACAGCATCACGGTAAATGCGAAAAATAAATACATGATCGATTGCGCGGTTTTGAAGCCAACGAAAAAAAGCGGAACGATGAAACACGCCGACGCCGCCTGGGCGAACCGGATGATCGATTTCGAAAAATCATCGGGGAACAGCGACCAGGCGATCATCATGAAGAGCAGCATTCCGGCGATGACCGTAACGAAGTTGATGATGAAGGGATTGCCCGTAGGGGAAAGGCCGCTGGTCAGGATCGGATGCTCCACGTTGTACGTGTTCACGGCGGAGACGAGGCTGGCGAGTCCGATATACAGGGAGGTCGGGTCGATCCGCCGGAAGAGGAAGAACAGCACGTTGTAGATCGCCGAGAACAGCGTGAGGCCCACGATGACCATAATGATGTTGAGCCGGTAGAATTCGTTTCGCGCGGCGGTGCTCCCGTTCTCCATCCTCAGCTGCCGGTTTATGCCGCCGCTCGCATGGTCCCGGTTGAAGACCTGCAGGACGATCTCGTTCACGCCCGCCTGCAGCGTGAACGACGAAAGGTGCCTGTTGTGCACATAGATGTAGTCTTCCCGGGTCTTGGCTGCCCGTCCGGAATCCCCCCGGCGGTCAAGCAGGACGCCGTTTACCCAGAGCTTGTAGACGGAGAAGATGCCCCGGGCGGTCAGGGCCTTTGACTTGGCATCGGGGCCGTTGATGATTTTAAGCCGGTAGGTGGCGCGGCCTTCGCCGGGCAGGGGTGCGCCGTTGTACGTCTGTTCCTTCCACGGACCCGGCACGGTGATGAAACCGCAGTCGGTTTTCCCGGCAGTTCGCGAGAAATCGTTTGGCGCAAGCTCCCGGTCCCAGCAGAACTCCCATTCGCCGTTCAGGTTGATTGCGCCGTCGCGCTCGAAGTCCCAGTTCCGAAGGTCGATGACGCCCTTGACCGCGACGGGCCGCTTCTCCTTCGAGGACAGCGGCCCGCAGCCCGTGCATGCAGTCCAGGCGAGGACGCACAGGACCAATGCGGCGCACAGCCTTTGCATGGATGATGGGTGGATTGGCATTGCCCCATTGGGTGCGGGAAAAACAGAATGTCAAGTACGATAGGGGTGCTTGACCACTATCCCCCGGCCCCGTTCCCCTTCGTTGGGGGAACGGGGGGCACGGAAGACGCCCTCCCCCTAACGAAGGGGGAGGGCGGGAGGAGGTCAGTCCAGAGTGATGATTTGCGAAAAGGTGAAGAATTCACCATAATACGATTTCCGTACGTCGGTTCGACGCTGGTGGTCGGGACCCCCGAGACGTTTGCCGCCCTCGGGGTAGGTCTTGGAACTCCAGTTGCCCGCTTCATAGGGCCGAACGCCTCTTAAGAGCAGGTACTGATTCTCTTCGTAGTCGGTGCTAAACGAGTTTTCATTCACTACAAGACGGCCCGATACGGAATAGGCCGTGCCGATCTTATAGCGTCCCGCCGCGGCCGCGGAAAGGTTCCGTTTCACGACGAAGGGGACCCCGTAGAAGTTAAAGTTTTCGTCCACCGGCCTTCCGGTGCATCCCCCGCCCGCGTTCGGGTCGGGAACATAAAATACCGCGGTATAGGTATTGAATTTTCGTTCCACGTTGACGCAGCATACCTGCCGGAACGATATGGGCCGGTTCTTGTATTTTGCCTGTATGCTTTTCGCTATCGCCTCCTGGGCGGCGGTGGTCTGTCCCTTCATCCGGGCTTTCTCCGCCTGTTCGGCCTTGACGAGCTGGATGAACACCTGCTGGTCCGCGGAGGGCCGGGCGGCGGCGAGCTTGCTGGTGAAGGCATTGTTCTCTTCGACGCTTCTGTTTCGCGCGGCGGCGTTGTTCTGCCTGGTTCTTTGAATCCGCTTCAGTTTGTCGCCGCACACGTATTCCGTGGTCTTTTTTCCCTTTCGGGAGCCCGTCGTAACCCACTGGCAGCTGGACGTGTTGCATGAAGGAAGCGTCAATCCGGCAAGGATCGCCGCAATCATAAAGACGAAAAACGCACGGCGCGTGGCGAAACATCCCCGTGTTGAAGCAGAGCGAATGAAGCGGTTCATCGAGCAATACATGGGTGTTTTCATGTGAAGGAGTCCTCCGTGTAAATGATGTTTTGTCTGCTGGTCCCGGCGGGGGAAACGTCGAACTGTTGCGAAACAGGGTTTCCGGTCATCGCGAGGTGGGGCTGCGGTGATGCGATCCGGCGCCGTTATCGGAACGGCGCGCTCTTTCGCCGGACATCCGGGTGGCGTGGGTTGTTTATTTTTTCGGATCGCGTTGTTTCGCTCGCAATGACGTCGGGTTGCGCAACACGTCGAATCATGTCCCGCCGCGGAACCATAAAAATTGCATAGCCAAAGATGAATATATAAATCATGGCGTCACGCGTTTTTTTATGGGGGTGATCGCGCCGGCAGGCGCGGGATGGCCCTTTCGAGTCCTATGGCGACCGCGTCGGACAGGCGTTTTCCGCCGAGTCGTAGATGATCCCGGCCTGCTGGCTGCCGTCGGCGAACATCACGGAGAGCTTCCGATGCCCGGTCTGCCGTCTTCATCGGTCCGGTCCACGACGCGCCCCTGCCGGCCAAGGGGTGTATCGCCTTTGATGATGGCAGGTCGCAAGCGTGGCAGGTTGGGATTGCCAGCATGAGAAAAGCGAATATACTGCCCCGGATTTCCGGTGAAGGGTTTCGATTTATCTCGAAAAAAACTAACAGTTCCCCCCGCGCCTCGTATATAGTATGTGGACCGCTATCAGGGAAAATATCGCATTGCGTCAACGCGTTTGAAACAGTGGGATTACGGCGCGAACGGCTGTTATTTTATCACCATGTGTGTACACGATCGTGTTCGTGCGTTCGGGTGTGTGGAAAACCGAATCATGCGCTTAAATCCCTTTGGCGCCATTGCCGAACGCTATTGGCATGAAATACCCCATCATTTCCCATTTGTACTATTGGATGCGTTTGTCGTAATGCCGGACCATGTACACGGAATAATCATTATCGATCGATCCATATGGGCGGGATTGGATCATGCCGACATCGCGGGACATGACGCCATCGTTGTGGGGCACGATGCCGTCGTTGCGCGACATGGCGCCATCGACGTAGAGACAGGGCATTGCCCTGTCTCTACGTCACAAAACGCCCATCACCGAACCCGCGAAAATAACGAAACCAACGCCCGTCACCAAACCCACGTGCATAACGAACCCGACACCCATCGCGACACCCATATGGAAACGAAACGAAAACGCGGGACGATATCATCGATTATCGGATCGTATAAATCGGTATGCGCAAAAATGATCCATCGAATGCCGGGCGGCGAGCGATTCCGATGGCAATCGCGATTTTATGATTGCATCATACGAGATGAAGAGTCCTTGCGGGCGGTTCGGAATTATATCGCCAATAATCCAATGCGGTGGGGTTGAAACGGGGCATTGCCTCGTCTGTACTCGATAGGGTTGAGATGAATCGTTTGGATTGAAGCGCATTGCCCCGTCTGTGCTTGATGGCCATGGCCGATCGCGCCCGCCTAGTCCTTTACGAGCGCGTGCAAAATCTCGATGCGCTTGTAGAGCCGCTCGAGTTCGCTCATCACCTGCGCGGCGCTCTCCTTGACGGTCTCCATGATGCCGGTGAGGTGCTCGATGGACTTCGAGACCTCCGCGATGGAGGTCTTCTCCTCCTGCGTGGACGCCGAGATCTTGGATGAGCCCGTGAGGATGCGCTTCATGTTGTGGCCGATCTCCTCGGTGAGCTTCTCCTGCGCGAGGCACAGGTCCAGGATCGCGTCGATCCCGCGGTTCACGTCGTTCACGGCCTTCTCGATCTCGTCGATGGAGCGCGATGAGCGCGCCACCAGCTCCGTCTCGCGCTCGATGTCGGCCACGGTGCCGGCGATGATGCCCTGGATGGTCTTGGCCTGCTGAATGGAGCTGTCGGCGAGCTTGCCGATCTCGTCGGCCACGACGGCGAAGCCGCGGCCGTACTGCCCGGCGCGCGCGGCCTCGATGGAGGCGTTGAGCGACAGGAGGTTCGTCTTCTCGGCGATGTCGTTGATGATCTCGGTGATCTCGTTGATCGCGCCGGAGGACTGCTTGATCTTGTTCATGCCGGCGGTGATGTCGTCGAGCTTGGCGCGGCTCTCGGCGGTCTGGCCCTGGCTGCGGTAGCTCAGCTTCGCCGCGTCCTTCGCCGCCTCGGTGATCTTGCGCAGCGAGTCGACGTACTCGAGCAGGAGGTCCTGGTTCGAGCGCACCACGTTGTCCTGGCGCGCGGCGTTGTCGGCCACGGACTCGATCGAGGCGGAGACCTCCTCGATCACCGCGGCCGTCTGGTCCAGGTTGGTCCCCTGTTCGTCCATGTCGTTCTGGAGGTCGGTCGCGGTCTTGCGGAGCGTCTGCGAGAACTCCGTGAGCTCCGAGGCGCTCTCGCGGACGCCGGCGAGCATCTCGGAGAGGCTGCGGTTCTTCTCCTCGATCTCGACGCTCGAGATCTGGAGCTTGCGCGCCATCACCGCCGTCTGCATCGACAGGATGATGCTGAAGGCGATCATGAGCGACGGATAGGCGAGGTTGATCCAGAAGGACTCGTAGGAGATGAGGTTCGAGATGGCCAGGCTGTCGTGGAGCAGGCAAACCATGAACAGGATATAGAAGATGAAGACGATGCGGCTCTCCGGCGTTCTCTTGCGAAGCCCGCGCACGATGAGCACCCCCCAGAAGACCTGGCTCAGGATCCCGAGGCCGCCGATCACGTCGAAGCGCCAGCCCGTGATGGGGCTCTCCGCGGTGGCGGACACGGAGACGAGGAAGCTGAGTCCCGCCAGGACGAGGACGATGATGCGGATGGCCTTGATGCGCACCGAGAGGATGTCCTCGAGGAAAAGATAAATCAGCGATATCTCGATGCTGATGAGCGCGTAGTAGAGCTTGTCGTGCGTGTTGAAGTCGATGATCACGAAGTCGGGCACGAAGAAATGCGTGGACATGATCGTCCAGAGAAAGGACGTCAGGGCCAGATAGAGCGGCAGGCGCGAGCGCCGGTCGAAGAGATACATCGTGAGCGCGAAGAGGCCGATGAAGGCGGTGAGGATGCCCATGCCCATGGGGACGTACTCGGCGACAAAGCGCTTGCGGAACGAGTAGGCGCGCAGCGGCTCGGCGGGGGCGATGAGGGGCGTCCCGTTGAACATCGCGTTCTGGTTGGTGAACATGCGGACGGCGATCACGTTCTCGCCGCCGTAGTTCACGGCGTCCGGAGGGATAAAATAGGTCCGGTCGATGAACCAGGCGGAGTTGAAGTCCGGATACTCCGATCCCGTCGCGCCCACGAGCCGCCCGTTGACATAGGTGCGGTCGGTGTCCCATATCTTGCCCAGGCGCACCGCCAGCTCTTTTCCCTTCCACGCCGCGGGCACGGTCACCCGCGCGCGCAGCCAGAAGTGCTGGCGCCGCTTTTCATTCGACAGGACCGCGGGCAGGCGAATGGCGTCCCAGGCGGCGTCGTCGAAGCCGGGGGCGGCGTGCTCCGGCGCGTCGGCGCGCGTTATGCGCCAGCCCGTGTCCACGGTCACGGCGTCGTGCGGCGCGCAGCCCGACGCGAGCGCGGCGGCCGCCAGGAGCGCGAGGATCAGCGTGCGGACTTTCATCCGGTTATCCGGCGGGCGCTCACTTTCCCTTCATGAGCGCGGTGATGTTGATCTTCCATTCCTTCCCGACGAGCTTCAGGATCTGCGCCTCTTCGGGCTTGATGGAGATGTCGGCCAGGGCGATCTCGACGGCGTATTTCAGGATGTCGTTGCGGTGCGTCTCGCTGGTCACGGCGGCGATGACGCCCCGGAGGTCGTCCAGCGTGCGGACCTCGCGGTCCACCTCGTTGAAGACGTCGGCGAAGTCCTCGAAGCCCTTGCGCTCGGCCAGCTCGTTGAATTTCGCGATCTCGTTGTCCATGATCACGCCGTCGGCGTGAATGATGAACTTCAGGATCGCGATGATCGCCTTCTTTTCCTGTCGGTTGAATCCCTTGATCATGGCGCCCCCTCGTGCCGTGGAAATACGGAGAGTGTGCACATGCGGTGAATATTTGCAATACTTTTTATGGTTCCCGGGGCGGCGCGAGGAGGATCACGCGAGCTGGCGCAGCCGGTGGAGGTCCTGCTCCGTGTGTTGCAGCCATCGCGACCGCATGTCCTGGAGCTTCTCGTAGTGGCCCCCGCGCAGGTACAGGTATTCGAGCACCTTGCAGCACTGGAAGGCGAGCTCCGTCGCGGCGCCGTAGGGGAGGGCGGGCGGCCCGAAATCGGCCAGTCCCTTTTCGAGGAAGCGCGCCTCGATGGCGCAAAAGGAATCGTGCACCGCGATGAAGCTCTCGAGCGTCTCCTCGGAGATCCCGCCCGCGGCATTTTTCTGTAAGAGGGCGGTGCGGATGAAATCGTACCGGTAGCGCTTTCCGTCGGTTCGGTTGTAGTAGTAGGCGATGAAGTCGTGGTTGCGTCGCAGTTCGGTCCGGTAGGCGTCCAGCGCGGGGACCACGATCTCAAGGTGCTCCGGCTTGATGCCGATCCCGCCGGACTCGTACTGGCGCTTGAGCGAGATCTCGTCCAGGCGCAGCCCCGCGTAGGTGGACGAGCGCGTGAAGAACGGGGCGATGATCTCGCGGTATTTCGAGAAGCCGCGCAACCGCTCGTCGAGCGTGCCGGCGGCGCGGATCGTGCCCGCAATGCGCTCCACCACGGCGGTGAAATCGGCGTCGAACTCGAAGCACTTTTTATGATAGAACTTCTGGTACGAGGCCATCAGATAGTACAGGTCGCTGATGGAGCGCTTGGCGAGGCTCAGGAGCAGGTGTTTGAAGTTGAACGGCCCGGCGGCGGCGCCGGCGAGGATCTCCCGGGCGCTCTCGAGCGCGTCGTCGGCCAGGGCCGCGCAGGACTCGTGGTATTGGAGGCAGGCCAGAAGCGCGTTTTCGATGGTGATGAGGCCGAGGATGTACCGGCTCTCGAAGGCGAGCTCGTCGCCCTTGGATTTCTTGATGTCGGACAGGCGCTTCTTCTGGTGGTCCGACAGGGAGGCGCCTGCGCCGTGCGCGCGCTCGTAGTCGCTCCAGCTGTCGGGTATCTTGAGGATGCGCCGCAGGAGCGCGCCGTCCTCCTTGCGCAGCACGTGGCGATAGTAGCGCGCCTTGCGCTCGGTATAGGCGCGCTCGAGCGCCTCGTCGGTATCGGGCGCGTCGGGACCGACCGGTCCCCAGGGCGCGTTGTCGTCGTGTCCATCCATGCGATCGCTTCGCAGTGGACGCCCCGCGCGCGGCCGTGTCAAGAAAGATATTGATCCGCGCGCCCCCCTTGACAGAAAACACGCGGTATGCGACAATCGCCGCGCGAAGAGGAGGGGCGGCATGGCATCGTTGAAGGAATGCGCGCGCGACCTGGTGCACCGGCGCGATATCAGCATCGCCACCTACGCCGTGGACGATCATACCATCATGGCGGAAGGGGCGCTGGTGGACGACCGCACCAACGAGTACCACCTCCTGTCGGGCGAGGCGCGCCCGGCGGGGATCATCCATCACATGGTGATCCGCGTCCTGGCGGAGGGGCCGGCGCTGATCATCCGGGAGATCGAGGTGGAGATGCCCGGCGCGCCCCGCGCCGAGTGCGCCGAGACGCGGGACTGCCTGGCCGGAGCGCGCGGCATGGCCATCGGCCCCGGCTTCACGAAGCAGGTGAAGGCGCTGGCCGGGGGGCCGCGCGGGTGCGCGCACTTGGTGACGCTCCTGCTCGCGATCGCGCCGGCGATCATTCAGGGCTACTGGGCCCATCGCGCCCGCCGCCGGGTGACGGCCGATACCGCGGCCCCCCGGAAGAAAATGGACGGCATGCTCAGGAACACCTGCCATGTATGGCGCGAGGACGGCCCCACCTACGCGAAGCTGATGCGGCATCTGGACGGGGAAACCTCATCCCCCCAGCCCCCTTCTCCCGCAGGAGAAGGGGGAGCGCTTAAGAGGTAATGTATTGGAATCTCCCCTCTCCTATGGGAGAGGGGCCGGGGGTGAGGTTAAAACCATGAACATGCACGAAGCCGTACAAACAGTAAAAAAAGCCTCGATCCGCCTTGCGGCCGCCGGCGCGGAGGTGAAGAACGCCGCGCTCATGGCGATCGCCGACGCGCTCCTGGCACGCGAGAACGACATCGTCAAGGCGAACCTCGCCGATCTCGAACGAAGCGAGAAGGAGGGCCTCGCCGCTCCGCTCATGAAGCGCCTCCGGTTCGATTCCGCGAAGATCCGCGACGTCGTCGCCGGTATCGAGAGCCTCATGGCGCTCCCGGATCCCGTGGGCCGCACGCAGGCCGCGACCGAGCTCGACGAGGGGCTCGCGCTCTACCGCGTGAGCTGCCCCATCGGCGTCATCGGCATCATCTTCGAGTCGCGGCCGGACGCGCTGGTGCAGATTTCCACCCTGTGCCTCAAGAGCGGCAACGGCGTGCTCCTGAAAGGGGGGAGCGAGGCGCGCGAGACCAACCGTATCCTCGCGGACATCATCGCCGGCGCGACGATCAACACCGGCGTGCCCGACGGCTGGCTCGCGCTCCTGGAGACGCGCGACGACGTGAACGCGATGCTCGCGATGGACGAGTACATCGACCTTATCGTTCCGCGCGGATCAAACGAGTTCGTGCGCTACATCATGGACCACTCGAACATTCCGGTGCTGGGACACGCCGACGGCATCTGCCACGCCTACGTGGATGCCGGCGCGGATATCGACATGGCGGTGCGCGTGGTCGTCGATTCCAAGGTGCAGTACGTGGCCGTGTGCAATGCCCTGGAGACGCTCTTGGTGCACCGGGAGATCGCGCCCGCGTTCCTCCCGGCCGCGAAGGAGGCGCTGGAGCGTCATCACGTGGAGCTGCGCGGCTGCGAGCGCACGCGCGCCATCGTCGACTGCGCCCCGGCGACCGAGGAGGACTGGAAGACCGAATACCTCGATTACGTTCTGTCCATCAAGGTGGTGGACGGGCTCGAAGAGGCGATCGACCACATCAACGCCTACGGATCCGGGCACACGGACGTCATCATCACCGCGAACGAGCGCGCCGCGATGGAGTTCATGGATCTCGTTGATTCCGGCGACGTTTTCTGGAACTGCTCCACGCGCTTCAGCGACGGCTTCCGCTATGGGCTGGGCGCCGAGGTGGGGATCAGCACCAACAAGATTCATGCGCGCGGGCCGGTGGGCCTCGAGGGGCTGGTGATCTACAAGTACAAGCTCGTCGGCAGCGGGCAGACGGTTGCCGACTACGCCGAGGGGCGGAAGAAATTCACGCACCGGCGTCTCGATCGGGGCTTTCCGCTCTAGGACGGTTCGTGCCGTTGGCCCTGCGAGATCACCGCGGGCCGTCAATGCGCCGCGTTCGGGGCGGGGTGATGAGGAGCGCCGCCAGGACAATCCCCAGCGCGGCAAGCGCGAGAACCGGATGGAACGCGAACCGGTACGAGCCGAACAACAGCCGCGACGCGCCGCCGATAGCGCCGCCCAGCACCGCGCCGATGCCGTAGGCGAAGAAGATGACGCCGTAGTTCTTCGCATAGTGCCGGATGCCGAAAAAGGACGCCGTGGCCGCGGGCGCGATGGCGAGCCAGCCGCCCAGCGTGAGCCAGAGCGCGCAGAAGGCGATGATATAGCGCGCGGTATCGGCACCGATCGGCGCGACCATGAGCGCGCATGCGCCCAGCACGATCGCGAAGTTGATCATGGCCCCCCGGCGCGGCGCGGTGCGGTCGGAGAGCGCGCCGAAGAGGATCCTCCCCAGCGCATTGAACGCCGAGAAGAGCCCCACCAGCGCCGCCGCGACGCCGAAATCCAAACCCGCAAGCTCCATCCCCGCCGGGACCGCGATGCATATCGCCATCAGCCCCGCCGTGCAGCCGATGATGACGCACAGCGAGAGTCCCCAGAATGAGGCCGTCCGTATCATCTCGTGCGAATCGAAATCGACGTCGTTCCCGGAAATGTCCGCGGGCGCCCAACCGGCGGGGCGCCATCCGGGTGCGGGGAAGCGGAGCGGCAGCGAGACCGCGAAAAGGACGACCAGAAAGGTGATGCCGAAGTTCATGAAGACGCCCGTCACCCCCGCCCGGTCGATGAGCAGCATCGCCGCCGTTCCCGTTATGACGGCCGACCCGCCGAACCCGGCGAGCATGATATTCGCGGCCAGCTCCGTTCTGTCGGGAAACCAATGCGCCGCGATGGCGATGGGGCAGCCGTAGGCGAGCCCGACACCGGCGCCCCCGATCACGCCGTAGGAGACGGCCAGCATGAACGCATTCGATGCGTACGAGGCGAGCATCCACCCGATGGCCATGATCACCCCGCCCACGATGGACAGGTAGCGCGGTCCCATGATCTCCATGAACTTTCCCCCGAAGAACATGAGGAAGGCGAAGAAGGCCGAAAACAGCATGAAGGGGATGGCGCTTGCAAGCGGGGAAACGTCGAATTCGCGCTCGATGAACGGCTTGAAGATGCTGTAGGCGTATATGCTGCCCATGCAAATGTTCATGACGAAGCCGAGGGCCACGAAGACCCAGCGGCCCC
>ERZ795044.2772-NODE-2772-length-15050-cov-4.582194_pt1 | contig 15050 bp, 13 predicted proteins | sample MGYA00375128_ERZ795044 | MGnify/ENA primary metagenome ERZ795044 (study PRJEB30173, sample SAMN05720213) | anaerobic digester metagenome | isolation source: active sludge of municipal wastewater-treating anaerobic digesters | place: USA | collected 2014-12-22 ... | reverse complement strand
GATGCCTCAGAACTCATCTGGTTGCTGGAACATCCGCCCCTTTACACGGGCGGCACCAGTGCGAACCCGGCGGAACTGCTGAGCCGACAATTCCCCGTTTACGACACAGGGCGTGGCGGCCGTTACACCTATCACGGTCCGGGGCAACGTGTCGGCTATGTGATGCTGGATTTGGCGAAACGGTGCAAAGACGTCCGCTGTTTCGTGCATGCTTTGGAAGGCTGGGTCATCGATGCCTTGGCCGAATTTGACGTTGAAGCCCGCCGCGCCGACGGGCGTATCGGGATCTGGTGCGATACACGCGACGGACGCGAAGCAAAAATCGGTGCAATCGGAGTGCGGATCCGTCGCTGGGTCACCATGCATGGATTTGCAGTAAATATTCAGCCGGACCTCAGTCATTTCGGAGGCATCGTTCCTTGCGGTATTGCAGAATATCCGGTCACCAGTCTTGCAGATCTGGGAATCTCCGCGTCGTTAGCAGATTTTGACGCGGCATTGTTTTCCACATTCCCCCAATTCCTCAACAACCTTGCCAAAGCGAATGGGGATTGTAGGGTCCCGATGCCGTGAATGGAGATTTTTAATGCATGCCAGAACTTTAATCGCAGCGTTTATCTTGGTGGGATTGTCCGGCTGTGGCGGCAACAAGGAAGACAGCCAGTTAACAGAAACGAGAATGGACGATCTCGATAGCCTTGAAGGCACAATTAGCGACGATATGGTCAACACCGACACATCGACAGACGAAGGACCTATCGAAGCAGCTCCGCCTATCGAAGCAAAGCCGACAGCAAAGACCGACGACAAATCCACCGAAAAAATGGCCGAGCCTACGGCGGCCAGCACAGAAGACAAAGCAGCTGCCGAATGAAACTTGCCGAGTCCTTGACGTTGCCGTGCGGCGTCCGCCTGTCGAACCGGATTGCCAAGGCAGCCATGACCGAAGGTCTGGCCGATATAAACGGACAACCGACGGCGGAATTGGAGAAACTTTACGGAATTTGGTCGGACGGAGGTGCAGCGCTCCATCTTTCAGGAAATATCCATATTGATGCCGAACATCTGGAACGGCCTGGTAACGTCATAATCGACCAAATGCCGACACCGGATATGCGGGAATCGCTCATTCGCTGGACAAAGGCGGCCACCCGTGGCGGCAATCATTTCTGGGCGCAGATCAGCCACGCCGGGCGCCAGACCATGAAAACGGTCAACCCGCATCCCAAAGCACCATCGGCGGTAAAATTGAGTTTGCCGGGCGGTCAATTTGGGATGCCCGTTGCATTAACCGAAACAGAAATCCTGCAATTGATCAGTCGCTTCGGTCAGGCAGCACAAATCTGCAAGGAGACCGGTTTCACCGGCGTTCAAATACATGCCGCCCATGGCTACCTTATCTCCCAGTTTTTGAGCCCCTTGAGCAATTTGCGCGATGACCGGTGGGGCGGGAGTCTGGAAAACCGTGCACGTTTTTTACTTTTTACAATCAACACAGTCCGGCAATTAGTCGGGCCTGAATTTCCCATTTCAGTCAAACTGAACAGCGCTGATTTCCAGCGGGGGGGATTCGCATTTGAAGACAGCTTGATTGTGGCGCGTTGGCTTCAAGAGGCAGGCGTTGATCTTATCGAGATTTCAGGCGGGACCTACGAGCAGCCTAAACTATTAGGTATTGAAGGAATGGAAGCGGCCGATCCGCAGGCTGTTGCGGAATCAACAATAGCCCGGGAAGCCTATTTCGTGGATTTTGCCAAAGCAATGAAGGACGAACTTTCCATACCGCTCATGGTGACGGGCGGCTTCCGTAGTGCTTCAGCTATGGAACAAGCGCTGAAATCGGGTGCTGCGGATGTCATTGGCCTGGGGCGTCCGCTCTGCGTCATGCCCGACGGACCAAAACGTCTGTTGGGCGGCATGGCTATTTTACCGAAAACAGAAACCCAATTGGCGCTTTTGCCGGAATGGCTTGCGGGGCTACGCAAAATCAAAATGATACGGGCTATTGACAGCTTCGCCGTACAATTCTGGTATTACAGTCAGATATACGCACTAGGCAGAACGGGTCGGACAGATCTCAATATGACAGTATTTGCCGCTCTGCGCGAAGTCGAAACATACCAGAAAAACTGGCTACGGAATCGACGCGCCGCTTTAGCCCGACGTTAAACGACGGCTCCACTCCAAACCCCGTTCGGAGCGAGACGTTTTAAAGGTCAATCCCCTTCGCCGGGCTCTGCAGAGAAATATTTGTCGAATTTGCCTTCTTCGCCCTTATGCTCATCGGCATCGGCAGGCGGTTCGCGGCTGCTCGTGATATTCGGCCACTCGGCGCTATATGTCGCGTTTAGTTCAAGCCACTGCTCAAGACCGCTTTCGGTGTCAGGCAAAATAGCTTCTGCAGGACATTCGGGTTCACAAACACCGCAATCAATGCACTCATTGGGATTGATGACGAGCATATTCTCGCCTTCATAAAAACAATCCACCGGACAGACTTCAACGCAATCCATATATTTGCAACGTATGCAGGCATCGGTAACAACATAAGTCATCGGCGGAATTCTCCCAAAGGCGGCGGCGAATTAGCCGCTTCACTTTTCTTGCCTATTGTCAGTCACTCGGTCAAGTCAACGCCGATGTGTAGCGCACAATAAATTTTTAGCTCAGGATCTGATAGCATGCCTTTGCCTCGGGCGACGGACCGCGCCTCACGGGCATTGTGATCAGCTTAAATGTGAGCACCGCTTCGCCACGGGGCATTGTTACGACGTCGCCTACTCCGACTGTTGCGCTACCCTTTTCAATCCTACGTCCGTTGACGCGGATAAATCCACTTTCAGCCCAACTCAACGCCAAGCTCCGGCTTTTCGCAAAACGCAGAAGGAACAGAAGTTTGTCGATCCTTAGCGCAGTTACCGGCATGGCTGGCTAGAGCTTTAGGCCCTTTAGTGCCGCCAATTGCAAGGCGAGCGCTGAAGGCGGCGCGGATTCTTTTGGCCTAGTCGGAGCGCGCTCCGGCATGCTTTTGGCCTTCGGCGTTTTTTCTGACTTGGATCGCACAGGTCTAGTCCTTTGCGACCGCTGTTCTTGTGGTCTTGGCTTCGGCAACCCGACCCAACGCCAATGGGTAAGATTTATTGATGGCACCGGCGCCGTTGACAGCATTTCGACAACCGGGTCATTTTCGAGCGCACTCGCTTCGCCTCCCGCTTGATCCGGAATAGCAGCTTCCTGTTTCTCTGGTTCAGAAACAACGGTTTCTGCGACAACTGCATCCGCCTCCTCTGGCGCCCCGGCCTTTTCGGCGGGCGCCTCTAGATGGCGGAATCCAGCATCCCGCATCAACGCTTTTAAACCGGCATCGCTGAGCCCCAGGGACGTCGCGAAGGCCATATCCATGCTGAAATTGTTCGACTGTCCTCTTGCCTCGTGCGCCTTCTTGATGACGCGTTCGGCCAAATCGATACGGACATATTCATTTCCAACCCGCCGGTAGCCGGCATTTCGCGCTTCACCCGGGTGCGCAAACTTCCATTCCTTCAAGTGAACGGCACTCTCCGGAGGCAATGGCGGCATCGAACGACCATCTCGTGCCGCGAATAGCGCAGCGCGCCATTTCGCTGCTGCAGGCTTTAAAGCGGCGTGATGATAGATATCGAGCGCACCAAAGACGATACCGCCTTTGCGTGCCGCACCGCGCGCTTCTTTTGGAAGGGCGGCAATAGCTTCAGCCAGATAATGGCGACCAGCAATCCCACCTGCGTCGGCCAACTGCACAGCAAGCGCACGGACATTGCCGTCAATATCTACCTGTTGTGCAAGTTCCTGTAAGCCTACAATCCCACCCATGGCTTTTGCCAGCTGCGTTTCAATCCACTGTTCAGCACGTACAGTTATTTCGCGCAAAGCATCGCCTTCCAAGCCGGCAACTGCTTTGACCGGTGTGAAGTTAGGCTGCATCAGACTGCGCCCCTTAGTCAAGAAACCAAGAAGCTCACCTTTCCACAAGATCGCCGGCTTACCATCACTGTCGCCTGCAAGTGCAAAGTCACTATCCTCAGCCATTGCTACATCCCTCGCCTTTTGCCTTAATATTCCTGCCAAATGCCGTTCTGCTGCAGCTAATAGCAGCTTCCGGTCACCTGCTTTCGCTCCTGGGTCAACCCGAAACGAAAAGCCATGTAAAGTTCCAATATCTTCCCCGTCGACCAGAACGCGACTAGCTTCATCTATCTCGACAGGGAAAAGCGCTGTATCCCCACCTGCTTTCCGCAAGAGCATGGCGGTCCGTTTGTCGACAAAACGTTGCCGCAACGCATCGTGCAAAGCGTCAGAAAGCTTGGCTTCCAAAGCACGTGCCCGTTCTGCCATGGCCGCTGGATTGGCAAGCCAGTCAACGCGGTGAGCAATATATGTCCATGTGCGAACAGCAGCGATCCGGGCCGACAGGGTATCGACATCACCCTGAATGTTATCGAGCCTCGCCAACTCGTTCGCATATAGAGATTGCGGTATCACGCGTTCACCTTGCCCCAGATGTTGCCACAGGGAGGCGACGAAGCGGCTGTGATGCTCCTCGCCCATCTGGCGAAAATCAGGAAGGCTTGCAACTTCCCATAGTCGGCCCACATCCAAGGGATGACGGATGAGCATGATAACTTCGGGTATTTCCACGAGCCGCTTTAAGACTGCGAGATCAATAGCTTTGGGCGCTGGCTTTAACCCCGGACGATCGGGTTTTGACTCCAGATCGGCAATCAGCGCTGCAACCGAATCCAATCTTGGCGCGGCATCACGCCAGTACAACCAATCAAGGCGCGGAAATTCGTGGTTTTCAACCGCCAACACCTCTTCGGGCGAAAACTCGCTTCCTTCGCCGGCTAATGTACCGAAGCTTCCGTCCCTTTGATGGCGGCCGGCCCGACCTGCAATTTGCGCCATTTCGGCAACGGTCAGCCGCCTCCGGCGTGCTCCGTCGAACTTCGACAAACTCGCAAATGCGACGTGGGACACATCCAGGTTAAGACCCATACCAATAGCATCGGTGGCGACCAGATAGTCTACCTCGCCCGACTGGAACATAGCGACCTGTGCGTTGCGAGTGCGCGGGCTGAGTGCTCCCATTACCACTGCTGCACCACCACGCATACGACGGAGCGTTTCCGCCACGGCGTATACCTGCTCAATGGAGAATGCGACGATTGCCGAGCGTTTCGGCAATCTGGAAAGCTTCTTCGCTCCAGCATAGCTTAAAGTCGAGAAACGAGGGCGCGAAATGATTTCAGCTTCCGGCAGAAGCATTCGGATAAGCGGGCGCAGACTTTCCGATCCCAGAATCATCGTTTCCTCACGCCCGCGGGCATGCAGTATTCGATCTGTAAATATATGGCCCCGCTCGGGATCCGCACCCAGTTGCGCCTCGTCAACGGCGACAAAGGCGAAATCCTTTTGGATCGGCATGGATTCGACTGTGCAGCAATACCAGCGCGCCTGAGGCGGCTCGATTCGCTCCTCGCCTGTTATCAACGCGACCTGATCAACGCCTTTGATCGCTACAACACGATCATAAATTTCCCGTGCCAACAAGCGCAGTGGAAAGCCGATCATACCACTCGAATGGGCACACATTCGCTCAACGGCGAGGTGGGTTTTGCCGGTGTTGGTAGGACCAAGAATGGCCGTCAGGGAAATTTTTTCGTGTGGCAAATTTCAGATGCTGGCCGTGCCTGCACTCAACTCTTTCAGTGTAATGGAAGTGTCGGCCAATTGCTCTTTTGTAAAGCGCGCTCCCTCCGTGACCAAGGCTTTGCCCTGCACATAGTCTTTGGTCATGTTTACACAATCCAAAGCGATAACTTTCCCGCTCTTCAAGTAAATTACGGAAAAACTTCGCGCCGCAGGATCGCCTCTTACGACATGATCGTCGTAGCCAACCGAAAGACCCACAGTCTGCAGGCGCAAATCATATTGGTTTGACCAGAACCACGGCACAGAGTGGTAAGCTGTAAGTTCGCCCGTGATGCTTTTGGCTACGGCATTCGCCATATCATTCGCATTCTGCACAGATTCGACACGCATAATCACGCCACCAGCGAAGCTGTTGGCATGCGCAGCACAGTCTCCGATTGCATAGATATCGGGGAGTGAAGTGCGGCAATATTCGTCGACATCTACCCCTGCGCCACCCGCAGCACCGGCGTTCAAAAGAGCAGCTACTGCCGGAATGATACCAATCCCCACAATGACCATTTGTGCTGCAATAACTTCGCCATCGCCGAGTTGGACGCCATCCACATAATCGTCACCCGTCAACGATTCGACAGTTACGCCTAACCTGATATCCACCCCATGGGCGCGATGCTCCGCTTCGAAAAAGCGCGACAATTCTTCGCCTGCTACGCGGGCGAGAACACGATCCATCGCTTCAAGGACGACCACCTCCTTACCCATTTTACGCAAGACAGCCGCTGCCTCAAGACCGATATAGCCGCCCCCGATGATCGCAACGCGGGCAACATCGTCAAGTTCACCGATCATTGCATCAACATCGGACTTGTTCCGAACGACGTGTACGCCCGCCAATTGTGATCCTTCACACAATAACCGACGCGGAGAGCCACCTGTTGCCCAAACCAGTTGGCCATAGCCGACCTGTTCGCCATCAGAAAATACAACTTGTTGCGCGACAGGATCAACGCTTTCGACGCGCCTCCCCATGAGCATATCGATGGAACGCTCCGCCCAAAATGCGGGAGGACGGATCAATATACGTTCAAATGCCTTATCCCCTGCAAAATAGTCCTTGGACAGTGGCGGGCGTTCGTAGGGATATTCAGTTTCATCTCCGATGATCGCTACGCTACCTTCAAACTTCGCCTGGCGCAGCGCAATTGCCGCCTGTGCACCACTGTGGCCACCACCGACAATCAACACGTCATAATGCTGCATTTAACCGCATCCTTATTCCCATTCGTTGCATAAGCGGTAAGCAGATGGCAGCCGAATTGCCAGCCCTAAGCTTGCGGAACAGCCAAATAGATGGCAGGACATCGGCATGACAACACATATGAATCTAGATTTTGCCCTTGGCGAAAATGCCGAGATGATCCGCGATACAACACAGCGTTTTGCTACCGACAAAATCGCACCCTTGGCATCTAAAATAGACGCCGATGACTGGTTTCCCCGTGATGAGCTTTGGACCGCAATGGGCGATCTCGGGCTACACGGTCTTACGGTTGAGGAAGAGGATGGCGGCCTTGGACTTGGTTATCTGGAGCATGTCGTTGCCGTTGAAGAAGTCAGCCGCGCGTCTGCATCTATCGGATTGTCATATGGTGCGCATTCCAACCTGTGCGTGAACCAGATTCGGCGGTGGGCTTCGCCTGAACAGAAAGCGAAATATCTCCCAAAACTAATATCAGGTGAACATGTCGGCAGTTTGGCGATGTCCGAGGCAGGTGCCGGGTCGGATGTTGTCTCCATGAAATTAAAGGCGGACGCCGTTCAAGGCGGCTATGTTCTGAACGGCACAAAATTTTGGATCACCAACGCACCCTATGCCGACACGCTTGTTGTCTATGCGAAGACGTCGCCGGAAGCCGGCTCGCGGGGTATCACTGCTTTTCTCATCGAAAAGGGAATGGATGGTTTTTCTATCGGTCAAAAGATCGACAAGATGGGTATGCGCGGATCGCCAACGGCTGAGCTTGTCTTCAACGACTGCTTTGTCAGCGAAGAACAGATAATCGGACCACTGCATGGGGGAGTTGGTGTTCTGATGTCCGGGCTGGATTATGAACGTGTGGTCCTTGCAGGATTACAACTCGGCATCATGCAAGCGTGTCTTGATGTCGTTCTGCCTTTCGTGCGTGAGCGTAAACAGTTCGGCAAACCCATTGGCGCGTTTCAATTGATGCAAGGGAAAGTTGCTGACATGTATGTCGCGTTGAATTCTGCGCGTGCCTATACTTATGCCGTTGCCCGTGCCTGTGACACTGGGCAGACTACAAGATTTGATGCCGCGGGTGTGATTTTGCTCGCCTCGGAAAATGCGGTAAAGGTCGCCGGTGAAGCTATTCAGGCATTGGGCGGTGCAGGCTACACCAAAGATTGGCCTGTTGAACGACTGTTCCGCGATGCCAAGCTTTTGGATATCGGCGCAGGTACAAATGAGATTCGCCGGATGCTGATCGGGCGGGAATTAATCGGCGCAGCGTGAGCAGCCGTCCTGTCCTTGGCGTAATCGCGTGCAACCGCGTTGTCGGCACTGAGAGCGCGCAAGCCGTGATGGACCGGTATATCCGCGCGGCAATGACCTACGCGAATGTAGCCGCGCTCATTGTACCTTCTCTGCCGGACTTGATGTCCGCTGCCGAAGTGGTCCCTAGGTTGGACGGAATATTGCTAACCGGAAGTCCGTCCAATGTCGCAACGCGGCGTTATAACGAGGATGGCGGCGAAGGCCCCTTTGACGACGCGCGTGACGAAATCGCTTTATCGATGGTAGATCGCATGATTGATGCGCAAAAACCTGTCTTTGGTATCTGCCGCGGATTTCAGGAAATCAATGTGGCTTTGGGTGGGACATTACGGCGCGACACAAGCGCAAGCGACGATCTGATCCGCCATCATGCGCCGGATGACGTTAGTTTCGACGCAATGTTCAGCCACCGCCATCCCGTTGAGATTGTTGCGGGTGGGTTGCTTGAGGCGGCCTATTCAAAAGCCAGTCTGAATGTAAACTCAGTCCATTATCAGGGCATCGGTCAGCTGGGCGAAGGTTTGTCGGTTGAAGCGCGCGCGCCTGATGGTCTTATCGAAGCGTATAGCGCCCGACCCAATGGCGCCCCCTTACTTGCCGTGCAGTGGCATCCGGAATGGGGCACGGAAAATGACCTGGATTCCCAAACCTATTTTCACCTGCTGGGAAAGGCGTTAAGAGGGGAGTTATGAACCGTTGTGTGACCCGTTATAACCGCTACCAGGCGCGGATAGGCTTTTCACCCTGACATCCTTTTGAATCACGCCATGTCGGGTAAGATGGGGAGTTTTGCTCTCCGTAATTACCGCCCGACTGCAGCTACTCTGTGTTTTCGCACAAACCCATTTCAAAAGGACACCATTATGCCCCGCAATTACGACATCGCAGAACTTCGTCGCCTCGACATCGCCCACCACCTTCCAGCTCAAGCGGATTGGCAGGAAATTGAAGATCTTGGTGGTAGCCGCATCATAACCCACGCCGACGGATGCTACATCCATGACGGCGACGGCAATCGCATATTGGATGGCATGGCGGGCTTGTGGTGCGTCAATGTAGGATATGGACGCGATGAACTGGCTGAAGTTGCCCGTGAACAGATGCTGGAACTGCCTTATTACAACAGCTTCTTCAAAACCGCTAACCCGCCCGCCGTCTTGCTCGCCGACAAAATCGCAAGCCTAACAGGCGGCCGCTTACCTCATGTCTTTTTTAACAGTTCAGGGTCGGAAGCGAATGACACCATCTTGCGAATGGTGCGCCACTATTGGCAAGTGAAGGGTGAAAGCAGCCGAACAATCTTTATCAGCCGGCACAATGCCTATCATGGCTCAACAGTCGCAGGTGTGAGCATGGGCGGCATGAAGGCGATGCATGGACAGGGCTTCCCTGCCCCAGGCATATTGCCACTTGCGGGCATCGAACATGTTCGTCAGCCTTACTGGTATAATGAAGGCCGCGACATGACGCCTGAGGAGTTCGGGGACGTTTGTGCGCAAGCAATTGAAGACAAGATTATCGAAGTAGGACCCGAGAATGTCGCGGCGTTCATCGGCGAACCCGTTCAGGGCGCTGGTGGTGTGATCATTCCACCGTCCAATTATTGGCCACAGGTCGAAGCAATTTGCCGGAAGTATGGCATCCTTCTGGTTTGCGACGAAGTTATCTGCGGTTTTGGACGGACCGGCAACATGTGGGGTCATGAAACAATGGGCGTTAAGCCTGATATCATCGCGATGGCAAAAGGTCTTTCGTCAGGTTATCTGCCAATTTCCGCTGTCGCCGTCAGCGCGGAAATCATATCGGTCATGAAAACCGGTGGGGATTTTGTACATGGCTACACCTATTCGGGCCATCCCGTCGCTTCCGCAGTGGCCTTGCGAAATATTGAAATCATGGAGCGTGAAGGGCTCGTCGAACGCACACGAAACGAAACCGGACCCTATCTGGCAAAAGCTCTCGCCAAGCTGAACGACCATCCTTTGGTTGGTGAAGCCCGCTCTGTCGGCTTGCTCGGTGCCGTTGAAATTGTCGCTGACAAAGAAACCGGAGCCAGATTTGGTGGTGCCGAAGGAACAGCAGGGCCACTGGTTCGTGATATTTGCATTCGCAATGGTCTTATGGTTCGCGGAATCCGCGATAGCATCGTTATGTGTCCGCCGCTGATCATCTCAACGTCCCAGATTGACGACCTAGTAGGCATCATCGGGAAGTCGCTCAACGAAGCTGAACCAAAATTGCGCGCGTTCTGAGGCAATCCCCATCTCGATGAGATGGGGATAATCCTTGTTGGACAAACATCAATGAGGCGTTACGACCGTGACATGAGCAAAATACTTTCGACCCTTCTCGTCACAGCGCTTTTGTCGACTCCCGCAATCGCGGCACCAAAGCCGGCAAAACCAAAACCACCTGTGCTTTCCTGTAAAATCGCGACACCTGAGGGGTTATCTTATACGGTGATCAAAGCGGGCAAAGGCGAACGGCCCGGAGCGGACGCGAAGGTAAAAGTCAATTACAAGGGCATGCTGACGGCGGATGGCAAAGAGTTTGATTCTGGCCAGAGTGTAGAATTCAAAGTCGGCGGAGTCATTCCGGGCTTTGCACAAGGCCTGCAATTAATGCAGCCCGGGGGCAGCTATCGCCTCTGCATTCCATCAAAGCTTGGCTATGGTGAATCAGGGACCGGCCCCATACCTGCGAATGCAGATCTTGTTTTCGAAGTAGATCTTCTGTCTTTTACTACGCCGCCACCTAAGCCAGTGGTCCCCTTGGCTGAGCGTGCCTGTTCAAATACGACAGGGTCGGGACTGGGTTATCTGGCGATCAAGCAAGGCAATGGCAAAACGCCGACCGAAACCGATATGGCTTTGGTCGACTTCACCACCTTTGACGGCAAAACAGGTGCTTCCCTTGAAAAGAGGGAATGGGAAAAAATTCCACTATCACAGGCAACAGCGGTATTTGTCGAGGCACTCAAGATGATGAAGGTCGGGTCAAGCTACACCTTCTGCTTGCCTAAGTCGAAAACCGAAGATGACGCGATAGCGGGCGAGCCTGAGATAAACATTCGGGTCGATCTGCTTGATGTGCGCCCCGCACCTGCCACGGAGTAAGAGCTAATTTGGGACGCACGACATGCGCACCAATTTAGCCTTGAAATCATAGGTCAATGAAGAACATCTGTTAAGGTAGGCCCGACCTAGGGCCATGCTGTAGTTAGGCTTTTTCTTTGACTTGGCCGTCACCACAATTTCATCTTCATCGCCCCGCTGCGTTTCAGGAATGTCTGAGGCATCACCGAAGTCAGATACCCGGACCAGTATCTCGTTAAGATCACGGCCTCCAACATCAACGGGTAGCCCTAACTTGACTGCACGCACCGGCCGTTCGACGCCGAAGCGTATCATCGCGAGCTTTTGTTTCTCTGCAAAAGCCCCCTTAAATGTAGCTGCAATCAGATTGCCAGTAGATGCCGTCGCTAATGTTTCCTCTCGCAAGAGGTTGAAGCCCACTGCAATCTGCGCTGTCCCAACCGTGAGCAGGGCATTCCGTCCATTGGAGCTCAGCGGAAGAGTGTATTGCTGCTCATCCGTCATCGGCGCCCGAAGCTTAAAAATGACGATGTCATAAGGTAATGCGGTGGGCGCAATAATCCCGTCCCCTACTGGGGATGCGGCGCGGTCACAAAACCAGAACACCCTGTCTTTTGCTTTTTGGATGCCATAGTCGATGCTGATTGTCCGCGAACCGGCAATCAACTTCACGGGGCCAACCATATGGACGCCCCTTATCATTCCCTCTTTTAAGCCGAGTGTTTGCGCAGCCTGTGCATTCAAGGCGCGGCTACTGCCGATATCGGGATCGACCCGAAGCCGCATCGGCCTGCCCTCGATCAAGAGTGGGACTGTAAAGTCCCCGCTGAGTTCTAATATCTTTGGAGGCTGTTCGGCGTAGAGGGCATGTCCGGCCGCCAATACACCGACTAAAGAAATAAACGCTACTGAGCGGTTCAAAGATTAGCTCAGCAAAACGACAGGACTGTCTGCGCGCCAATGCATGCTGACCTTGTCGTCCCACGTAAAGTCTTCCTGATCGTGCCGTGACAGATTGGGGCGTGAAACACGTATAATTTGCCCGCCTTCCAATTGGATTTCATAGAGGGTGATGTCGCCCAAATAACTCATGCCTTTGATGGTGCCCCGCGCCAAATTATGCCCGTCCGGTGCATCCTGCGCGGCGGCGCGGATGGCTTTACCTTCACCCGGTACGTGCAGATATATCTTCTCCGGCCGCAATGCCACCCACACATCAGCGCCATGAGGCCCTGTCACGCCATGATTGAGATACACCTTGCCCAACCCGGGACAGTCGACAGCCGCCTTGTCAGGTTCATCCAAAGTGAGCTTGCCTTCAAAGATATTCACCGAGCCAACAAAGTCAGCAACGAAGCGGTTGGCGGGATATTCGTAGAGATCTGAAGGTCCCGCGAGCTGCGCGACTTCGCCCTTATTGATGACAGCGACACGACTGGCCATCGATAACGCTTCATCCTGGTCATGCGTGACGGTAACGAATGTAATCCCGACCTTGTCCTGCAAATCCGAAAGTTCAAATTGCATCTGTGCGCGCAATTTTGCATCCAATGCCGATAACGGTTCGTCCAAAAGCAGAACTTTGGGCCGCATTACGAGGCTACGCGCTAAGGCTACGCGCTGCCGCTGTCCACCTGACATCTGATCGGGCATGCGATCTTCGAATCCACCCAGTTTGACGAGTTCAAGTGCCTCCGCTACGCGATCCCGTATTTCACCCTTGGCGACACCTGCAATGCGTAGTCCATAGCCTACATTGTCAGTAACATTCATGTGTGGAAACACCGCGTAACTTTGGAACACCATGTTCACGGGCCGCTTGTTCGGCGGCACCAAACTCATATCCTGACCGTCAATAATGATCTGCCCTTCGGTTGGCATTTCAAACCCCGCAATCATGCGCAGCAGGGTCGTCTTGCCGCAGCCAGACGGGCCAAGCAGCACAAAGAACTCGCCAGCTAGAATGTCGAGGCTGATGTTATCGACCGCCGTTACTTTACCAAAGCGTTTCGACACGTTGCGGATCTGAATGATGGGCTGTTTTGTTTCGGTCATTAGTGGGTCTCCGCTATACCCTTCACCCCTTGCAACTTCAGCGCAATGAAGGTGAGGATGACGGTCAATAGGATGAGCAATGTTGAGGCGGCGTTTACTTCAGGAGTGACCGAAAAGCGCACCATGGAATAGACTTTCACAGGGAATGTAATCGTATCCGGGCCGCTGGTGAAAAATGTGATCACGAAATCGTCAAGACTGAGGGTGAACGCCAGCAACGCCCCTGCCACAAGGCCGGGTTTGATATGCGGCAGGAGGACATCACGAAATGCTTGCCACTCGGTTGCCCCCAGGTCCTTGGCTGCTTCTTCCTCTTCCTTGTTAAAGCTCGCCAGCCGTGCACGCACAACCATTGCTACAAAGGGGAAGCAAAAGGTAATGTGGGCTATGGTAATTGCGGACAGGTTGAGCGGCCAGATGAGGTCGGTTGGCCAATCTACCTTGGCAAAGAAGATCAGGAACGCAACGCCGAGACAGATTTCTGGAACGATGATCGGCAGCGACATAGTGCCTTCGACAAGGCCCTTAAATGGAAACCGGAAACGCCAGAGCATCACCGCTGCCAAAGCACCTATGATAAGGCTCACGACGGTGGCCAGGAAAGCTATGGTCAAGGAATTAACAAGTGCCTCCACCAGACTGTCATTATTGAGCGCTTTTTCATAATATTTAAGCGTGAAACCTTTCCAGACGACGTTGCGTTTGCTGTCGTTGAAGCTGAACACCATCAACACAAGCAACGGCGCATACAGAAACAACATGGTCAGGCCGACCCAGCTGCGCATCCACAGCTTTCGGGTGTATTCAAGCGGTGCGATAGGTGCAGAACGGAAAAAAGCCATCAGCGCACCTCCTTCGTCTTATTCGCTTTCATCGATTGCAAGGCAATCAGGATGAACATGGCGTAGATTAGCAGGAACGAAAGCGCTGCACCGAAAGGCCAATCGTTGGCGCGTTTGAATTGCCGTTCGATGACGTTGGCGATCATCTGGCTATCGGTCCCGCCCATAAGGTCGGGTGTCAAATACGCCCCCAACGCAGGGATGAGTGTAATCATAACACCGGCAACAATGCCCGGTGCCGCAAGCGGCACCACGATTTGCATGAAAGTTTTGAAATGCCCTGCCCCAAGATCGAGACTTGCTTCAATCAGACTTTTGTCCAGACGATCAAGTGCGGAATAAAGTGGCAGTACCATGAATGGCAGGTGCACATAGACCAGCCCCAATACGACAGCAAAATTGTTATAGAGCAACTGAACCGGCGTCCAAGCCTCCAATGGCTGCATGCCAACTAAAGTGCGGAGCCAGCTTGCCCCTTCCCAAAGGCCACCCAGTCCCTTGTTCATATATCCGTTCGTGCCCATGAGAGCCATCAATGCATAGGTACGGATCAGCAAATTGGTCCAGAAAGGGAGCATGATGCCAAGCAGTAGCCACGGGCGCCATTTGGGCGCCGCGAAGGTGATAGCCATCGCAACGGGAAAACCAATAATCAGACAAATCAGAGTAGTAAGCGCCGCAACCGCAAGGCTTTTCAAGAAGATCGACAGATACAACCACTCGGTTGCGCGCTTGTAATTTTCAAGCGTTCCTGAAATCGCAATATCGGCTGGCCCTGCATTCTGGCCGAAG
>ERZ795044.2770-NODE-2770-length-15061-cov-4.543649_pt1 | contig 15061 bp, 14 predicted proteins | sample MGYA00375128_ERZ795044 | MGnify/ENA primary metagenome ERZ795044 (study PRJEB30173, sample SAMN05720213) | anaerobic digester metagenome | isolation source: active sludge of municipal wastewater-treating anaerobic digesters | place: USA | collected 2014-12-22 ... | reverse complement strand
CTGAGTCGGACAAGATCACAACCGGGCAGGTGGTCGTCCGCTTGTTCCAGTCAGAACCGGTCAGCGACAAGGTCCAGCCGCGCTCCCTCCGAGCGGGGCTCTACGCCGGCGAAACACTGCTCTCGAACCTCGCCAACCTGACCTTCGACGAGATGTCAGCCGACACGCGTGACCGCTACCAGAGTCCCCGGATGCTCCTCAGCCAAGACGCCAACGATTACAACAACCGGGCTGTCGAGTTCCGCCTGGAGGAGCGAATCTCCAACACGAATCAGTGGCGTGTCTATGAGAAAGCCATCTACACGCTGAAGCGTTCCTTCACGTCAGACTTCGACTTCTGAGGAGAGCGAGATGAGCGAAATCCAGGAAGAGCCCCGCAACGCCGGCGAGCCGCAACAGAGCGACCTCGACTACAAGATCAACCTCCTCTTCGGAGGCGTTGTCGTTCGCAAGGATCTGGTCAAGGCTGTCAAGGGCAACGCCATCGTGCCGTCCTACGTCCTGGAGTACCTGCTGGGCCAGTACGCCGCCTCGGACGACGAAGCCACCATCCAGGCCGGCATCGACACCGTCCGCCAGATCCTCGCCGAGCACTACGTCCACCGCAGCGAGTCCGAGCTGGTCAAGTCCAAGATCAAGGAGCGCGGGCGCCACCGGATCATCGACAAGGTCACGGTCACACTCAACGAGAAGGCCGACGTCTACGAGGCCGAGTTCGCCAACCTCGGCATCAAGGGCGTCATCGTCGACTCGCCGATCATCACAGCCCACCCCAAGCTGCTGGTAGGCGGAGTGTGGTGCATCTGCGACATCGAGTACTTCCACACCGACGACCAGCGAGTCGTTCCTTGGATCCTGGGCTCCATCAAGCCCATCCAACTCTCGCGATTCGATGTGGACCAGTACCTGGAGTCCCGACGCGGGTTCACCAACGACGAGTGGATCGACCTGATCATGCAGTCGATCGGCTTCAACCCCGAGATGTTCAGCAGGCGCGGGAAGTTCTTCCAGCTCGTGCGCCTGATCCCGTTCGTCGAGCGGAACTACAACCTGGTCGAGCTCGGGCCCAAAGGCACCGGCAAGTCCCACATCTTCTCCGAGTTCTCACCCCACGGGATGCTGATCTCCGGCGGCGAGGTCACCGTCCCCAAGCTCTTCGTCAACAACGCCAACGGACGGATCGGCCTCGTCGGCTACTGGGATGTCGTTGCGTTTGACGAGTTCGCCGGCAAGAAGAAGCGCACTGACCGGGCCCTCGTCGACATCATGAAGAACTACATGGCGAACAAGTCCTTCTCCCAGGTACTCCGGGGCCACCGACGCGGCGTCGCGCCAGTCGTCGCAGAAGACCCGCACGTCATCGGCGATGGTGAGCGCGTCCTCCACGAGCGCGGGCGCGTCCAGGATGGCTATCGCTCCGGCCTCCTTGGGGGCCTCGTCCCAGATCAGGTCGCCCACGGCGTCTCTCATGCGTTCACCCTAGACTCACCGGCGTGATTCTTCATCTGGTGCGGCACGGGCAGTCCGCCTGGAACCTGGAGCGCCGGCTCCAGGGCCAGACCCCCGACGTGCCGCTGACCGAGCAGGGCCATGCCGAGGCCGCGTCGGTCGCCGAGCTGCTCGCCGGCAGGCCGGTCTCCGCCATCTGGTCCTCGGACCAGGTGCGCGCGCTGCAGACCGCCGACGCCGTGTCCCGCGCGCTGGGCGTGCCCGTCCAGGCGACACCGGCGCTCCGCGAGCAGGGCCTCGGCCGGCTCGAGGGGCTCAGCTACGACGACCTCATCGAGGAGCCGGTGCCCGACGGCGTCCACATCTCGGAGGTGCGCTGGGGCGGCGGCGAATCGGTGCGCGACGTGCATGAGCGCCTCACGATCTTCATGGCGGGGCTGCCGGACGTCGACGGCGAGGTGGTGCTCGTCTCGCACGGCGACACGCTGCGGATCCTGCTCGCAGTGCTCGACGGCCGGGATTACCGCAGCGTCGAATGGCACGAGTTCGGCAACGGCGAGGTCCGCACCACAACTTGGCCCGATAGCCTTCCCCCGTGATCTCCAGAGCTCTCGGCCTCGCTCTCGGCGTGCTCGCCGACCAGATCGTCGGCGACCCCCGGCGCCACCACCCGGTGGCCTGGTTCGGCTCCTTCGCCGCCCGCGCCGAAGGCCCCCTCTACGACGACACCGTCGCCGCCGGGGCGGTCTACACGACGGCGACGGTGGCGCCCGTGGTGGCGCTGGGGGTCGCGGCAGAGCGGCTCACCCGCCGGCACCCCGTGCTCCACACCGCCGCCACGGCGCTCGCCACCTGGGCCGTGCTCGGCGCCCGCAGCCTCACCCGGGAGGGCGACACGATGGCCGACAGCCTCGAGATCGGCGACCTCGCCCGCGCCCGCGCGCAGCTGCCCAACCTCTGCGGCCGCGACGCCGCCCAGCTCGACGCGCCGGAACTGGCCCGCGCCACCGTCGAATCCATGGCGGAGAACACCGCGGATTCCGCCGTCGCCTCGCTGTTCTGGGGTGCCCTGCTGGGCGTCCCCGGCCTGCTGGGGCACCGGGCCGTCAACACGCTCGACGCCATGGTGGGGCGCCGCGACGAGCGCTACGGCCGTTTCGGCACGGCGTCGGCGAAGCTGGACGACGCCTTGGACCTCCTGCCAGCACGCCTCACCGGGGTGCTGGGTGCGGCGCTCGCTCCCGCGGTCGGCGGCTCGGCCCGGCGCGCCTGGGCCATCACGCTGCGCGACGCGGGCAACCACCCCTCGCCCAACGGCGGCTGGTGCGAAGCCGCCTGGGCCGGTGCCCTCGGCGTGCAGTTGGGCGGGCGCAACGTGTACGCCAGTCGCGTGGAGGAGCGGGGGCGGCTCGGCGACGGGCCCCGACCCGGCGCGTGTGAGGTGCGCAAGGCGGCGCAGCTGGTCACGCTCGTGACCGGCGCGGCGACGGCTCTGGCGGCGGGGGTCGCCTTGGCGAAGCGGGGACGGCGATGAGTTTCCTGGTGGCGGGCACGTCGTCGGATGCGGGGAAGTCGCTGATCACCGCCGGGCTGTGCCGCGCGGCGCGGCGCCGCGGCCTCGACGTGGTGCCGTTCAAGGCCCAGAACATGAGCAACAACTCCATGGTGGTGGCCGACGGCGAGATCGGCCGCGCCCAGTATCTGCAGGCCATCGCGGCCGGGGTCACGCCGTCGACCGCGATGAATCCAGTGCTGCTGAAGCCGGGCAGCGACCGGCGCGCGCACGTCATCCTCCGCGGCCAACCAGCGGGCGAACTGCGGGCGGGGGAGTACGCCACCGGACGGCGGCTCTTGGCGCAAGCCGCGCACGACGCGTACCGCGAACTCGCGGCCGCGCACGACCTGGTGATCTGCGAGGGCGCCGGCTCCCCGGCCGAGATCAACCTCCGTGAGGGCGACTACACCAACATGGGCCTGGCCAGGGCCTTCACCCTGCCCGTGCTGCTCGTCGGCGACATCGACCGCGGCGGCGTCCTCGCCTCCATCTACGGCACCTGGGCCCTGCTCGACACCGAGGACCGGGCGCTCCTGGCCGGCTACCTCATCAACAAGTTCCGCGGCGACCAGGCCGTCCTGGACCCGGGGCTGGACGAACTCACCCGCCGGTGCGGCCTGCCCAACTTCGGCGTGGTGCCGTGGCTGCCTGGCATGTGGGTCGACGGCGAGGACGCCCTGGAGGTGGCCCGCTGGCGCGGCGAGGAGAAGGCCGACGGCGGGCTCACCGTCGCTGTGATCCGGATGCCGCGCATCTCCAACGCGACGGACGTGGACGCCCTGGCTGCGGAGCCGGGGGTGCACGTGAGCGTGACGACGAATCCCGCAGAGGTGGCCGCGGCGGACCTGGCGGTGCTGCCGGGGTCGCGGGCCACGCTGCACGACCTGGCGTGGCTGCGCGAGACCGGCCTGGCCGAGGCGGTGACCGCGAGGGCGGCGGCCGGGCGGCCGGTGCTGGGGATCTGCGGCGGGTTCCAGATGCTGGCCCGCGCCATCGTCGACCCGGTGGAGAGCGGCGACGACACCCCCGTGCCGGGCCTGGGGCTCCTCCCGGTGGACGTGCGGTTCGAGGCGGAGAAGGTGCTGGGCCGGCCGAAGGGTCAGTGGCGCGGGGTTCCCGTGGAGGGCTACGAGATCCACCACGGCCGCGTCCACCCGTCGACCCGGGGCGAGGAGTTCCTCGGCGGCGTCCGCGTCGGGCAGACGTGGGGCACCATGTGGCACGGCGCGCTGGAGTCAGACGACTTCCGCCGGGCTTGGCTCGCCGTCGTGGCCCAGGCCGCGGGGCGTGACTGGACGCCGTCGGCCGCGCCCGGGTTCGCGCAGCGGCGCGAAATGATGCTCGAAGCGGTGGCCGACGCGCTGGAGGAACACGCGGACGTGGAGCGCATCCTGTCGCTCGGCTGACCCCGCCGTCGGCGCCCGAAGGGGGTCTGCGAGGATGACTGCCAACGCGCAGAGCGTCAGAGGAACCCGGTGTGAATCCGGGGCGGTCCCGCCACTGTGAGCCCTAACGGGTGAGTCAGGAACTCTGTCTGCGCGGCCACTTTGTCCGGGCGAGCGAACCCACAGGAGGCCACGGTGTCCACCGTCCCCACCCCTGCCCCACGACGTCTGATCGGCGTCGGTGTCGGCCCAGGAGATCCCACTCTCACCACCATCAAAGCTGCGCTGGCGCTGAGGGCGGCCGACGTCGTCCTCGTCCCCGCGACGGAGGCCTCCGGCGACGGTCCGGGCCGCGCTGAGCTGATCGTCGCGGACGTCGCGCCCGACGCGCGGATCCGGCGCATCCCGTTCTCCATGGCGGACCGAAGCGGCGTCTCGGACAGGCGGAAGGAGGCGTGGCTCACCTCCGCGTCGGCCGCGCTGGAGGAATTCGACGGCGGGGCCCAGCGCGTGGCCTTCGCCACCGTCGGCGATCCGTCGGTGTACTCGACGTTCTCGTACCTGGCGGCGCACGTCGTGGAGTCGCGGCAGGGCGTCGAGGTGGAGGTGATTCCCGGGATCACAGCGATGCAGGCGCTGGCCGCGGAGTCGAAGACGCCGCTCGTGGAGGGGCAGGAGATCCTGGCGCTGGTTCCGGTCACCGTCGGCCTCGACCGGGTGCGGGAGTTGTTGGGAGCCGCCGACACCGTGGTCGCCTACAAGGGTGGCCGGAAGCTACCCGAACTGGTGCGCGTGCTCCGGGAGGAGGGGCGCGACGCCGTGCTGGGCGTCAACGTGTCCCTCGAGGGGCAGCGACTCGTGGCGCTGGACGACCTGACCGACGACGAACGGGCACCCTACTTCTCCACCGTGCTGAGCGCCCCGCGCCGCATGGGGACGGGCGGTGCGCTGTGAGCGGCAAGGTTGTGTTCGTCGGCGCCGGTCCGGGCGCCGCTGATCTCATCACGCTGCGCGGGGCGCGCGTGATCGGGGAGGCCGACATCGTCATCTGGGCGTCCTCGCTGGTGCATCCCGACATCGTCGCATGCGTGAAACCGGGGGCCGAGGTCATCGATTCCGCTTCCGCCTCGCTGGAGGACATCGCGCCCCTCTACGAGCGGGCCCGCGACGAGGGGCTCACCGTCGCCAGGGTGCACACCGGCGACCCCTCCATCTACGGCGCCACCGCGGAGCAGCGCGACCTGATCCGCGAACTGGAGCTCGACTTCGAATCCGTGCCCGGCATCTCCGCCTTCTCGGCCGCGGCCGCGCGCATGGAGGTGGAGATCACGGTGCCGGAGGTGTCGCAGTCGCTGATCCTCACCAGGCTGGAGGGCGGCCGCACGCCGATGCCCCAGAAGGAGACCGTGCGCTCGTTCGCCGCGCACGGCGCCACCATGGCGCTGTACCTGTCCGCGGCGCGCAACAAGGTGCTGCAGGACGAGCTCCTGGCGGGCTGCTACCCGCCGGAGACCCCGTGCATCGTCGGGTACCGCGTGACCTGGCCCGACGAGATGATGCTGCGCTGCACCCTCGACGAACTCTCGGCGACGATGCGCGAGCACAAGCTGTGGAAGCACACCGTCGTCCTGGTGGGTCCGGCGCTGGCTGAAGGACCGCTCAGTACCCGGTCGCATCTCTACCATCCCGGATTCCGGCACGAGTTCCGCGCGGCCGAACCCCAGGCGCAGGCAGACCTGCGCGCCCACGGCACGCGGGGCGTCACGGAGGAACTGTCATGATCCACGTCCACGGGTACCTGGGGCAGCTCGCCCCGGAGACGGTTGCGCTGGCCGAGCGGGCGGCGCTGGTGGTGGGCGGCCGGCGGCACCTGGAGGCCTTGGGGGTGGAGGAGCCGCACCGGGTGGTGCTCGGCGCGCTGACCCCGGCGCTGGAGCGGCTGCGCTCCCTGCCTCACGGCGCCGACGCGCTGGTGATCGCCAGCGGCGACCCCGGCTTCCACGGCATCGTGCGCCGGCTCCGTGCCGACGGCTTCGAGCTCTCGGTGCGGCCGGCGGTGAGTTCCGTGGCGGCCGCCTTCGCCGCCGTCGCGCTGCCCTGGGATGACGCCGTCGTGGTCTCCGCCCACGGGCGCCCCATCGACGACGCCGTGGCCGCGGCGCGCAGGCACCCGAAGGTCGCGGTGCTCACCGGGCCGGGTACCGGCCTGCGCGAGATCGCGGTGGCGCTCGCCCCTGGCGAGGGGTTGCGCTTCGTCGTCGCCGAACGGCTGGGGGAAGCCGACGAACGGGTGCGCTGGTTCTCGCCCGAGGAGGCGCTGACGGCAGACGTGGCGGAGCCCAACGTCGTGATCATCCTCGACGGGCCGGGCCTCCGCTTTTCGACCGTTCCGGCGCTCAGCGCTGGGGCCGGCTCAGGGCGCGGCGACGGCTCAGGGAACGTGATCGGTCAGATCACCAACTCGGCGGCGGCCCGACGGCACGCCGACGCCATCGACGGCATCGTCGGAGCCACGCTCCGCTTCGACGGCCCGGCCCGCGAAGCGCTGGCGGCCGCCTGGCAGCGGTGCGATCTCATCGTCAGCCACCTCGCCCTGGGAGCGACCTCGCGCATCATCGCGCCGTTGCTGCGGGACAAGAAGACCGACCCCGCCGTGGTCGTCGTCGACGAGGCCGGCCGGTTCGCCGTCCCGCTGGTGGGCGGGCATGCGGGCGGCGCCAACGACCTCGCCCGGCGGATCGCCGAGGCCACAGGCGCCACGCCGGTGCTGACCACCGCCACCGACGCGCTGAACATCCCCGCCCTGGACACCCTGGGCTGGGCCTACTCCGGCGACGTCGCGGCCGTCACCCGGGCCATCATCGACGGCGGGCCGGCGCTCGTGGAGAAGCGGCAGCCGTGGCCGCTGCCGCCGCTGCCGGCCAACGTGTCAGAGAACGCCGAACGTCCCGTCGCCCGCATCCTCGTCACGGACCACACGCTGGTTGAGACTGAAACAGTCCCCACCGTCGTGTTGCACCCCCCCAGCCTCGTGGTGGGCATGGGCTGCAACAAGGGCACCTCCGTCGAGCACCTCCGCGGACTCCTCGAGGCGACCCTCGCTGAGCACAACCTGGCCCTCGAGTCGGTGACCGCGCTCACCACCGTCGACGCCAAGGCCGGCGAGCTCGGGCTGATCCAGCTCGCCCATCAGTTGGGCGTCAAGCTCCTCGACTACCCAGCCGCGGAACTGGCCGTCTTCGACGTGCCGACGCCCAGCCAGTACGCGCTGGAGCACGTCGGCACGCCGTCGGTCTCGGAGGCCTCTGTGATGGCGCGCGGCGCCCGCCTCATCGTGCCCAAGCAGAAGACCCAGGACGCCACGTGCGCCGTCGGCCGTATCCCCGCGCGGGGGCGGCTCAGCGTCGTGGGGCTCGGCCCCGGGGTCCGCGACCTCCTCACGCCCCGCGCGAAGCAGCGTCTCCAGCAGGCCACCTACGTCGTCGGGTACGCCCCGTACGTCAAGCAGATCCGCGACCTCATCCGCCCCGGCGCCCGCATCATGGCCACGGAGATGGGCACCGAGGAGGAGCGCACGGCCTCGGCGATCGACGCGGCCCGGGCCGGCGAGAACGTCGCCCTGGTCTGCGGCGGCGACCCGGCGATCTACGCGATGGCCAGCCCCGTGCTGGAGCAGGGCACCGACGGCGTGGACGTCGACGTCGTGCCCGGCGTGACCGCCTCGCTCGCGGTCTCCGCCATCCTCGGCGCGCCGCTGGGCCACGACCATGCCACCATCTCGTTGTCCGACCTGCACACCCCCTGGGAGTCCATTGAGCGGCGCCTCCACGGCGCCTCCGTCGGCGACCTCGTCACGGTCCTCTACAACCCGCGCTCCCGCAAGCGGGTGGCGCATCTCCCGCGGGCCCTGGAGATCCTCGGCGAGCACCGCCCGCCCGACACCCCTGTGGCGGTGGTCCAGCAGGCGGAGCGCCCTCGACAGAAGGTCATCCTGAGTACGCTGGCGGAGTTCCGGCCCGAGTGGGTGGACATGAATTCCCTTGTCGTGGTGGGCTCGTCGTCGACGAAGTACGTCACGTCCGGCGGGGGGCGCCAGCTGATGGTCACCCCGCGGGATTACACCTGGATGGATCCGGCGGTTCCAGAAGGGCAGGGAATACACCGGACAGGGTCGGTGGTTCTGGAGGAGCAGGGCGCCGTGAACGAGCTGCAGGCTCACCAAGGACGGGCGCCCGAACTACACCCCGAGGACAACGCATGAGGACCCCCCTGTTGATCGCGGCCCACGGCACGCGTCTCGAAGCGGGAGTGGAGGCGTGCCTGGAACTCGCCCAGTTGGTGCGCGAGAGGGTGCCTGGCGTGCCGGTCAACGTGGGGTTCGTCGAACTCACTGAGCCGTCCATCACCGCAGCCCTCACCCAGGCACTGGAGCAGCATGGGCCGCGCGCGGTCGTCGTCCCGCTGATGCTGGGCACCGGCGGGCACGTGCGCTCCGATATCCCGGAGTTCATTGCGGAGGCTCGCTCGGCGGTGCCCGGGGCGCACGTGGACTACGCGGCGCATCTGGGCCCGCATCCGCGCCTGATGGAGGCCGTCGAGGGCCGGCTCCACGCGGCCCGCGGCGATTGGGCACCTGCCGAGACCAGCGTGGTGTTCGTGGGCCGTGGCGCCCTGGTGCCGGACGCGAACGCCGATCACGTGCGCCTGGCCCGCATGCTGCTGGAGCGGGGGGAGTGGGCCGACGTCGAACCGGCGTTCATCCAGGTCACCCGCCCGTCGCTGCCCACCGCCCTGGATCGTTCGTACGCGGCGGGGGCACGCCGCATCGTGGTGATGGGGCACTGGCTGTTCCCCGGCATGCTCAGCACCTGGACGCAGCGGCAGACCGACGAATGGGCCGCCGCCCACCCAGATGCCGAGGTGCGGGTGGCCGACGTGATCGGGGCGTGCGCGGAACTGGCCGACGTGGTGGTGGAGCGCTACCTGGAGATGCTGCCGGAGGCGCCGCCGCATGGGTCGCCCACCTACCTGGCGGGGCTGTTGCTGCGCAACCGCGACGTGCTGGTGCTGGGCGGTGGCAAGGTCGCGGAGCGCCGCGTGCCCCGGCTGCTGGAGGCCGGGGCGCGGCTGAGGGTGGTGGCGCCCCATCTGACGCCCGCGCTGCGGACGCTCGCTGAGGAGGGCCGGTTCGAATGGACCCGGCGGGCGTTCCTCGATTCCGACCTGGGCGACGCCTGGTACATCCTCGCCGCCACCGATGACCCGACGGCGAACCGCGCCGCCTCCCAGATGGCCGAGGCGCACCACCGGTTCTGCGTGCGGGCCGACGACGCACGGGCCGGCACCGCGTGGACGCCGGCAACGGCGGACGCCCACGGGCTGACGGTCGCGGTGATCGGCAACCGGGACCCGCGCCTGTCCCGCGCGGTCCGCGACGCGGTGGTTGCCATCGTCGCGGACCCCGACTCCTGAGCGTCGAGTCCTGAGCCAGCCCTACCTCAGCTGGCGGGTTGCCAGATTGCGGCGGTGCGGGCGATGAGTTCGTCGAGCTTGCTGAAGTCAGGGGGCTCGGATTCGTCTGGGCAGGGTGGTGCCTTGGTGAGTTGTTCGCGCAGGAGGTGTCTGCGGTGTTGCCTGGGTCTGCGGGCGGGGTCGATGTGTCGGGGTGGGGTGAACCAGGCCCGTCCTGTGTCCGGTTCGAGGTGGACCTGCCACTGCGACTCGGCTGACTGTTGAGGGTCTGGTTCGACGAGCCGGTGGTGGTGTGGACACAACAGCACTGCGTTGTTGATCGACGACTCTCCGCCAGCCCACCAGGGGACGATGTGGTGCGCCTCACACGAGGCCGGTGTGGCGGTGCAGTGGGGGAACGCGCAGCCCCCGTCCCGCAGCATCAGGGCAGCGCGGATGGCGGGGGTGAACAACCGATGCTCGCGGCCGACGTCCAATGGCTGGGAGTCGCTGCCGAGCACCATCGGGATCACGCCCGCGTCGCAGGAGAGGCGACGGGCTTCGCCTGGGGTGAGGCCGTCGACGTCGAGGCCCGGCAGCCCGACCGCTCCCAGCCCGGTGGTGAGGGTGTCGAGTTTCATGGTGATGTGGACCCGTGGCCGGTCCCCGCCATGAGCAGGCAGGTCACCGGCAGCGGCGGCGGCCTGAGCCAGCAGCACCAGGGCGTCGGCGCGTCGTACGTCCGGCCCGGGCGTTTCGCCCGCGTCCGCGTAGGAGGAGGCCGACGGCAGCAACGCCTCCAGTTGCGCGGCCAGCAAGGCGGCATCTGCCACCGGTAGCAGGCCGGTGATGCGGATCGAGCCGTGATGGTCCGGCGAAAGGCGCAGGAACCTTCCCCTGCGCGCGGCCCGCTCTTCGGCCGCCAGGCGTTTCGCCTCGTCGGCGTCGGCAAGGTCAGGATCAATCACCTCGGCCAGCCGAGCCGCCAACTCCCGCAACTCGGCCGGGCCCAGGGTGTCCACATGCTCAAGAATCGACCTCTGGCACTCCACCAGGTCTGCCTGCGTCAACCGGCCGGGTAGCTTCCGGAGCCCGGAGACGATCGCCTCGGCCTGCGCCAGCGAAATAACCCCGTCGCTCAAGGCTCCGGCGATCAGCGGGAACCGCTCCCCGAGATCCAGCGCCAGTTTCAGCGAAGCGGTGGCCTGGGCGGTGGTGGTCCGCACGGATTGGCGGACCTCGTCGACGACTGCGTCGGCGGCGGAGAGGCGGGCTTCGTGGAGGAGGTGGAGGCGCAGGCCGGCCAGTTGGGCCTCGGCCTCGGTGACGGTGTGCACCATGGTGGCCAACCGTTCTGCGGCCGGTGAATCAGTTCGGAGTGAGCCTGCGGCGTCCCAGAGCGCAGCGATGCCCTGCTGCATCAGTTCCCGCGCTTCGCTCATGTGAACTATTCTAAGGGAACGCACAGTCTAAAACAAGGGAAAACACCTTGTCAGGAGTAACTTGTGCTAGCACTGACCTCTGACAATTTCCGTCGCCACGTGGCCGATCACGGGCGGGTGGGCATCGCGGTCGGCGTCGGGGTCCTTCGACCAGCCGCAGGCGGCTGACTCAGCCGTCGAGACCCGCCCGCCGCAACAGATAGGTGTCGAACATCCACCCCTTGCGGGCCGCCGCTTCGGCCCGCACCCGGGTGATCTCCTCCCGGACGTCGGCCAACGGGCCGCTGAGGAGGATCTCATCCGGCGTGCCCAGGTACGCGCCCCAGTAGATGTCGATCCCGGCGGGATCGATCGTCGCGAAGGTCTGCTTACCGTCGAGCATCACGACGACGTCGTCCACGCCGTCGGGCAGCCCGTCGGACAGGAGCCGCGCTGGGCTGATCTGAACGGCCCTGCCCTGCCGGTTGAGCGGGATGCGGTGCCGCGCCGCCAGCGCCAGCACGCAACTAATCCCCGGGAGCACGCGCACAGAGAACGGTTCGACGGCGGCTTCCGCGATGCGCTCGACGATGGCCAGCGTCGACTCGTACAGGCTGGGGTCGCCCCACACCAGGAAGCCGCCGGTCTCGTCGGCGCCGAGCGCCCCGTCGATCGCGGCGCCCCACTGCTCGAAGCGCTGCTGCCGCCACCTGGTCACAGCGGCGGGATAGTCGGGCGTGCTGCGCCAGGGCCGGGGCGGGTCTGTCAACTCCACCACGCGCAAACCAGGAAGATCAGATCCCCGGTGCCGGGCCACCAGATCACGCCGGAACGCGACGGGCTCCTCGTACTCGTCCTCCTTGACCACCACGAACAGGACGTCGAGTTCGCGGATCGCCGCGACCGCTTCGAGCGTGAGCCAGTTCGGGTCGCCCGCGCCGATGCCGATCAGCGCCACCTCGCGGCCCATCAGCCCTCCTGCCGGGACGTGTTGGTCAGCTCGTCCACGCTGGCGATCGCGTTGACGGCGGCCACAGTCAACGCCGAGCCGCCGCGTCGGCCGTGCACCACCAGGTACTCCAGGCCGAGGCTGTTGGCGGCCAGCGCCGCCTTCGATTCCGCGGCGCCCACGAAACCCACCGGGATCCCCACCACGGCGGCGGGCCGGACCCCGGTTTCTGCCACCACTTCGAGCAGCCGGAAGAGCGCGGTGGGGGCGTTTCCGATGGCGACGACGGCGCCGTCGAGGCGGGGCAGCCACAGGTCGATGGCGGCCATCGTCTTGGTCATGCCCTTGTCAGCAGCTAGTTGGGCCAGCGCCGGGTCCTTGATGTGGCAGATCACCTCGTTGTCGCGCGGGAGACGCGAGCGGATGATGCCGGTTGCCACCATCGACGAGTCGCAGAAGATGGGCGCGCCGGCACGCAGCGCGGCGTTGGCCGCTGCCACGACCCCCGGCGTGAAGTCCACGTCGTCGGCGAGGTCGGTGGCCGCGCTGGCGTGCACCATGCGCACCACGACGCGGCTGATGTCCTCGGGGAAGCGCTCCAGGTTGGTCTCCTCCCGGATGATGCGGAAGCTTTCGCGGTAGATCTCGGAGCCGTCGGTGAGGTAGTCGTAGGTCACGCCGACACCGTAGTGCACCCCCCGGCGGTCCTCGGGAGGGGTGTCTGGTTGGATGGGGACACAACACAAAACCCCCCGTGAGGAGACCAGGAAGCCGGAACGAGCCGGCACGGTCGCGCCACTGTGAACCGCCCAGCCGGGCGGAGAGTCAGGAACTGGATCCCCACCACCCGATCGCCGGGACGCGACATCCCGGCCGAAAGGAATCCCCATGCACATCGCAGAGGGGATGCTGCCACCGCTGCATTGCGCAGCCTGGTTCGCAGCGTCCGCACCGTTCGTGATCCACGGCGCCGTCGCCGTGGTGCGGAGCTCACGCGAGCGCCCAGAGAACAAACTGCTCATCGCCGCCGTCGGTGCCTTCACGTTGGTGCTGAGCGCGCTTAAGCTGCCATCGGTGACCGGTTCATCGTCGCATCCCACCGGTACCGGGTTGGGGGCCGCGGTGTTCGGCCCGCCCGTGATGGCGCTCATCGGCACGCTGGTGCTGCTCTTCCAGGCGCTGCTGTTGGCGCACGGGGGCCTCACCACACTCGGCGCCAACGTCTTCTCCTTCGCGGTGGCTGGCCCGTGGGCCGCCTACGGCGCCTTCCGCCTCGTCCGGGCCCTGCGCCCGCCGGCATGGCTGCCGGTGTGCTGCGCCATGTTCGTGGCCAACCTCACCACGTACCTGGTCACCTCCGCGCAGTTGGCGCTGGCGTACCCCGACGCTGCGGGCGGCTTCGCGGCAGCCTTCGCCAAGTTCGCCACGGTGTTCGCGCTCACGCAGATCCCACTCGCCGCGGCAGAGGGAGTGCTGGGCGTCCTGGTTTTCGGGTTTCTGGCGCGGGCCGCGCGCCCCGAACTGGTGCGCCTGGGCCTGCTCAGCGAGGGCGCCCGTGTCTAGGGGTAGGTTCCGCACCTGGGAGCTGGTCACCGTCATCGCCCTCATCGCCGCGCTGGTGGTGGGCTACCTCCTCGCGGTGGTCCTCGCTCCCGACGGCGCCACTTTTGAGGGAACGGATGCGACGGTGGGGGCGATGCTCCCCGCCGAGCCCTGGGCAGAGCCCCTCTTCTCGCCCGCCAGCTACGGGCCGGAGGTGGAGGCCGGCCTCTTCGCCATCCAGGCGGGCGTCGGGGGAGTCGTTCTCGGGTTCCTGCTGGGCCGCCTGACCCGTCGCGTCCCTCCCGACGCGGCGGAGGAGTAGGGCCATGGCGCACCTGGCGACGGTCGACGACGCGGCCTGGGGGTCGCCGTGGCGCGCGCGTCCCGTCGGCATCAGGGTGGCGTTGTCGCTCGCCCTGGTCCTCACGGCGCTGGTGACCCCGGCCTGGCCCGGGTCAGCGCTGGTGGCTGCGGTCGCCGTCGCGCTGATGCTGGGTTCCGCGCGGATCCGGGCCTCCCTCGTGGCGCTTGTCACGGTGCCGCCGGTGGTCTTCATCGCCGTGGGGGTCCTTCCGCTCGCCGTGCAGGTGGGCGGCGCTGCCGTGCTCTCGTGGGCGCCCGACGGCGGGGCCAGGGCGCTCGATGTGCTGGCGCACGGCGTCGCGGGGACGCTCGCGCTACTGCTGCTCGTCACCACCACGACCATGGTGGACCTGCTCGCCTGGTGTCGCGGGTTGCGCATCCCGGCACCGCTGCTGGAGATCGCCGAGCTGATGTACCGGCTGGTGTTCGTGCTGCTGAGCACCGCCGTCGCGCTGCAGCAGGCGCAGCAGGCCAGGCTGGCCGCCGACGCCCCGTTCACCCGCCGGCTGCGCTACGCCGCCGACGCCACCGGCACCGTTCTGCTGCGCACCTGGGACCGCGCCACGCGCCTGCAGCACGGCCTGGCGCTGCGCGGCTACGAGGAGGACCTGCCGACCCTGCGGCCCGCCCCGGGCGCTGCCGGGCTGAGCGTGCTGCGCGACGCCGCGCTCGTCGTCGGCATCTGGCTCGCCGTCTGGGCGGTGGCGTGATGCTGGTTGCCGAGGAGATCACGGTCGCCTACCCCGAGCGGCCCGTGCTGGCCGGCGCGTCCATCCAGGTGGGGCGCGGGAAGGTGGCGCTGCTCGGCGCCAACGGGTCCGGGAAGACCACGCTGTTGCACGCGTTGGCCGGGGCCCTGGAACTGCGCTCCGGCAGGGTGCTCCTTGACGATCAGCCGCTGCAGCGGTCGCGCGCCGGGTTGCGCGCCCACCGTCGCCGCGTGCAG
>ERZ795044.2768-NODE-2768-length-15064-cov-5.114931_pt1 | contig 15064 bp, 16 predicted proteins | sample MGYA00375128_ERZ795044 | MGnify/ENA primary metagenome ERZ795044 (study PRJEB30173, sample SAMN05720213) | anaerobic digester metagenome | isolation source: active sludge of municipal wastewater-treating anaerobic digesters | place: USA | collected 2014-12-22 ... | reverse complement strand
TGAGTACAGCGCTATCTTCGATACGAGCCGCTCCCGAAACGGCGCCTCACCGTCTTCACCGGCATCTCGGGCTCGGGCAAGAGCTCCCTGGTCTTCGACACCATCGCCGCCGAGTCGCAGCGCCTCATCAACGAGACCTATAGCGCGTTCATCCAGGGATTCATGCCGAACCTGGCGCGTCCCGATGTCGACGTCCTCGAGGGCCTGACCACGGCGATCATCGTCGACCAGGAGCGCATGGGCGCGAATTCCCGCTCCACCGTCGGCACCGCCACGGACGCCAACGCCATGCTCCGGATCGTCTTCAGCCGCCTCGCCCAACCCCACATCGGCACACCCAAGGCCTATTCGTTCAACGTCCCCTCGGTGCGCGGTGGCGGCGCGATCACGGTCGAGAAGGGCGAGAAGACGACCGTCCGCAAGACGTTCACGGTCATCGGCGGCATGTGCCCGCGCTGCGAAGGCATGGGCACGGTCACCGACTTCGAGATGACGGCGCTCCTCGACCGGGACAAGTCGATCCTGGACGGTGCGATCCTCGTGCCCGGGTACAGCATGGAGGGCTGGTACGGACGCATCTACGGCGGCTGCGGCTTCTTCGATGCCACCAAACCCGTGCGTGAGTTCACGAAGACCGAACTCCACGACCTGCTCCACAAGGAGCCCACCAAGATCAGGATCCAGGGCATCAACCTCACCTACGAGGGGCTCATCCCGAAGATCCAGAAGTCGTTCCTGACCAAGGACGTGGACGCGATGCAGCCGCACATCCGCGCCTTCGTCGAACGGGCGGTGACGTTCGCCGATTGCCCCGATTGCGGCGGCACCCGCCTGAATGCTGCGGCCCGATCCTCGACGATCGACGGCGTCAGCATCGCGGACGCCTGCGCCATGCAGATCAGTGATCTTGCCGATTGGGTGCGGACGCTCAAGGAGGCATCCGTCGCTCCGCTGCTGGCCAAGCTGCAGCAGAGTCTGGACGCGTTCGTCGAGATCGGCCTCGGCTATCTCAGCCTTGATCGTCCGTCGGGAACGCTGTCGGGCGGTGAGTCACAGCGCGTGAAGATGCTCCGGGACCTCGGGTCGTCCCTCACCGACGTCACCTATGTGTTCGACGAGCCGACCGTCGGACTGCACCCGCACGACATCGCGAAGATGAACGACCTGCTGCTTCGGCTGCGCGACAAGGGCAACACGGTGCTCGTAGTGGAACACAAGCCCGAACTGATCGCCATCGCCGACCACGTCATCGACCTCGGTCCGGGCGCGGGCACGGGGGGCGGGCAGGTCTGTTTCGAGGGGTCCGTCGAGGAGTTGCGGACGTCCGACACGCTCACCGGTCGCCATTTCGACGATCGTGCGTCCCTGAAGTCGTCGGTGCGTCCGCCCACGGGTTCGCTCGCGGTGCGCGGTGCGACCCTGCACAATCTGCGCGGCGTCGACGTCGACATCCCCCTCGGAACCCTCGTGGTGCTGACGGGCGTGGCCGGGTCGGGCAAGAGTTCGCTCGTCCAGGGCTCCGTGGCGGGACGCGAGGGCGTCGTAATGGTCGACCAGGGCGCCATCAAGGGTTCGCGACGGAGCAATCCGGCGACCTACACCGGGCTGCTGGAACCCATTCGGAAGGCCTTCGCGAAGGCCAACGGCGTCAAGCCCGCGCTGTTCAGCGCCAATTCCGAGGGGGCCTGCCCCACGTGCAGCGGGGCCGGCGTCATCTTCACCGACCTGGCCATGATGGCCGGCGTCGCGACCACCTGCGAAGACTGTGAAGGCAAGCGGTTCGATGCGTCCGTGCTGGAGTACCACTTCGGTGGACGCGACATCAGCGAGGTGCTCGCCATGCCGATCACCGAGGCCTTCGACTTCTTCGGTGCGGGCGAGGCCCGGACGCCTGCTGCCCACACCATCCTCGGACGCCTGGTCGACGTCGGGCTCGGCTATGTGAGTCTGGGGCAGCCACTGACGACGTTGTCGGGCGGGGAACGGCAGAGGCTCAAGCTCGCGACGCACATGGCAGCGAACGGTGGCATCTACGTGCTGGACGAGCCGACGAGCGGGCTCCACCTCGCGGACGTCGAGCAGTTGCTCGGCCTCCTCGACCGCCTCGTGGACGCAGGCAAGTCGGTCATCGTGATCGAGCACCACCAGGCTGTCATGGCGCACGCCGACTGGATCATCGACCTCGGTCCGGGCGCAGGCCACGACGGGGGACGCGTCGTGTTCGAGGGGACGCCGGCAGATCTCGTGGCGTCCGGGTCGACGCTGACGGGGGCGCACCTGGCGTCCTACGTGGGGCGCGCCTGACACCGGTTTCCTTGCGGACGCAAGGTAACCGCCCTCCCAGCGTCCAATTCGGGGCGCTATCGCTGCCCGCGCAAGGAAACACGCCCTCCCAGCGTCCACGTCTGGGCGCCAGCGCTGCCGACGCAAGGAAACACGCCCTCGGCGGAGGGCCGCCCGCCCACTAGGGTTGCCCGATGGACTATCGCGACGTCAACCGCGCCAACTGGGACAGCCGCGCCGCGATCCACGCGGCCAACTACGGCATCGACACATTGCTGGCCGACCCGACGGCCCTCTCGGACGTCGTCCGGTTCGACGTCCCCCTCCTCGGCGACCTCACCGGGCTCGATGTCGTCCATCTCCAGTGCCACATCGGCACCGACACGCTGAGCCTGCAGCGCCTCGGCGGACGCGTCACCGGTCTCGACCTCTCCCCTGCGTCCCTCGCCGAGGCGCGGGCCCTCGCGACGAAAGCGGGGGCGTCGATCGACTATGTCGAGTCCGACGTCTACTCCGCCCCGGCCGCCCTCGCCGGACGCCAGTTCGACCTCGTCTTCACCGGGATCGGCGCCCTGTGCTGGCTCCCGAACATCGCCAGGTGGGCCGAGGTCGTCGCGTCCCTGCTTCGACCCGGTGGACGCCTCTTCCTCCGCGAGGGCCACCCCGTGATGTGGGCCTCGGTGGTGGTGACGCTGGGTGACGATCCCGTCGACCGGGCCCAGCAGCCGTGGATCTCGGCGTCCGGGCACCAGACCGTCGCGCTCGAGTTGCCCTATTTCGAACGTCCCGAGCCGCTGGTCTGGCACGAGGAGTTCACGTACGCCGGCGACGAGCGGCTCGCGTCCCCCGTGTCGATGGAGTGGAATCACGGTCTGGGCGAGATCATCACGGCACTCCTGGACGCCGGCCTGCACCTGACCTCGCTCACCGAGCACGACAGCCTGCCGTGGGAGGGGGTGCCCGGGCTGATGGACCTCGACGAGGCGACGGGCGAGTACCGCCTGCGCGATCGTCCCAACCGTCTCCCGGTCAGCTACACCCTCACGGCGACCAAGCCCTGAACCCGATGGTTCAGGACGTCGCCTTCGGGCGACGCTTCCACCACTGCCAGCCGGCGGTGACGATGACCGCGCCGACGAACGACCCGATGAGGCCCGAGGGACGCAGGGCCAGTCCGTCGCCCGCGAGGAGGCTGGACAGCAGTCCACCCACGAAGGATCCCGCCAGCCCGCTCGACAGGGCCATGGCCCAATCGATGCCCGCACGCGAGCGCCCGAGCGCCAACTGGGCGGCAGCGCCGACGAGCATTCCGAACAGGATCAGGCCGAGGATCAACATGCGGGCAGCGTAACAGCGCCCCCGCGTGGCACCCCGCATTCGTTCGGCCGCGAACAGGCTCGCCCCGGACGACCAAGGGGGTCACGGGGCCGCCAGCAGCTCCACCAGATCGGACGCCAGCGAACCGAGCAGCCCCGGCAACCTGGGGTCGTCGGCAGGCAGCAGCGCGACCTGCGTCCAGCGGGCCTCGGCGTCCACCGGGACGATCTCGCACGACGCGAGGTGGCTGAGCATCCTCTTCTCACCCGGATGAAACCGGCGGTTGAGCGCGAAGACGGCATCGAACCACGCGGTCTGCGCCACCGCCCGGCGATGGGTGACCGACGTCCAGTCGCGGCGTCCCTGCGCCTTGCGCACCTGGTCGACGTACTCGGCCAACTCCCCGGGCGTCTGGGCGAGGATGCGCCGCCGCGTCGGCTCCGGATACGTGCGCAACCGCCCCTGAATGGCCGCGAGGTCACCGTGGTCGTCCACGAGTGGGACGCCGAGCGCCAGCGTGTGGAGGAACGCGGTCGTGTACCCGGTCGGGGCGGCCCCGGCGTCGTAGAAGGCGTCCACCCCGAGTGTCCCGGCGTCCAGGTGGACGATCTCGACCAGCGCTCCCGCCACACGGAGGTGGTCCTCGGACCCCCACGCCGTGACGTGGGTGACGCGTCCATCGTCGGCCAGGGGCGCGAGCGCCCGGACGCTGAGTTGGGCGTCCGGGAACCCGTGGCACAGCGCGTACAGGTCGGTGTCGGAGGAGTGGTCCGCGGTGCCCGACGCGCGCGAGCCGCCCAGGAACACAGCTCGCACTCCCGGCAGGCCGGCAAGGGCTTCAGCGATGGCGCGGTCGGTGGCGGTGATGGTCGTGGTGGGCGTGATGGTCGGGTTCGTCACGTCCCCGACGCTAGCGGCTCCCCGCCCGGACGCGCAGATCGGGGCAGGACACTCGCCTCGGAGTGCGCAGGACTACCGTTGATGGATGCAGTCCGCGCGTCCCGATCTGACTTGGCAACCCCTCTACAAGATCGGTGGTATCTCGGCCTGGGTGTTCGTGGCGATGGTGCTGGTGCCGGTCATCCTGGTCTTCACCGCACCTGTGCCACCGACCGAGGGGCGCGCCCTCCTCATCTACATCGCCGACCACAAGGCCGTCTACCTCGTCCAGCTCATCTGCTTCGTCGGCCTCGGCATTCCCGCGCTCATCGCGTTCGCGGCCGTGGCCGTCGCCCTGGCCGGGGTGAACAAGGGTCTGGCTGCGATCGGAGGGCTGCTCGGGGTGGCGTCCGAGATCATCGCCCTGGCGGTCGGCAGCAGCCCGCAGTCGCTGCACGGGGGGCTGGTCCTGCTGAGCAACGACTACGCGTCCGCAACCTCGGACGCCGAACGCGACAGCCTCGTCAGCGCCGCGAACGCCCTCGTCGCCATCGCGAACGGGATGCCGTGGGCGGGGATCCTCACCGCAGCAGGCATCCTCGTGCTGTCCTGGGTGATGTTGCCGGCAGGCAGCTTCGGACGCGCACTCGCCATCGTCGGCATCGCCACGGGCGCCCTGGGGATCGTGTCGGAGGCGTTGCGTCCGATGATCGGTTCGGCCTACCTGCTGTACGGGATGCTGTTGCCGGTCTGGTTCGGGTGGGTGGGAGTGACGTTGCTCCGCGTCCCGCGTCGTTCCGTCGACGCGGCGGCGTCGTCCGCTTCCTGATTCGGTCGAGACCCACGCCACCCCTTGCACCGGGGGCGCGTCCACCGCAGGATGGGTGGACACCACAGGATGGGTGGACACCTCTGCAAGGGAGCACGACATGACCACTGACGTCTGGCCCATCGAGCCACCCATGGCGGGCACCGAACTGGAGCACCTCTTCGGGATGCTGGACCGGCTCCGGGCCACCTTCCGGTGGAAGGCGGGCGGGCTCGACGCTGAGGGATTGAACACGCGCATCGGAGCGTCCACCCTCACCCTCGGTGGCCTGCTCAAGCACCTCGCCCGAGTCGAGGACGTGAAGTTCACCTGGGACGCCTTCGGCACCGATCCCGGCGAGCCATGGCGCTCGGTCGACTGGGACGCCGACCCCGACTGGGACTTCCACTCGGCGGCGGACGACTCACCCGAGGAGCTCTACGCCCTCTACGACGGGGCAGTCGGACGCACACGCCGCCGCCTCGCGGACGCCGTCGCCGCCGGCGGCCTCGACCAGCCAACGCGACTCGGCTGGAACGGCCAGTTCGCCAGCCTGCGCCGCGTCGTCTGCGACATCGTCGAGGAGTACGGACGCCACACCGGCCACGCCGACCTCCTGCGCGAGTCGGTGGACGGCCTCGTCGGCGAGGACCCGCCGCAGGGCTGGCAGCCGAGCTGACATCACGGACGATTGACGAAGGCCCCGGGATCATCCCGGGGCCCTCGTCACTGCCGTCAACTCGACCAGGCGAGCGTCACTCGGCCGGTGCGCTGCCCTCGTCGGACGCGATCTCACCGTGGATCGTCCCGGTGCTGCGGCTCAGCTGGATCTTCCGGGGCTTGGCCGCCTCGGCGATCGGGATGGTCAGCGTGAGCACGCCGTCGGCGTAGGACGCCGTGATCTGGTCACCGGCCAGGCCTCGCCCGAGCGTGAGCTGGCGGGCGAACGTGCCCACTGCCCGCTCCCGCGCCAACCACTGGGCGCCCTCGCCGGCTGCCGTCTGGCGCTCGGCCCGGATCGTCACAGTGTCGGCGTCCATGTCGATGTCGATGCTGCCCGGGTCGACCCCGGGCAGGTCGATCTGGGCGACGAACTGGTCGTCGATGCGGTACAGGTCCATCGGCATCCCGACGGACGCAGGGGTGCGGGTGACATCGCCCAGGAGGCGATCCATCTCGCGGAACGGATCGAAGGTGCGTGCCATGGTGTTCTCCTCTCGGATGGGTGGAATGGCCCCCACCGGCACGGTGGGAGGGCTCTCATCTCCCATTATTGACGCGTTCGGCGAAGAGTCAAGTCCACGTTGAGTCGACCACGCTCAACTTTGGATACGTCCTGAGCGAAACCCGCATGTGCGGTGAGACCACCCCTAGGAGACCGCAGGCGCGGTAGTTTCGAGCCGTGCCCACCTTCAGGATTCGGGAAGCCGCCGACCTGCTCGGCGTCAGCGACGACACCCTCCGCCGCTGGGTCGATGCCGGCAGACTCACCACGACCACCGACGACTCCTCCCGGCAGGTGGTCGACGGTGCCGAGTTGGCCAGGTTCGCGTCCGATTCCTCGACCCAGACCGATCGACTTCGACCGGGCCCGGTCACCTCCGAGTCGGTGCGCAACCGCTTCGTCGGACTCGTGACGAGGGTCGTGCGCGACACCGTGATGGCACAGGTCGAGATCCAGGCGGGTCCGCACCGCTTCGTCTCACTCATCAGTCGCGAGGCCGCCGACGAACTGGGGCTCGAGCCCGGCGTCCTCGCCATCGCCGCCGTGAAGTCGACCAATGTGGCGGTGGAAGTGCCGTCACGGCCATGAGGGTGCTGCGAACCGTCCAGCGCCACCCTGCGGCGGTCGCGCTCCTCGCGCTGGCACTCGCGGGGTGCAGTACGTCCGGGGCGGCGTCGCCACCGAGCACCACCATCACCGTGCTCGCAGCCTCCTCCCTGACCGGTGCGTTCACCGAACTCGGCACGCGCTTCGAGGCAGACCACCCCGGGACGCACGTGGTCTTCAGCTTCGGCGGCAGTTCGACGCTGGCGACGCAGATCACCCAGGGCGCGTCCGCGGACGTCTTCGCCTCGGCCGGCACGACGATCATGGACGCCGTCGTGACGTCCGGGGACGCTGACCAGCCGACCGTCTTCGCCCGCAACCACCTCGCGATCGCCGTTCCCTCCGACAATCCGGCCGGCATCGCGTCCCTGGCTGATCTCGCCCGGTCGGGCGTCAAGGTCGCCGTCTGCCAGCCCGCCGTGCCCTGCGGCGCGCTCGCCACCACGGTGCTCAGGCAGGCCGGCCTCACCCTCACCCCCGTGAGCCTGGACGCCGACGTCAAGGCCGTGTTGACCAAGGTCACCCTCGGTGAGGTGGACGCCGGCCTCGTCTACGTCACCGACGTCGCGTCCGCCCGCGACGAGGTCGTGGGCATCGAGATCCCGGCGGACGTCAACGCCTCGACCGACTACCCGATCGCGACGCTGTCGGCGTCACCGCACCGCGAGACCGCCCAGGCCTTCACCGACTACATCTCGTCGGACGCTGCATCGCCGGTGCTCACGGACGCAGGGTTCACGGCACCATGAACGGCACAGCGGTCAGCAGGGGACGCGGTCGGGCAACCCCGGACCGGCGCCCGGCGTCCCTCCCCTGGGTCATGAAGGCCCCAGCCCTGGTCGCGATCGCGTTCCTCCTGCTCCCCCTGCTCGGGCTCGTGGCCCGGGCCCCCTGGTCGGGCCTCGGACGTATCCTGCGTAGTCAGCAGGTTTTGGACGCCCTTCGCCTCTCGCTGTTCACGTCCACGACCGCCACTGTGATCTCGCTCGTCCTCGGCGTTCCCCTCGCCTGGGTGCTGGCCCGGTCGAGGGCCACGGGGATCACCCTCCTGCGCGCCCTCGTGACCCTGCCCCTCGTCTTCCCGCCCGTGGTCGCCGGGGTCGCCCTTCTCATGGCCTTCGGACGCCGTGGCGTCCTGGGCAGCCTCCTCGACCAGTGGTTCGGCGTCACCCTGCCCTTCACCACGGCCGCCGTCGTCATGGCCGAGACCTTCGTCGCCATGCCGTTCCTCGTCGTCACCGTCGAGGCCGCCTTCCGCTCGTCCGATCGGGGGCTCGAGGAGGCCGCGTCCACGCTGGGAGCATCCCGCCTCACGACCCTGCGGCGCGTCACGCTCCCCCTGGTTGCGCCAGCCGTGGCCGCGGGCGCGGTGTTGTGCTGGGCCCGGGCGCTGGGTGAGTTCGGGGCGACGATCACGTTCGCGGGCAACTTCCCGGGACGGACGCAGACCATGCCGCTGGCGGTCTACCTGGCCATGGAATCAGACCCGGACGCGGCGATCGCCCTCTCGCTGGTGCTGCTGGTCGTGTCGGTCGGCGTCCTCGTGGGTCTGCGCAGTTCGTGGTGGCCGGGCGGTGCCCGGTGAGCGGGGCTCTGGAGATCACGGGAGTGGTCGAGGTGGGCGGGTTCACGCTGGACGTCGACGCCAGCGTCGCCCCCGGCCAGGTCGTCGGCGTGGTGGGGCCGAACGGGGCGGGCAAGAGCGTCCTCCTGCGGACGCTGGCCGGGCTGATCCCCCTCTCCCGCGGCCGCATCGCCCTCGGCGACACGGTCGTCGACGACGTGGACGCGGACACGTTCGTCCCCGCCGAGCGGCGCCCGGTGGGCCTGGTCTTCCAGGACTTCAGGCTGTTCGGTCATCTGGACGTCCGCGACAACGTGGCCTTCGGGCCGCGATGCCGGGGTCAGTCCCGCCGAGCGTCCCGTGAGATCGCGGACGCCTGGCTCGACCGCCTCGGCCTGGCAGGGCTGGGCGGCCGGCGTCCGGGGGAGATCTCGGGCGGGCAGGCGCAGCGGGTCGCCCTCGCGCGCGCCCTGGCCGTCGACCCGCACCTGCTCCTCCTCGACGAACCCATGGCGTCCCTGGACGCCCGCACCCGCGTGGACGTCCGGGCCGAACTGCGCGAGCACCTGCGCGACTTCGCCGGACCGGTCGTGCTGGTGACCCACGACCCGATCGAGGCTCTCGTGCTCGCCGACCACCTGGTCGTCCTCGAGCACGGACGCATCGTGCAGCAGGGGACGCCGTCCGAAGTCGCCCGGCATCCACGCACCGACTACGTCGCCCGACTCGTGGGCATCAACCTCTACACCGGGACGCTCGACCCGGCGTCCCATCGGGTCGAGCTCGACCAGGGTGGGACGTTGTTCGCAGTGCCCACCGAGGGCGCGGAGAGCTGTGCGCGCGTCGTCGTGGGCCTGCGTCCGTCGGCGATCAGCGTCCACACGGAACGTCCCGAGCACGCGAGCCCCCGCAACGTGTGGTCGGGGACGATCGCGAGCCTTGACCTGCTGGGTGACCGCGTCCGGGTGCAGGTGGACGGCGCACCGCCCGCGATGGTCGACGTCACCCCCGCGGCCGTCGCCGACCTGCGGCTGCACGAGGGCCTGGGCGTGTGGCTTTCGGCGAAGGCGACCGAGACCGAGGCGTACCCGGCGGGGTGAGGTTTCACTCCTGCGAAACTGTCTGAACTCACACACGTTCGCAGGAGTCAGCGGCACGATGGAGGGATGAAGGCCGTCGTCGTCTACGAGTCACTGTGGGGCAACACCGCGAAGGTCGCCCATGCCATCGCCGCAGGGCTCGGGCCCGAGGTCAGGGCGCTGCCCACCGACGAGGCCACAGGGGACGCCATCGCGGGCGCCGACCTGATCGTCGCGGGAGGACCGGTGTTCGCGTTCCACCTGTCGTCAGAGCGGACGCGGGAGAGCATCCGCAGGAATCCCGGCACCACCAGGGCGCCTGACCTCTCGCACCAGTCGCTCCGGTCGTGGATGGAAGCCCTCCCCGCAGGGCAGGGACGCTGCGCCGGCTTCGACACCGAGGTGCGCGGCCCGTTCGGCAAGGGTGCGCCCACCATCGTGGACGCCCTGGAGGCCAAGGGGTACGCGCGCCTCGCCGAGCCGCTGGGGTTCATCGTGACCGACAAGGAAGGTCCCCTGAAGGAGGGCGAGCTCGAACGGGCCCGAGCCTGGGGAGCCGAATTGCTCCGACTCATGGGTTGAGTGGCGCCGAGCCGAACCCCTGCGGGCTGTCAGCGTCCGAATTCTGAATACTGGGACACCAGTTGCACTCTCAACAATTGCGTGGCACGATTTCTCCCATGCGTACCCAAGACGTCTCGATCGGCTGCAATCGCGTTGCTGCCAACTCGATGATGCGTGCGCGAATGTGTTGTTGAGACCGCCCCTGAGCGTCCCGTCTGACAGCACGTCCCGTATCGCCCCTCGTCACAGAGCTGCGTAGCGATCGGATCAGGTTCCTCCACTTCGGCGGAGCGCAGCAGGGCGTGCTTGTCATTCTCGCAATTCCTTTGGCAATTCCGCCCCCTTCATCGCCCCCGAAAGGTACTTCCATGCCCATTTCCCTGACCGTCAATGAGCCGCGCGTCGACATTCCCGCCGGCCACCACATCCATCCGCAGGTGACGGCGAGCCTGCGCCCAGGCACCGCGACCGAGGTCAGCGTCCGGGCCGGACGCCACGCCTTCACGATCGACGAGCCCGCGTCCCTGGGTGGTACCGATCTCGGGGCCAACCCGATCGAGCACCTCCTCGCTGCCCTCGGCGCCTGCAACGTGATCAGCTACCAGGTCTGGGCCCAGAAGTTGGGCCTGACCCTGGACGCGGTCGACGTCTCCCTCACGGGTGATCTCGACACGCGCGGCTTCTTCGGCCTCGACGACGACATTCGCGCCGGGTACCAGGGCATCCAGGTCGACGTCACCCTTCGCGGGCCCGACCCGGTCGGACGCTACCTCGAGCTGCACGAAGCCGTCGAGACGCACTGCCCCGTGCTCGACAACCTCACCAACGCGGTGCCCGTTCGCGTGAACGTCGACGTCTCGGCCCAGTTGGAGGCCGTCGCCTCGTAACGTCACGGTATCGGCCAACGCGTCCTCTGGACATATCGATTATCGAGATGTAGCGTCTGTCGTACAGATCGATCATCGATATGAAGGAGGCGGTCATGGGCGCTTTGAAGGTCACGACCCGGGTCACCGGGGCACAGGACGGACGGGTCGCCGTCGCCATTGCGGAAGCGGGCCTCTGGGTCTCGTTGCTCGGGGGGCTCCTTGGACTGCTTTCGGCCCTGCGGACGACGGTCTACGGGCTCACGGGCTGGAGCTTCCTTGTGGCGCCTCGATGGCTCCCGAACCTGTACCTGCCGTCACTTCCGGCCACAATCAGGTCGGACGACCCGGGACTGCAATTGCCGGCGCTGGCCTGGAAGGACACGGTGGACGGCACGGTGGACGCTGCCACAGGCCTCCCGCCTGTGTCGATCGGCGGGCCGGTTCGGGCCGTCGTCGAGTGGCCCGGCTTCACGACCCTCACGCTGATGGAGACCATCGTGTGGCTGTCCCCCGCGTGGATCGCGGCGGTGGGCGTCCTCGTCGGGTCGTGGCTGCTGCTGCGCATCGCCCGGTCGGCTCGAAAGGGAGAGGTCTTCACGCTGCCCAACGCCCACCGGCTGCGCTGGCTCGCGCTGCTGATCGCCGTGGCGGGACTGGCGCACAACGCGGTGGCATCGTGGGGCCCCATCTGGATCCTCACCCGCTCCGCCGCGGCGTCCCACCTTGAGACCGACCACTGGACGATGAGCTTTTCCCCCGCGTTGTTCGCCCTGGTCGTCGCGGCGCTCGCCGTCATCTGGGAGGGTGGCGTCCGCCTGGCCCAGGACTCCGACGGGCTCATTTGATGAGCGAGGACGACGTCGATCTGCACCAGGTCACCGTTCACCTCGACCGGATCCTCGACACGCAGGGCGTCACCATCGTCGAACTCGCACGACGTACGGGGATCACGGTGGCGAACCTGTCGGTGCTCAAGAACAATCGGGCCAAGGCGATCCGGTTCTCGACCCTCACGGCCATCTGCCACGCGCTCGCGTGCCAGCCGGGCGACCTGCTCAGCGTCACCTTGGGCGACGGGTGAGCCGGGCACGGTGGACGCTCAGGCAGTGACCACGCCCCTGGGCTCAGAACCCCGGTGGCAGAAGATGCCTGGCTACTGACCGCTCGACCGAGAAGGCGTGGGCGCGGTCCTCGATCTCCTTGTCCTGGGCGGTGAGGCGTCCGCTGTGCTGACGCTGGTGTTCCTCCCAGGAGGGCACTTCGAACGTCTCGAGGAAGTGGTCGGGCTGTTCACCGATCCGGTAGAGGTCCCAGCGGGTGGCCCCGCTCCGGCGGCGGGAGCGGCGCATGTCCTGCATCGCGGCGAAGTACTCGGCCTCGCTCTCGGGCGGGACGACGTACTCGACCGTGACGACGATCGGGCCGTCGTTGGGGTCGGGCTCGGTGAGCACGGCGGCCTCACCCCAGAAGGCGAGAGGCGCGCGATCCATGTGACCGGTCTCGGGGATCCTCCAGAACAGCCCACCGACCACGGCGAGCAGGGAGACACCGGCGGCGGTGAAGATGGCCGTCCGGAGCCCCCAGTGCTGGGCCACCTGCCCCCAGATCGGGGAGCCGATGGACTGGGCGATCATGAAGCTCATCAGGTAGATCGCAATGCCGCGGGCGCGCACCCAGACGGGCAGGTAGAGCTGGAGTTCGGCGTTGAGGGTGGCGATGGTCGCCGTCCAGCCGAAGCCGGCCAGCACGAGGACGGGGAGGGCGGTCCAGAAGTTCGGAACGATCACCGTGAGCGCGAGGCTGACGGCGAAGAGGGTTCCGCAGCCGAGGATGAGTGTGTTGGTGGACACGTAGGCGCGGATCTTCCCGAGGGTGAGCGCCCCCATCACGGCGCCGGTGCCCATGGCTGCGAAGAGGAGGCCGTAGCCGGACGCCTCCAGCCCCAGTCGCTGGCTGGCGATGATGGCGAGCAGGGCCCAGATCGCGCAGGCGGGAAAGATGAACATGACGAGGCGCAGGATGATGCGGCGCACGACGGGTTCGTGGGAGACGTAGCGGCCACCGGCGCGGAGGGCGGGGATGAAGCGCTCGCGTCGTTCGACAACGATCCTCGGACGCCTCCAGGCGAGCAGGGTGCCGGCGAGCAGCAACACGGACGCGGCGTTCAGCGCGAAGACCCATGGCACACCCCAGGCTGCGATGACGAAACCGGCGATCGCGGGGCCGGCCGCGCGTCCGGCGTTCACACTGACCTGCTCAAGGCGACTGGCGGCGGGGACCTGTTCCCTCGGGACGATCTCGGGGATCAGGGACTGCCAGGCGGGTGTCTGGATGGCCCCGGCGCACGCGATCAGGAAGGTGAAGGCGATCAGCATCGGCGCGGTCACCTTGTCCATGAAGGTGAGGACGGCAAGGCTGAACGCGACGCCGATCACGTAGATCTGGACCGAGAACATGAGCCAGCGACGGTCGAAGATGTCGGCCAGCACCCCGGCGGGGAAGGCCAGCAGCACCATGGGCAGCGACTGCGCCATCTGGATGAACGACACGATGGTGGCTGCGTTCGGCTCCTTCACGAAGAGCCACTGGGCGCCGACCATCTGCATCCAGCCGCCGATGGAGCTCACGAGTGCGCCGAGCCACAGCCACCGCCAGAAGCCCGACTTGAGGGGTGCCAAGGCCGACGTGTCACCCTGGACGGCCGCGGCATGGTGCTCGACGACCGGGATCGGGTGGTCGCTCTGGTCGGTTGCCGCGCGATCACTCATGTCACTCCCCTGCTGGACGGTGTGGCACAACTGTCCCAGTTACCCGTGCCGCGAGACAGGGACTGGTACTACCCCCCCGTTCGCCGGGCCCCTGTCGCCTCGGCACACGACCCATCCCGGACGCCTGCCGGGTCTCGCGGGTCGACCCCGCCCTCCCGCCTGGAGACCAGAGTGGAAGGATCGGACCGGCCACGAGGAGGTCGTCCATGTCGAAGGTGAAGTTCTTCAGCGGTGAACAGTTCCCGCTGGAGATGCACAAGGTCCGGATCATCCAGAAGCTCACGCTGCTGCCCATCGAGAAGCGGCTGGAGGCGATCGAGGACGCCGGCTACAACACCTTCCTGTTGCAGAACGTCGACGTGTTCCTCGACATGCTCACCGATTCGGGCGTCAACGCGATGAGCCAGGAGCAACAGGCCGCGATGTTCCGCGCTGATGACGCCTACGCCGGCAGCGCCACCTACACACGCCTGTACGACAAGCTCGTCGAGATCTTCGGGATGGACTACTTCCTGCCCACCCACCAGGGGCGGGCCGCGGAGAACATCCTGTCGATGGTGCTCGTGCGTCCGGAGACGTACGTGCCGATGAATTACCACTTCACGACCAGCAAGCAGCACATCGTCGTCAACGGCGGGGAAGTGCTCGAACTGATCCCGGCCGAGGGACTCGAGGTCACCAGCGACAACCCGTTCAAGGGGAACTTCGACGTCGCCGCACTGGAGGCGCTGGTCGCCGAGAAGGGCGCGGACGCCATCAGCTTCGTCCGCATGGAGGCCGGGACGAATCTCATCGGCGGCCAGCCGTTCTCGCTGGCGAACCTCCGGGCCGTCGCCGCGTCCTGTCGGACGCACGGCTTCCCCCTCGTGCTCGACGCCTCCCTCCTGGCCGACAACCTCTACTTCATCAAGATGCGCGAGGCCAGTTGCGCGTCCATGACCATCCCCGACATCACGCGAGCCATCGCCGACTGCGCCGACGTCATCTACTTCTCCGCGCGCAAGCTGGGCTTCGGACGCGGCGGTGGCATCTGCATCCGCGACGAGTCGGTCTACAAGCAGTTGCGCGGCTTCGTGCCGATGTTCGAGGGCTTCCTCACCTA
>ERZ795044.2767-NODE-2767-length-15065-cov-5.777482_pt1 | contig 15065 bp, 13 predicted proteins | sample MGYA00375128_ERZ795044 | MGnify/ENA primary metagenome ERZ795044 (study PRJEB30173, sample SAMN05720213) | anaerobic digester metagenome | isolation source: active sludge of municipal wastewater-treating anaerobic digesters | place: USA | collected 2014-12-22 ... | reverse complement strand
CCATGGCGTCCCCGATCTGTGTGTATCCAAGACCGTGTGTATCGAAGACCGTGTGCGCGACCCGAGGAGCAACGTGACGACTGAGGACGAGGTCCTCGCAGCCGACCTCACAGCCATGCTGGAGGTCGTCGAGGAGCGCCTGCTCGCCGCCGCCGTCGCCGACAGTCCGTTCGTCACCGAGGCGTCGCGCCACATCATCTCGGCCGGGGGCAAGCGCTTCCGTCCGATGCTCGTGATGCTCGCGTCCGCCTTCGGAACCGAGGTCGCGAACCCGGAAGACCTGATCAAGGCTGCACTGGTCGTCGAACTCACGCACGTGGCGTCGCTCTACCACGACGACGTGATGGACGACGCCGATCTGCGGCGCGGCGCCCCCAGCGCCAACCGCCGATGGGACAACTCGATCGCCATCATGGTCGGTGACTTCCTGTTCGCTCGTGCGTCCAGCACGGTGGCCACGCTCGGTACCGATTACGTGCTGCTGCAGGCCGAGACCTTCGCCCGGCTCGTCCAGGGTCAGATCGCCGAGACCCGGGGCCCACAGCCGGGGGACGATCCGCTCGAGCACTACCTCGGTGTCGTGGCCGACAAGACGGGCTCGCTGATCGCCACGTCCGCCGTGTTCGGTGGCATGGTCGCCGCTGCTGAGCAGTCCGTCCTGGACGCCCTCGCGAAATTCGGCGAGGAGATCGGGATGGTCTTCCAGCTCAGCGACGACATCATCGACATCACGAGCACGGCCACGGGCAAGACGCCCGGCACTGACCTGCGCGAAGGCGTGCCGACCCTGCCCACACTCATGCTGAAGGCGTCCACCGAACCTGCGGACGCATCCCTCCAGGCGTTGATTGCGTCCGACCTGAGAGACGACGCCGACCTGCAGCGGGCCCTCGAGGGCCTTCGTGCGCACCCCGTGATCGAACGTGCACGCAGTGAGATCGCACGTCGGGCCGACCTGGCGCTGGGGTATCTCAGCGAGCTTCCGTCCTGCGCCGCGAAGGCCGCGCTGGAGCAGATCACCCACGACCTCGTGAGTCGCTCCAGCTGATCGGACGCCGGGCGGGCCACCCGGCCCCCTGCCGGCGTGCGATAAACTCAGGCCCATTGCCGTGACGTGGTGCCGCGGCCAACCGTCACGCGTGAACGAGGACATACATGGACAACCCCACCGTTGCCGTCGTCGGACTGGGCTACATCGGCCTTCCCACGGCAGCAATCCTGGCCAAGCAGGGCATCCGCGTCATCGGTGTCGAGGTCAGTCAGGAGCGCGTCGACGTCATCAATTCCGGACGCGCACCCTTCGTCGAACCGGCGCTGGAAGAAGTGCTGGTCGCCACGGTCAAGGCGGGCAAGCTGAGCGCCACCACCGAGATGCCCCACGCCGACGTCTACATCCTCGCCGTCCCTACGCCTTTCAAGGGTGACCATGAAGCCGACCTGTCGTACGTGAAGGACGCGTCCGAGGCCGTGGCGCCCCAACTCGTGGGCGACGAACTCGTCATCCTCGAGTCGACCTCCCCGCCCGGCACCACCGAGAAGGTGGCCGAGTACATCCTGGCCAAGCGTCCCGACCTGAGCTTCGACGGTGCGGATGGCAAGCCCATCATCCACTTCGCCCACGCCCCCGAGCGCGTCCTGCCCGGACGCATCATGGTCGAGCTCATCAGCAACGACCGGATCATCGGCGGCATGACCCGCGAGGCGTCCGAGCGCGCCCGCGACCTCTATGCCACCTTCTGCACCGCAGACCTCCACCTCACCGACGCCAAGACAGCCGAGATGGCAAAGCTGACCGAAAACTCGTTCCGTGACGTGAACATCGCGTTCGCCAACGAGTTGTCGATCATCTGCGAGCGCCTCGGGATCGACGTGTGGGAACTCATCGAACTCGCCAACAAGCACCCGCGTGTGAACATCCTGCAGCCCGGTCCCGGCGTTGGCGGGCACTGCATCGCCGTCGACCCGTGGTTCATCGTGTCGGCCGCCCCGGAGGAGGCGCAACTCATCCACACGGCGCGGCTGGTGAACGACGGCAAGCCCGATCATGTCCTGGCGAAGGTCGCCGATGCGTTGTCAGGCTCGGACGCTCCGGTCATCGCTGCGCTCGGTCTCGCCTTCAAGCCAGACATCGACGACCTGCGGGAGTCACCGGCCCTGTCGATCACCCGGACGCTGGCCGAGCGCATGCCCCACGCCACGATCCTGGCGGTCGAGCCGCACGTCGATGAACTGCCGCCCAGGCTCGCCGAGATGGGCAATGTCAGCCTCGCCGAGACGCGGGACGCCCTCGACCGTGCCGACCTCGTGCTGCTGTTGGTCGACCACACGGACTTCAAGCAGATCGACCGCGCGTCCCTGGGTGACAAGCCGGTCATCGACACCCGGGGCATGTGGCGGTAAGGCTCGATTCATGAGGGGGAGGGCGACCTCCCCCTGACCCCCACCGCACCGGCCCGCGACGCACCGCCCGCTTCGCGGGCTGTCGCGCGGCGCGGGGGCGAGCCGTCACCAGATCCTGACCCGCTCGGCCGGCTCCATCCACAGACCGTCGCCAGGCTGCGTCCCGAACGCGTCGTGGAACGCGTCCAGGTTGCGAACGATCTGGTTGCACCGGAACTCACCGGGGGAGTGCGGGTCGGTGGCCAGCCGCTGCAGGAGGGCGTCCGTGCGCAGCTTCCCCTGCCAGATCGCGGCATAGGACAGGAAGAACCTCTGGACGCCGGACCATCCGTCGATGGGCTGCGGATCCGTCCCGTCAGTAGCGATCTGCCAGGCGCGGAGCGCGATCCCCGCTCCGCCCAGGTCGCCGATGTTCTCGCCGATGGTCAGGGCCCCGTTGACGTGCACGTCAGGGGTCTGCTCGGGCACCAGCGCGTCGAACTGGCCGATGAGGGCTTTCGTCCGGGCCTCGAAGGCGGTGCGATCGGCGTCGGTCCACCAGTCGCGCAGCACTCCGTCGCCGTCGCAGGTCGAGCCCTGGTCGTCGAAGCCGTGGCCGATTTCGTGCCCGATGACCGCCCCGATGCCCCCGTAGTTCACCGCGTCGTCTGCGTCCAGGTTGAAGAACGGCGGCTGCAGGATGGCGGCCGGGAAGACGATCTCGTTCCGCAACGGGTGATAGTAGGCGTTCACCGTCTGGGGGAACATGAACCACTCCTCGGGGTCGACCGGGCCGGCCAGCTTCGAGGTGTGGAAGTCGAACTCGAACTCCGCGGCCCGCATCAGGTTCCCGACCAGGTCGCCGGGCACGACGGTGAGGGTGGAGAAGTCACGCCAGGTCGCCGGGTAGCCGATCTTCGGGCGGAACTTGGACAGCTTGTCGAGCGCCTGGGCCCGTGTCTCCTCGGTCATCCAGTCGAGCGACTCGATCGACTGCCGGTAGGCGGCGAGCAGATTCGCGACGAGGGTGTCCATTCGCTCTTTCGCCGCGGGCGGGAAGTGGCGGTCGACGTAGATCTTGCCGATCGACTCACCCAGCGTCCCCTCGACGAAGGCGACGCCCCTCTTCCAGCGGTCGCGCAGCTGCTCAACCCCGTTGAGCGTGCGCTCGTAGAAGTCGAACCGCTGGTCGACAAAGGCGCTCGAAAGGAACGACGACAGCGAACTGGCCGCCTTCCAGCGTGCCCAGGCGCGCCAGTCATCCAGGCGTTCCTCGGTCACGAGGGCTGCCACATCGGTGAAGAAGCTGGGTTGTGCGTTCACGAGCGTCCCCAACGCGGACGCCTCGAGTTCCGCCCCTGCCAGGAACGCGTCCCAGGGCAGGGTGGGTGAGGATGCGGTGAACTCGTCCCAGGACTGTGGGTTGTACATCTTGCGAAGGTCGCGGGTCGTCACCTTGTCCCAGTGGCAGGCGGCGATCTGGGTCTCAAGTTCCAGCACGCGGCGAGCCTCAGCCGCGGCTTCCGTTCGTCCGGCGAGGGCCAACGTCCGCTCGACATGGGTCAGATAGGCATCACGGATGGACGCGTACTGCTCGTCGCGGTAGTACTCCTCGTCGGGAAGTCCCAGGCCGCTCTGGCCTGCGAAGAGGACGTAGCGCTGGGGGTCGCCGGGGTCGGCGTCCACGTCGAGGCCGAGGAGGTGGCGCAGTCCGTGTCGTTCGGACCAGCCCCAGTGCAGTCCCAGCGCCTCGACCGTATCGATCGCGTCGACGCGGGCCAGCACGGGAGCGAGGGGTGAGGCCCCGAGGGCCTCGATCGTGTCGGCGTCCATGAAATCGGCGTAGAGGGCGGCGATCTTGCCGGCCTCGGTGGCTGGGTCGAGTTCGTCGTCCAATGAGGTGATGATGTCGCGGACGGCGGCCTCCGACGCGTCCCTCAGCTCGACGAACGCGCCGGCCTGGGCCTTGTCCGCGTCGATCCGGGCCGTGGCGAGCCACGTTCCGTTGACGTGGCGATAGAGGTCGTCCGTCGGACGCACGGACAGGTCGAAAGCGGTCAGGTCAAGGGCAGGTGTGGTCACGGCAAGGAGTCTAGGGGCCTCGGCCAACCCTGCGTCAGGCGACGATCCAGGTGTCCTTGCCGGCGATGAGGTGGGCCAGCGACTGCTCGGGGTCACCCTCGGTGCGGGCCAGCGCGACCTGCTCGCGGACGAGATCGTCGTAGGCGGGCCGCTGGACGTCCCGGAAGATGCCGATCGGGCTGCGGTGCAGCACACCGCCGTCGGTCAGCCTCGACAGGGCGAACGCCACGGACGGGTCGGGTCGATGGGCGTTGTGCACGAGCAGCGCGTCTTCACCTACGTCGGCGACCTCGACAACCTTCACGCCATCGACCGGATGCTGGATGACACCCAGGTGGTTCTGGGTGCCGAAACGGATCGGCTGACCGTGTTCGAGGCGGATCAAGGCGTCCTCGGCCTCGGGTCCCTTGAGTTCGTCGAAGGCACCGTCATTGAAGATGGGGCAGTTCTGGTAGATCTCGATCAGGGACGCCCCACGGTACTGGGCCGCAGCCTTCATGACCGAAGTGAAGTGCGCGCGATCGGAGTCGATGGTCCGGGCGACAAAGCCCGCCTCGGCACCCAGGGCCAGCGAGACGGGGTTGAACGGGTGGTCGAGCGACCCGAACGGGGTCGACTTGGTCACCTTGCCAGTCTCGGACGTGGGGGAGTACTGACCCTTGGTCAGACCATAGATGCGGTTGTTGAACAACATGATCGTGATGTTCACGTTGCGCCGCAGGGCGTGCATCAGGTGGTTGCCGCCGATCGACAGGGCATCCCCGTCGCCGGTGACCACCCACACCCCCAGATCGGGACGCGTGATCGCGACACCGGTGGCGATGGCGGGCGCGCGCCCGTGAATGGAGTGCATGCCGTAGGAGTCGACGTAATAGGGGAAGCGCGAGGAGCAACCGATCCCCGAGATCATGACGGTGTTCTCGCGCGTGATGCCCAGTTCTGGCATCAGACCCTGAAACGCGGCGAGGATCGCGTAGTCACCGCAACCCGGGCACCAGCGCACCTCCTGGTCGGATGTGAAGTCCTTGCGGGTGAGTGGTTCCAGTGCCAGCGGGACGCCGGCCAGCTTGCCGATCATCGGGTCGCCTCCTTGGTTTCGGCGATGGCTTCGAGGAGTTCCCCCGCCAGGTCGGCGGGCGAGATGGGCAGCCCCCGGACGCGAGGCCACGACTCCACGTCCACGAGGTAGTTGGCGCGCAGGACGCGGGCGAACTGTCCGAGGTTCATCTCGGGGAGGATCACGCGATCGTAGCTGCGCAGGATCGCCCCGAGGTTCGCGGGCAGCGGGTTGAGATGCCGCACGTGCACCTGCGCGATCGACTCGCCGGCAGCCCGGACGCGCCGGACGGCGGCCGTGATCGGCCCGTAGGTCGAACCCCAGCCGAGCACGAGGACGCAGGCGTCCCCCGTCTCGTCGTCGACGACCAGGTCGGGGACGTCGCGCACGATGCCGGCCACCTTCGCCGCCCTCTGGTTGACCATGGCCTCATGGTTCGCGGGGTCGTACGAGACGTTTCCGTAGGGCTCGGACTTCTCCAGTCCGCCCAGCCGATGCTCGAGGCCGGGCGTACCCGGGATCGCCCAGGCACGAGCGAGTGTCTCGGGGTCACGCGCGTACGGCTGGAAGCGGGGCGTCCCGTCGGCGGCCACACCGTTGGGCTCGGTTGCGTGGTTGACCTCGATCGCCGGGATGGACGCGAGGTCGGGCACCAGCCATGGCTCGGCCCCGTTGGCCAGATAGCCATCGCTCAGCATGATGACCGGCGTGCGATAGGTCAGGGCGATACGGCAGGCCTCGATGGCGGTGGCGAAGCAGTCGGTGGGGGAGGCTGCGGCGATGACGGGGAGCGGCGCCTCGCCGTTGCGTCCGTAGAGCGCCTGCATGAGATCGGCCTGCTCGGTCTTGGTGGGCATGCCCGTGGACGGGCCGGCCCGCTGGACGTCGACGACGACGAGCGGGAGTTCGGTCATCACCGCCAGGCCGAGGGTCTCGCTCTTGAGCGCCATGCCCGGGCCGGAGGTCGTGGTGACGCCCAGTGCGCCGGCGAACGACGCGCCCAGCGCTGCTCCGACCCCCGCGATCTCGTCCTCCGCCTGGAAGGTGAGGACACCCTCGCCCTTCGCCTTGCTCAGCTCGTGGAGGATGTCGGACGCCGGGGTGATCGGGTAGGAACCGAGGAACAACTGCTTGCCGGCCTTGTGGGCGCCCACCATCAATCCGTAGGCGGTCGCCAGGTTGCCGGAGACCTGACGGTAGACGCCGGGAGGCATCGTGGCCGGTTCGACCTCGTAGCGCACCGCGAAATCCTCGGTGGTCTCGCCGTAGGCGAAACCGGTGCGGAAGGCCGCGATGTTGGCGTCCCTGATCTGGGGGCGGCTCGCGAAACGCCTGGCGAGGAAGTCGATCGTCGGCTCCTCGGGCCGGCTGTACAGCCACGTCAGCAGGCCGAGCGCGAACATGTTCTTGGCGCGCGTCGCCTCCTTGCGTCCGAGGCCGAAATCCTTCAGCGCCTCGACGGTCATCCCTGAGAGGTCGAGGGCCACGACGTGGTAGTTGGACAGCGAGCCGTCCTCGAGGGGATCGGCTGTGTAGCCGACCTTCTTGAGGTTGCGTGACGTGAACTCGGCACGGTCGGCCACGATCAGCCCGCCCCGCTGAAGATCGGCCAGGTTGGCCTTGAGCGCAGCCGGGTTCATCGCGACAAGCACATCGGGACGGTCGCCCGGGGTCACGATGTCGTAGTTCGCGAAGTGCACCTGGAAGCTCGACACCCCGGCGATCGTCCCTTGTGGTGCACGGATCTCGGCAGGGAAGTTGGGCAGCGTCGAGATGTCGTTGCCGAAGACGGCTGAGTCCGAGGTGAAGCGGTCGCCGGTCAGCTGCATGCCGTCGCCAGAGTCACCGGCGAACCGAATGACGACCCTGTCCAATGTGTGGACCTGAACCATACGGGCGTCCTCTCGAGGGGGTGAAGTCGTCGCAAGCGTACCCGAGCGTGCCGCTCACTCCCGCTTTCACGGGTCCCCCGGCTGTGAGCTGAGTTCGTCGAGGTGGGATCATGCCGCGGGCTACGCTTGCCCGGTGAGTGGGTTCATCGACTGGTTCGGCGACGGGTCGGTCCTCGTGCAGGACCTCTCGCTGGCGTGCTGCGCCGTCGAGAGCGAGTTCGCCGTGCCCGTCGGCGCACCGCGGGTCGAGTCGGTGCCCCCCGGTGCGCACCTGGTCCAGGTGATCTCGGGGACGCCGACCGACGCCGTGGCGGACGTGTTGGCGGCGAGACTGCGGGCCGAGTTCCCCGGAATCCGGTCACGCTCGAGGGTCGCCTTCGGTGCCTGCGCTATCGCAGGTGGGCCCTACTGGGACTCCTGGTCGGTGACCAAGGGGATCGATCAGGTCGTGCCCGTCGACCACTACATTCCCGGTTGCCCGCCGCCTCCCGAGGCGTTGGGCGCCTTCGTCGCGCACGTCAGGACACGGTGATGTCTGCCGAAGCCGTGCGGGTCGTGGACGCGGTGGACTGGTTGGCCTCCCTCTCGGCCGCCCGCGACGCCGGATACACCTGGTTCGACGACCTGGGCTGTGTCGACGAGATCGGACGCTCACACCACTTCCGCATCTTCTGTTCACTCGTGAACTGGGACGCGGGGCCGCTTGGCGTCCGGTTCGAGGCGTTGGTACCTCGGGACGCACCCCTGATCGACAGCCTTTCCCCGCTCTTCGCGGGCGCATCCTGGTGCGAGCGCGAGGCGCACGATTTCTTCGGCGTCCGCTTCACCGGCGGTGATGACCGCCACATCCTCGTGCACGAGCCGGGCCACCATCCGCTGCGCAAGGACGCGGTCCTGGGTGCGCGCGCCGCAATTGCCTGGCCGGGCGCCGAGGGCGCCGACAGCGCCCCTGGACGTCGCCGCATGGTGCCTCCCGGGGTCCCGGACCCCGCCGTGTGGGGTGCTCGCGCCGTCGACGACCCCGTGCCCACTGCCACCGAGGTCGCCCAGTCAGCGGTCGGTGGCCGTGTCAGGAGGCGGACATGAGTGAGGGTGTGGCCAGGCACGGCAGCATCCGGCTCATCGAGGAGGCGTGCACCGCGTGCATGATCTGCGTCCGCGAGTGCCCGGCCTGGTGCATCCACATCGCATCCCACACCGTCACGGCCACCGACCTGCCGCCCGGGGCGCGCGACCGCACGCGCAACGAACTCGACCGCTTCGACATCGACTGGTCGGTGTGCATGTACTGCGGCATCTGCGTCGACGAGTGCCCCTTCGACGCGCTCGTCTGGGCCGGCGACCACCACCCCGGCGCCGCGTCGATCGGTGGCCTGCTGGCTGGACGCGAGGAGTTGCGCTCAGCCGGGGGCTCGTCGTGAGCTTCGTCGGGTCCCGATGGGCTGATGTCGGCGTGGCGTGGAGCCATCAGAGCGTCCGGCGAGGCTTCTACGGCACCTTCCTGATCGCCCTCGGATCGCTCACCCCGGCCTACCTGCCGCGCAATTCCCCCTGGTTGCGCCTTCTGGGTGCCCTGCACGCCACAGGCACGCCGTTCAAGGTGCTCGGCACGGTGCTCGTGCTCGCCGGCATGGCGATCCTGGTTGACGCCTGGTTCAGGATGCGGCCCTCGGACATTCCGTCCCAGGCCGGCTCGATGGTCTACCACGATGTCAGGCACTGGGCCGTGCTGGTGATCTGGGGTGCCCCCTTCGTGTTCGCGCCGCCGATCTTCAGCCACGATGCGTACTCCTACGCGGCCCAGGGGTGGCTCATCCACAACGGCATCAATCCCTACAGCGCGGGCCCGGGCATCCTCCCGGGTGCGTTCGCCGACCAGGTCGCGTGGGTGTGGCGGTTCACCCCCGCGCCCTACGGACCGCTCAGCCTGCAGATCCAGCACGGTCTCGTCGATCTGATGGGCCACGACCCCTATCTCTCCGCGCTGGCGATGCGCCTGCCAGCCGTGCTCGGCGTCGGCTTGATCGGTCTGCTCATTCCCCGCATTGCGCGGAAGCTCGGCACTGATGCGGCGTTCGCGGCCTGGTTCGCCACCCTCAACCCGCTCCTGGTCATCGACTTCGTGGGAGGCGCGCACAACGACGCATTGATGATGGGTCTGGTCGTGCTCGCCATCTGGCTTGCCCTGCAGCACCGCTGGGGATGGCTTCCTGCGGCTGTCGTGGTCGGAGTGGCCGCGGCCATCAAGCAGCCGGCCTTCCTGGCGGCCTACGCCGTGCCCCTCATCGGGCGTCCGTGGGAGTCGTGGCACTGGCGGGAGGTCGCGCGGACGGTGCTCCGCGTCCTCGTGTCGTTCGCCCTCGCCATCGCGACGTTCGCAGGTCTGTCGCTCGTCACGCGCCTCGGATTCGGCTGGTACAACGCGGTCGGCGTCCCCGGCATGGTCATCACCGTCTCGCCGTTCACCCTGCTCGGGCAGGCGTTGCAGTGGATGCTCGACATCTGGAACCTTGATCCGACCGGGCACAACGCCATCCGCTACTCCCGCACGCTCGGTCTCGCGATCGCGGGCATCGTGCTCACGTGGCTCGCGCTCACCGTGGCCCGCAGGCGTCCGGTCACGTTCCTGAGTTGGGGCTATCTTGCGGTTGCCCTGGCCGGCCCGGCGCTGCACAGCTGGTACGTCCTGTGGGGTGGTTTGCTGCTGCCGTTGACGCGTCCGAGCGAGCGGGTGGTCCGGGCGGCCGTGTGGTCGACCGTGATCCTGCTCAGCTATTCCGCGATCAACCTGTCGTGGCGCAACGGCCTCGTGGCACTGGGGGTGGCGGCGCTGGCAGGCTATCTGTGGCAGGTGCGGATCCATGACCTGTCAGAGGCCCGGGCCGCCCAGGATGTCGTCCCGGTCGACTGATGATGTGCCTGTAAGGGGGATGCGGTGGACGTCTGCTTCAGCGTCGAGGAAGGCATTGGACGCATCGTCCTGAACCGTCCGCGAGCCATCAACGCGCTCACCCACGACATGTGCCTGGCCATCGAGCGGCAACTCCGGGCCTGGATCACGAGCGGCGAGGTCACGAGCATCGAGTTGTCCGGTTCGGGCGAGCGCGGCCTGTGTTCAGGTGCGGACGTCCGAGCCCTGCGCGAGCACGTCCTCAGCGACCCGCCCCGGGCCGTCGACTTCTTCGTCGACGAGTACCGCCTGGACGCCCTCATCGCCAACTGTCCGATCCCCTTCACAGCTCTCATGCGCGGCATCTGTATGGGCGGAGGCCTCGGTCTGAGCCTCCACGCCTCGCGTCGCGTGGGCCACGCAGACACCCGGCTCGCCATGCCGGAAACCACCATCGGACTCTTCCCCGACGTCGGTAGCTGCTTCCATCTCGCCCGTTGCCCGGGCGAGGTTGGCGCGCACCTCGCCATGTCCGGGGACGCGATCGACCCTGCGTCCGCTCTCTGGGCGGGCCTGATCGACGAGATCGTGGACGCAGACCCCGACCCCGACGCCAGTGCTCTCGCGACCGACGCACCATGGATCGACGAGTGCTACGTCGGTGACTCCGCGTCGGCGATCATCGCGCGGCTCGAGGCGCACCCCGACTCGCGGGCCCGCGAGGCGGGCGCCCTGATCCGGACGAAGTCACCGTGGAGTGTCTGCGTCGCACTCGAGGCGGTGCGTCGGGCGGCGCACCTGCCGACGATCGACGACGTGCTCGCCCAGGATGAGGTGCTGGCACGCAACTTCGTGTCCGACTCCGACTTCGTCGAGGGCGTCCGGGCGCAACTGGTCGACAAGGACCGCCAACCCCGCTGGCGTCACGCGCGCATCGAGGACGTGCCGTCCGTCCTCGTCGGTTCGATGTTCATCGACCGATCGGCCCTGTGAGGGTTACCGTGGGGCCATGCCCGCCGCGAGCCCAGCCGTCGACCTGCAGGTCGGTGGACGCACGGTGCGCCTGAGCAGCCCCGACCGGGTCTACTTCCCCGAGCACGGCTGGACCAAGCTCGACCTGGCCGAGTACTACCTCGCGGTCGGCGACGGCATCGTGCGGGGGCTGCGTGAGCGTCCGACGATGTTGCACCGTTTCCCCAAAGGCCTGGAGGGTGGAAAGGTCCACCAGAAGCGGCTGCCGGCCGGGGCGCCGGACTGGGTCGAGACCGTCCAGCTGTTCTTCCCCCGCTATTCGCTGACTGCAGACGAGTTGTGCGTGACCGAGCTCGCGCAGGTCATCTGGGCCGTCCAGATGACGACCGTGGAGTTCCATCCCTGGAACGTCCGGCGGGCCGATGTCGACAGGCCCGACGAGTGGCGGATCGACCTCGACCCGGGCCCGACTGCGGGCTTCGATCGCGTCCGTCGGTCCGCGGTCGTGGCCAAAGGGATCCTCGATGACCTCGGCATCACGGGGTACCCCAAGACGTCCGGTGGCAACGGTCTCCACATCTACGTCCGGATCACCCCGACGTGGGAGTTCGAGGACGTCCGCCGGGCAGCCCTCGCGTTCGCGCGCGAGGTGGAGCGCCGCCTCCCGGGCGACGTCACCACCGCCTGGTGGCGCAAGGACCGCGACCCGTCCCACGTCTTCATCGACTACAACCAGAACGCCCGCGACCACACCATCGCCAGTGCCTACTCCGTGCGTGGCGTCCCCGAGGGTACGGTCTCGACGCCCATCGCCTGGGACGAGGTGGACGCCGTCGACCCGCGCGAGCTCACCCTGGCAACCGTCCCCGGACGTTTCGCTCGCCTGGGCGACCTGCACGCCCGTATCGATGACGAGGCCTTCGACCTCGGCCGGTTGCTGGAGTGGGCCGAACGCGACGAGGCGTCCCGGCCTGAGGAACCCGAGCCGCGCACCGACGGTGGGGCAGGGCCGGCCAAGCAGCGCCAGCAACCGCGGAAGATCCCGACTCCGAAGCCGGACGCCCAGTCGGAGTAGCGCGTCAGTCGGAGTAGTCGACGACCACGGGTGCGTGGTCGCTCATGCGGTCCTCGTAGGAGGCGTCCCGGTCGGTGCCGCCCGAGAGCGCGCGTCGGGCCAGACCGGGGGACGCGAGGTGGTAGTCGATGCGCCAGCCTGTGTCACGCGCGAACGACTGCCCCATCCAGCTCCACCAGGAATACGGCCCGTCGACCCCGGGATGGAGGCTGCGGACGACGTCGACGAGCGTCCGCGGTGACAGGATCGACCCGAACCATTCCCGCTCCTCGGGCAGAAAACCCACGGACGCCTGGTTGCCGCGCCAGTTGGCGATGTCGAGCCGGGTGTGGGCGATGTTGACGTCACCCATGACGAGGAACTCGCGCCCCTGCGCCGCGGCCGCGCGACGCGAACGGGTCAACTGGCGGGCGAATCCTGCGAGGAAGCGCATCTTGCGGACGTACCGTTCACCGCCGTCCGCCTCACCTTCCCGGACGCGTCCGGGTTGCTGCAGGTGGGCCGGCAGGCCACCCTTCGGCAGGTAGAGGGACGCGACGGTCAGCGGCCGGTCTGCGAGGTCGACCTCGAGGTAGCGTCCCTCGTCGGAGAAGGCTCGCAACTCACGGGCGAGGACGTCCCGCTCGGACCTCTCGACGAGCTCGACGTGCGAGTCGCCCGGCGCCCGCACGAGGACGCCGGCGCCCCAGCTCCTGACGTCCGAGGGCCGTTCGCGGGTCAGGACGGCCACGCCGTTGCGTCCGGCGAGCTGACCGGCGTCGTAGCTGAGGTGATACGTGCCGAAGACGCCGTCGGGGAGCAGCGGGACGGGGCACCGAACCTCCTGGAGCGCGACGAGGTCGAGGTTGCGACTGGCGAGCCAGGACTCGAACCCCCGCCTCTGGGTGGCCCGGATGCCGTTGACGTTGAAGGTGGCGATGCGCATCAGGCCTGCTGACCGCGCCTCACCGGTAGTTGACGTACTGGACGGCGAAGTCGTAGTCGGCGTCCTTGATCAGTTTCTGGACCTTCTGCAGGTCGTCGCGGGACTTCGATGACACCCGCAGCTCGTCGCCCTGGATCAGGCACTTCACGCCCTTGGGGCCCTCGTCCCGCACGAGCTTGGAGATCTTCTTGGCGTTCTCCTGGCTGATGCCCTGCGTGGTGGTCGCCGTGATCTTCCACAGCTTGCCCGACAGGCGCGGTTCACCCGCGTCCAGGGCCTTGAGGTCGACGCCTCGTCGGACGAGCTTCGACTCGAACACGTCGAGGATGGCCTTCACCCGCTCCTCTCCGCTCGACTCGAGCTCGATGGCGTCCCCCGACCATTTGATCGACGAGTCGGTGTTCTTGAAGTCGAATCGCTGGCCGACCTCCTTGGCGGCCTGGTTGAGCGCATTGTCGACCTCCTGGCGATCAACCTTGCTGACGATGTCGAACGAGCTGTCTGCAGCCATGTCGTGCTCCTCGGTGTCGGTCACTTCTCATGGGCCATCTTGCCAGCCCGGTCGAGCCGGTCGGCACACCCGAGTTGGTGGGGTCGGCGACCAGCCTGCTAGGGTTTGTGCGTCGCTGAGAGATCAGCACGGCAGGTTGCCCGAGCGGCCAAAGGGAGCGGTCTGTAAAACCGTCGGCGAAGTCCTACGTAGGTTCGAACCCTACACCTGCCACAAGGCTCCGGATTGGATGAATCCGGAGCCTTTGTGCTTGTCAAACCACGTTTCAACCTCAGGCCGTCAGTCCGGCCGCCGCGATGAGCAGGGCGTCGGCGAAGAGCGTCTCGCGCTCCTCGGAGGTCATGTCGCCCGCGCCGTCCTTGAGGTGGTCCGACACCGTGAGCACAGTCAGGGCTTCCTTGTCCTCCGCCAGTGCGCACGCGTAGAGCGCGGCAGCCTCCATCTCGACGCCCAGCGTCCCCAGCCTGTCGAGCCCTTCAACGATGTCGCGACGCGCCAGGTAGAAGAAGTCCGAGCTGTAGACCGGGCCCACCTGGACGTTCACCGAAGACTGCCGAGCCGCGTCCACCGCCCCGCGCAACATGTCGAAGGACGCGCCGAGCGAGAGCCGGACGTCAGGCACGAGGATCGTCGACACCGTGGAGTTCGTGTGCGCCGTGGTGGCGATGACCACGTCGCGCACCTTGACCTTCGACGAGATCCCCCCGCAGGTGCCGACGCGGCAGATGCGCTGGACACCGAAGAACCGGAAGAGCTCCGTCGCGTAGATCGAGATCGAGGGGATCCCCATGCCGGACGCCATCACGCTCATCGGGACGCCGTTCCAGGTGCCGGTGAAGGCCCCGATCCCACGGACGTCCGACACCTTGACGGCGTCCGTCAGGAAGGTTTCGGCGATGCGCTCCGCCCGCTTCGGATCGCCGGGCATCAGCACCAGGGGGGCGATGTCGCCGGGTTCGCAGGCGATGTGTGGAGTGGCCATGATGGCTCCCTTCGGGTCGACGGCCAGCATATCGACGGCTCCGGGCCGTTTTGCGTGCAGTGGTGCGCGTCCGGTATGTTTGAGCGTCGCTGGCCCCTATAGCTCAGTAGGCAGAGCGTCTCCATGGTAAGGAGAAGGTCTGCGGTTCGATTCCGCATGGGGGCTCGGATCGTTCGAGAGCCATTTCCGCGTCGCGGTAACCGGCAACGGGGTTCGCGGACGTACGGCGGGATAGCTCAGACGGTAGAGCAAGCGGCTCATAATCGCTGTGTCACGGGTTCAAGTCCCGTTCCCGCTACC
>ERZ795044.2762-NODE-2762-length-15078-cov-5.768422_pt1 | contig 15078 bp, 12 predicted proteins | sample MGYA00375128_ERZ795044 | MGnify/ENA primary metagenome ERZ795044 (study PRJEB30173, sample SAMN05720213) | anaerobic digester metagenome | isolation source: active sludge of municipal wastewater-treating anaerobic digesters | place: USA | collected 2014-12-22 ... | reverse complement strand
GCTACGGACTGCGAGAACGTGGAGAATGCGGTCCGGAAGATGGCCGCGGTGCTTGAGCGCGTTAAAACGGCGACGGATTCCGACGAATTGCGTGGGTATGAGGGCGAATGCGCATCGCTCTATTTCGGTTGTTTTAACTCGCTCATTACCGCACAGAAGGACGTCTTTTGTTTTAACGGGCGCTCGAAACGTCCGCCACTCGACAATGTAAATGCGCTCCTGTCTTTCATGTACGCCATCCTGGCCAACGATATACGGTCGGCCCTCGAAACGACCGGGCTTGATCCGCAGGTGGGTTTTTTCCACCGGTTGCGGCCGGGACGGCCCAGCCTGGCGCTTGATATCATGGAGGAATTTCGAATGTACATGGCCGATCGGATAGTGTTGAACCTTATTAACCTGAAACAGGTTGCGGCTGGCGATTTCGAGAAACGTGAAACCGGAGAGATTCGCCTGTCCGACAGGGCGCGCAAAGAGGTAATAACGGCTTATCAGAAAAACAAGGACGAGGTGATCGTGCATCCCCTGCTCGATGAAAAGACCACCAAGGGTCTTCTGTTTCATGTTCAATCGATGCTCCTGGCCCGGCATGTCAGGGGCCAGGCGGCGGATTACCCGCCGTTTTACATGAAGTAGCGGAACCTGCCATGATGGTGCTTGTGTCGTACGACGTTTCTACGCTCGACGGGGCCGGTCGCAGAAGGCTTCGACTCATTGCGAAGGAATGCGTGAACAACGGGGTGCGGGTCCAGAAGTCGGTATTCGAATGCAATGTCGATCCAGCGCGCTGGGAGACGTTCAAGGCGAACCTTCTCGGCATCTGCAATACGAAAGAGGACAGCCTGCGTTTTTACTTTCTTGGGGCGAATTGGAAACGAAGGGTCGAACACCATGGAATTCATGCGCCGGTTGAAACCGATGAACCGATGATCGTGTAGCGCTAACCATAAGTGATGGCTATTCTTCAGGGTGTTAGCGGAATAAACTTCTTCCTTATATGCCATCATTCGAGTATGGCAAAAAGGTATATTTTCACTGGGTGAACTTATAGTTTAGCGTTTTGTATACCGTAAACCCTGACGGCATCAGTGTTTACTCGTAGGGCAGTCGCGCCCCGCGCGGGCGCGTGGATTGAAACGCGGCTTGTGAGCGCCCGATCGGTCTTACAGTCGGGTCGCGCCCCGCGCGGGCGCGTGGATTGAAACGTAAACTGCTCACCGCGCGCGCCGGGGATAAAGTCGCGCCCCGCGCGGGCGCGTGGATTGAAACTACACGGCGGCCTGATTACTGAAAATCTGATGCAGTCGCGCCCCGCGCGGGCGCGTGGATTGAAACGGCGCGGGCGCGTCGGGCGCGGGCGCGTCGGGCGGTCGCGCCCCGCGCGGGCGCGTGGATTGAAACTGCGCTTTCTTCTATTATTATATTATCTTAAAAAGTCGCGCCCCGCGCGGGCGCGTGGATTGAAACTTTCGAGAAATGTCTCTCGTATTCGTTTAAATTTACGTCGCGCCCCGCGCGGGCGCGTGGATTGAAACTATAAATCTAATAATTAGGGGTATGTAAAATGTCGTCGCGCCCCGCGCGGGCGCGTGGATTGAAACACCGGAGGACAGGGGGCGCATGATGCCGGTTATGTCGCGCCCCGCGCGGGCGCGTGGATTGAAACATGAGAATATTGATTTAATAATAGCGAGGCAGGAGTCGCGCCCCGCGCGGGCGCGTGGATTGAAACGGCGCGTCGGGCGCAACAATCGGCATACGTGCGGGTCGCGCCCCGCGCGGGCGCGTGGATTGAAACAAATAATCGCGATAGTCAGCGAAAAATTTTGATGTCGCGCCCCGCGCGGGCGCGTGGATTGAAACTCCGATGTAACTGTATCAATAATCGCACAATCCGCGTCGCGCCCCGCGCGGGCGCGTGGATTGAAACGCAAATAGGGCGATATTTAGAAAAATCAGGATTGTCGCGCCCCGCGCGGGCGCGTGGATTGAAACATTTTTTTCGCATTTTTTTTAAGATTATTATTATGTCGCGCCCCGCGCGGGCGCGTGGATTGAAACGACTTCTCGTAGCCGGTGATGATGTCGCACTGCGTCGCGCCCCGCGCGGGCGCGTGGATTGAAACGGCATCTCCGGCGTAGGCGGCGGCCCCTGTGGCTGTCGCGCCCCGCGCGGGCGCGTGGATTGAAACGGCCTCTTGCATCCACTCGGCCCACTCCCGCTGGTCGCGCCCCGCGCGGGCGCGTGGATTGAAACCACAGCATGTCCCGCATGACGGAGGTGAGGCGTGTCGCGCCCCGCGCGGGCGCGTGGATTGAAACGATGAAAGCTGAGATTAAACTGGCATACGATCACGGTCGCGCCCCGCGCGGGCGCGTGGATTGAAACTGCCGTTGCATCTGAATCGCCATCGTGTTCTCACGGTCGCGCCCCGCGCGGGCGCGTGGATTGAAACAAGGAGAATATCGAATCTCACGGCGGCCATTACATGTCGCGCCCCGCGCGGGCGCGTGGATTGAAACATCGAATTGGGTCAATATACATTGATTTTCATCTGTCGCGCCCCGCGCGGGCGCGTGGATTGAAACATCATCGTTTCCCTGCTCACCAAACTGATCGAACGTCGCGCCCCGCGCGGGCGCGTGGATTGAAACTCTTCTGGCAACTCCTTCTGTACATCCCGCCAGGTCGCGCCCCGCGCGGGCGCGTGGATTGAAACTTGACCGGCATGACCATACCGCCCGGAAGGATGTGTCGCGCCCCGCGCGGGCGCGTGGATTGAAACTCGCATTTTTTTTTAATAGGTTTGTTTATAATAGGTCGCGCCCCGCGCGGGCGCGTGGATTGAAACGTTCGGACAATTGACGCAACGTAAATGTATACAGGTCGCGCCCCGCGCGGGCGCGTGGATTGAAACACCCCGTATCGTGTTATTTCCCCGCCGCCTGTCGTCGCGCCCCGCGCGGGCGCGTGGATTGAAACGCCTATCCATCCCCGGTGGAGCGGATGGCGAAGGTCGCGCCCCGCGCGGGCGCGTGGATTGAAACGCTCGCGCGGCCCGGCATGTTTTCAATGATCTAAGTCGCGCCCCGCGCGGGCGCGTGGATTGAAACTGGCGATGATGCGGGTCCGTGCTGCTTGTGTCCCGTCGCGCCCCGCGCGGGCGCGTGGATTGAAACGTCGTTATGCTCGATTGTAACGCCGGTTGACGCGGTCGCGCCCCGCGCGGGCGCGTGGATTGAAACGAGCCGGTGCGGCTGTGGATGCGCCATATCAACGTCGCGCCCCGCGCGGGCGCGTGGATTGAAACCATATAACCAGTCCGGACCCGGCGTGCGATCCGTGTCGCGCCCCGCGCAGGCGCGTGGATTGAAACTATCTGAGCCGGAAATACGACTACACCGGCGCGTGGATTGAACCCGACTCACCCCCGGCATTGCCGCGCCCCTCTCTGCGCGCAAAGAGGGGCTCCTTGTCATAGGTCCTGTCCAGAAGAGCCCTCTCCAATGGGAGAGGGCGGCCCGGAGGGCGGGTGAGGTAAAAGACGCCCGGGCGGCGGTCTACGCGCAGCAGAGCCCGGGGCATAAACCAGACACGCCATCCCCGAACCCACCAGCCCATTAAAACGAAGCCTATCAAGCCCCCCGCGGCGTTGAGCGGGCGCGGAGAAGGGGAGCGTGAGGTGACGCGCACGGATGCGCTAATGTCGATCGCGGGCAGGAGGCCCGAATGGCGATCGACGAAGAAGAGGCCCGCGTGGGCCTCTTCCCCTCACAGCACAAACGCTGGTACACGCCAAGAGCGATCTCACGCAAAGAGCCCGCATAGCGATCAACAAGAAAATCCCATGAGGGCACGGAACGAACCCGACTCACCCCCGGCCTGCCGCGCCCCTCTCTGCGCGCAAAGAGGGGCTCCTTGTCATAGGTCCTGTCCAGAAGAGCCCTCTCCAATGGGAGAGGGCGGCCCGGAGGGCGGGTGAGGTAAAAGACCCCGGACGGGCACGTTCGTCCGGGGCGTATGGGCTCCTCAATGTCGCCGCGCGCGAGACGATGCGCGCATGCCCGACGCTATCGGCAAATTTTCACGCCGGAAGGGGTTGAGCACGACGTTGTTCCGGCGACCTTGCAGCCCCGCTCCCTGCAGAGCTTTCTGTCTTTTGCGGTGTCCTTCCCGGACGGCGAGGGACACATCTTGCACGAACTGCCTGCGCCGCAGGAAAAGCATATGTTCTTCGCGTCGGACGTGGTGACGTGGGCGAGAACCATGAGCAGCGCGCACGACAATACGAATGTGAACGATAACAGCTTTTTCATGAAAACCTCCGAATAGTTTTTTCCTCACAGCTCCGTATACTTCTTGCTGGAGTTGTAGCTCTTCTCCACGGGATACTTCTTCCCGTTTAGTTCGATCTTGTCCGCGACCGCGTCCGCGAGGTCGATGCCCGTCGCCTCGCTCAGGTACAAAAGGTAGATGAAGATGTCGGCCATCTCCTCGCGCAGCCGCCGCATCACCGACTCGTCCTGCGCGATGCGCGCGATATCGGCGTCGTTCTTCCACAGGAATATCTCCTGCAGCTCGGCGCTCTCGATGGAAAGCCCGGTCGCGAGATTGCGCAGGTCGTGGAACTGCCGCCAGTTGCGCGCATCGCGGAACTCGAGGGCCATTTTCTTGAGGTTGGCTATCGGTGTCGATTCGTCCATGGTTTCTCCTGATGTCCGAAGGACGGAGGGGGTCACGTGATCCCGATCCCCCAGATCCGCTCCGCGTATTCGCGCACCGCGCGGTCGCTCGAGAACTTGCCCATGTTCGCCACGTTGATGATCGACGTGCGCGACCACGCCTCCGGGTCGCGGTAGAGCGCGCGCACCTTGTCCTGCTCGTCAACGTACGAGCGGAAGTCGGCGCACAGGAAGTAGCGGTCGCCGCCGTCGAGAAGCGCGCGCACGAGAGGCGCGAAGAGATCGGGCCGCTCCGGCGAGAAGTACCCGGAGGCGATCAGGTCGAGCGTTTGCCGCAGCTCGGCGTCGCTGCGGTAGTGTTCGCGCGGATCATAGCCGGTCGTGCGCAGGCGCTCCACCTCCTCGATGCGCAGGCCGAAGATGAAGATGTTCTCGCGCCCCACCTCCTCCATGATCTCGATGTTCGCCCCGTCCAGCGTGCCGATGGTGAGCGCGCCGTTGAGCGAGAACTTCATGTTGCCCGTGCCGGAGGCCTCCATGCCCGCCGTCGAGATCTGCTCGGAGAGGTCCGCGGCCGGCATCACGCGCTCGGCCAGAGACACGTTGTAGTTGGGGAGGAAGGCGACGCGCAGGCGGTCGCCCACGGCCGGGTCGCGGTTGACCGTCTCCGCGACGGCGTTCACGAGCTTGATGATGAGCTTCGCCATCGCGTAGGCCGGCGCCGCCTTGCCGCCGATGATGACGGTGCGCGGGGCGAAGTGATCGTTCGGATTCGTCCTGATGCGGTTGTAGAGCGTGATCGCGTGCAGCACGTTCAGGAGCTGGCGCTTGTACTCGTGGATGCGCTTGATCTGGATGTCGAAGAGCGAATCCGGATTCACGGTGATCCCGGTGGCCTTCGCGATGTAGGCGGCCAGCCGCTCCTTGTTGGCCCGCTTCACCTCGCGCCAGGCGGCCCGGAACGAGGCGTCCTCCGCGAGGGGAACGAGTTTTTTGAGCTCCGAGAGCTCGTTGATCCATCCCGGCCCGATCGCCCCGGTGATGAGCCGCGCGAGCGCGGGATTGGCCTGCAGGAGCCAGCGGCGCTGGGTGATGCCGTTGGTGACGTTCGTGAACCGGCCGGGGAAGAACTCGTGGAACTCCCGGAAGAGGCTCGTCGTGAGGATGCGCGAGTGGAGCTCGGCCACGCCGTTCACCGAGTGGCTACCCACGATCGCCAGGTGCGCCATGCGGACGCGCTTCTCCGGGTGCTCCTGGACGAGCGAGAGCTTCGCGGCCAGCGCGTCGTTCCCGGGATGCCGCCGGCGCACCTCCTCGAGGAATCGGCGATTGATCTCGTAGATGATCTCGAGATGCCGCGGCAGGAGCCTGCCCATGAGCGCGACCGGCCAGGTCTCCAGCGCCTCGGGGAGCACCGTGTGGTTGGTGTAGGCGAAGGTGCGCACGCAGATGTCCCATGCCTCGTCCCAGTCCAGCGCCTCCTCGTCCAGGAGGATCCGCATGAGCTCGGGGATGGCGATCGAGGGGTGCGTGTCGTTGAGCTGCACCGCCACGCGGTCGGGCAGGGTGCGATGGTCCGCGTGCTCCTTGCGGAACCGGCGGATGATGTCCTGGAAGGTGGCCGCGACGAAGAAGTACTGCTGCTTGAGGCGCAGCTCCCGTCCCTGCTCCACCTCGTCGCTCGGGTAGAGCACCTTGGAGATGTTCTCCGTGAGGACCTTGTCCTGCATGGCGCGGATGTAGTCCCCGTGGTTGAAGAAGTCCAGGTTGAAGTCGCGGCTGGACACGGCGGCCCACAGGCGCATGTTGTTCACGGTGTAGTTGCCGTAGCCGGGGATGAGGATGTCGCAGGCCATCGCGTTCACGTTGTCGGTGCCCACCCAGCGGTAGCGGACGCGGCCGGTGTCGTCGGTATAGGGCTCCGAGCGGCCGCCGAACTTCACGGTGTACATGAAGTTCCGCCGCGCGATCTCCCACGGGTTGCCGTACTGCAGCCAGTTGTCGCACTCCTCCACCTGGTAGCCGTCCACGATGCCCTGGTGGAAGATGCCGTAGTCGTAGCGGATGCCGCAGCCGTAGCCGGGGATGCCCAGGCGCGACATCGAGTCCAGGTAGCACGATGCGAGGCGCCCCAGGCCGCCGTTGCCCAGTCCGGGGTCCGGCTCCTCCTCCGCGAGCTCGTCGATCGTGAAGCCGGTCTCCTCGAGCGCCGCGGTCACCTCGTCCTCCATCTCGAGGTTGATGAGGTAGTTCTTCATGAACCGACCCGGCAGGAATTCCATCGAGAGATAGTACACGCGCTTGGAGTGGGTGTCGTAGTACAGGCGCTGCGCCGAGAGCCATCGCTCGATGAGCCGGTCGCGCACGCAGTAGGCGAGCCCGTTGTAGTAGGTGTCCTTGCGCGGGGGATGAAAGTCGTTTCCCAGCATGAGCACGATGTGCCGCTTGATGCTGTCGGCCAGCGAGCCGCCCCGCTCGGGCCGTTGGTCCCGTGTTATCGTATCCGCCATGGTGGACGCTCCGTTGTGTATCTGTGTGATATGTCGAAGTGTACGAAGCGTCGCAGGAAAAAACAACAAAAATCCCGTCCATGACGCCCGCACGCCGTCGGGGTGATCCGCGACGCGAGCGCCGGAGACGTGATGATGGCGGGGCGTTACTTCGACGGCAGCAGGGACTTCAGGCGCCCCGCGATGATCGACGTCACCTCGGCCGCAAGCGCCTCATCGGTCGCGTGCATCTTCCGGTTGATGCCGATCACCTCGACCACCGTCCCGCCGCGCTTGGCGACGAGCGCCTTCCATTCGTCGATCGCGGTCTTGGCCAGGCCGCCCTGGTAGGTGTAGAAGAGGACCACCCGCTTGCCGGTGAGGTCGTTCGCGCGAATGAAGGAGCAGATGGGGGCCGCCGGGTGCCAGAACCAGATGGGCGTGCCGAGGAAGACCGTGCGGTATGCCGAGAGGTCCACCGTGCGCGGCTCGATGGCGACCTCGGCGTTCCGGTTCGGCGACGAGATCAGGGAGTCGCCCGTTCCCTCGGGCGCCTTGAGGCGGACATAGGTCGCCCCGGCCGCATCGGCGAGAAGCTTCGCGACCAGCGCGGTGTTGCCGGAGCGCGAATGGACGACGACGACGGACGTCGCGCCGGGACGCGTTATGCGATAGTCGCCGGGGGCGACCTTCTGCGCGGCGGGCGTGCAGCCGAGCAGAAGGACGATGATGATTCCGATGGGCAGGCCGCGGCGGATTTCCTTCTTTGCGTTCATTCGGTGCGCCTCCTGTGGTCCGTCGTCGTTTTCGCTGGAAACCCTACCGCGGCTTCAGCTCCAGCCGGTCGGCGTACTGCGCGTCGATCGCCTTCGTGGCGAAGGGCAGGGGATGGTTCTTACCCGTCAGGTAGTGCTCGATCATGTCCCCGTAGTGCACGCTCGAGGGATTGCCCGACTGGCCCGGCACGGTCACCAGGAACGCCGGGTCGGCCAGGCCAAAATCGACCACGAGCCGCATGGCGGGGATGAGCCAGGTGTCGAAGTTCTTTCCCGGGGCCCACGCCGCGACATTGACGGTCTGGCCGTCGCCGCCGGCGGGATGCGGCCCGCGGTTGAAGTAGCCGTGCAGAATGGGCAGCTTCTTGGCGAATTCATGGCGCCAGTGATAGGTGTGCAGCGCGCCCCACTGCCATTTCTTCGGGTCGCCGCCCATCCGCTCCCCGCAGAGGGCGTACGCGCGCGCCAGCGACTCGGCGAGGATGTCGGCCTTGTCCTCGCGTCCGCCGCTGCCCACGTCGTTCCAGAACGGGGAGTCCTCGCGGCCCTGCAGGTGGTCCTCGATGGCCGAGTAGGAAATCATGTTCGTATGGACAAAGGACTCCCAGACGACGCTGTCATCGGGGCCGAGCTCGTCGAGGAAGGTCGCGCGCGTGAATGTGTGCACAAAGGCGCCGTAGAGCGCGGCGTTCGCCGATTCCGGTCGCATCACGCAGTCGAAGGCGGTCGGAGCGAGCATCGCGAGGGCCTGCGTCGCCGCGCGCCGTTTTTCTTCGTCGCTCAGGCGCGCGATGGAGGCGCGCACGCGTTCGGCGAGCGGCCCGTCGGAGAGCAGGCGCTGCATCTTCGCGGCCAACCGGGAATAGCGGTCGAAGTGCAGGGCGTGCATGCTCTCCGCGGTCGCCGTGCGCGTTCCCGAGAGGACCTGCGCGATGCGGTCGGCGCGGTCGGGCCCGAACCAGCTCGTGCTCATCACGAAGGGGTGGTTCGCGGAAACGGTCCGGTTGTTCGCCGTGCCGATGTATCCCTCGGCCGGGTTGAGCGAGCTCGGATTGCGCTCCATGGGCACGAAGCCCGTCCAGTCGTGCGCGCCGTCCCAGCCGGGTGAGGGGAACTGACCGGTCCCCGCGCGGCGGGTCGGGAACAGGCCCGTTACCTGCCATGCGATCCCGGTCCGATCGCCGTACACGATGTTCAAATAGATGCTCTTCACCCGCAGGAGCGCCGCCCGTGCCTCGGCCATCGTGCGCGCCCTGCCGAGCGCGAGGAACCCCTCCAATGAGTCGCTTCCGCCCTCGAGCGCCCAGGAGAGCGCGAGGCCGTAGGACGATTTCATCGGCAAGGTTTGCACCGGCATCTCGGGCGGAAAGGGCATTCGCTCCAGGGCTTCGTTGAAGAGAGGCCCGTGTATCGTCGAGGCGAATTCGCGCTGCACCGTCTCGCCGCCGGCCACGCGGAAGGTCTCGGTCCGCATGCTCACCGGCCGCCAGGCGCCCTTGTACAGATAGGAGCGCGATCCCCCGTCGGTCTTCAGCTTTTCAAGGAAGAGGTCCTGGCTGTCGGCCATCACCATGGTCGCGCCCCAGGCGACCGATCCGTTAAAGCCGCAGCAGACGATCGGGAGACCCGGCGCCATCACCCCGGCGACGTCCAGCGTGGGGCACTTCAAGTGCATGATCATCCACGAGTTGGGGATCATGAGATCGAGGTGCGTGTCGTTGGTCACGATGGGACGGCCGCTTTTCGTGCGCGATCCGGCCACGGCCCAATTATTGGACGCCGGTTTGTTCATGGGCATGACGTTCGTCAGGGAGCGCAGGGAGGCCGAGAGGCGATCGAGGGGCGCGGCGAGATCGCGCGTCTCGATCCCGGCGAGCTTGCGCGCCTCGGCCAGGGGGAGCGGTTCGTCGGGATAGACCGGGAACAGGACCGCCGCCTTCCCGTAGCCCAGGCGGTTCGCCGCCAGGAGAAAGCCGAGCTCCTCGATGAGGTTTCCCGAGACGCTCATATTGAGCAGGCCGAAGACGTAGAAGCAGTCTTCCGGTTTCCACGGCTCGGGGCGGTGGCGCGTGAGGATGAACTCGGGCGGCAGGATGCGGTGCGTCTCGATGTAGGCGTTCACGCCGCGCGAGTAGGCCTCCAGGAGCGCGCGCGTGCCCGGCCGCAGGCGCGCCATGGCCTCGTCGACGTAGCGGCGCGCGTGCAGGCTGCGCATGGCGATGTCGAAATCGAGCCCCCCCGCGCCGATGATCTCGGCGAGGCGTCCCTGCATCACCATCCGCATGAACACCATCTGCCACAGGCGGTCGGAGGCCTGCGCATAGCCCGTCGCGAAATACAGGTCGGGCTCGTTCGCGGCTTCGATGAGCGGAATGCCGAGCGCGTCCCGACGGATGACGACCGTTCCCGTGATCCCGGGGAGGGTGATGGCGCCCGTGGGCGGATCGACCGAACAGCGGAAGGCGAGCCGCAGGCCGCCGTATCCGGCGAGGCCGAGTGCGAGGATGACGAGTGCGATAAGGGTGATCTTTTTCCGTATCATGCGAAGCGCTCCTGGACGGGGGTGGTATGCGCAGGCATGATAGCGCGGAGGCGCCGGGGTCATCAATCACATTTTTGCCGTCGCGGCGCGAAGGGTCGGGAAAATGTGTTGCGCGCGGCATCGGGCGGGGTATGATTATGGCAACATCGAAATGCCCTGGCGGAGGTGCGGCGGGGGGCGTGCCCCTCGATCGGCTGTTCCGTCCTGGAGGGCGATCGTAACGCCTGTAGGCGCACCAGGCGCAGATCGAACAATGCGGGAATGGCCGTGAATCGAAAAGCGGAGAAAAAGATGCGATTCAATGAACTGAATCTCATGCGCATGTCGCTCGCGCTTTCGGTCGTCTATGCCTGCGTGAGTCTTCCCATCGCCGTCCTGTGCGATTCAATGACGGTGCTGCTGGATGCGCTCTATTGCGTCGCGGACGTCATCATCTCGCTGTTCGCCATCTACACTGTGCGCAGGCTGGGCGAACCGCCGAACGAACGGTATCACTTCGGCTATGCGAAATACGAACCGGTGCAGACGACGCTCAACGGCGTCCTGATCACCGCGCTGTGCGTGGCCGCCATCATCGGGAGCATCCAGGATATCGTCCATCACGACCCGGTCGCGCGGCTGTCCCTGGCGATATGGTATGCCGGTATCGGGATGTTCGTGTGCACCGGATTCGGTGCGTTCATGCGGATCATGGGGAAGCGGCTGAATTCGGACATCCTCGCCGCAAATGGCGTCCTCTGGATCATCGATGGACTTTTGGACCTGTGCGTGTTCGTCGCCTTTGTGGCGATCGCCTCCCTGAAGGGCGTCGTGGACGAACGGTTCCTGAATTATGTCGATCCCGTCATGTGCATTGCGCTGTCGTGTGTCCTCATGCGCAAGCCGCTGCTCATCCTGCGCGACGGCTTTCTCGATATCGTCGATGCGAGCCCCGGCGAGGATATGCGTCTGCGAATTGACGAACTTCTATCGGGCTACCTCGCGCGCCATCGTATCGGTGCGACGCGGCATATCAGGATCAGAAAGGCCGGACGGAAGCTCTTTGTCGTGATCGGATTGGCCGCTGCGGGCCACCGCCCCCTGCGCGAGATCACGGCGATCCGCCGCGAGATCGAGCAGGGGATCGCGGCGTCCCTGTCCGGCGCGGAGGTGAGCGTCGCTTTCGAGGAGCAGACGCGGCGCTCCTGATGTTTTTCTGCTAATGCGTCTGCCCTTATCCCTCCCGCATCGCATCCCCCAGCCGACGGATTCCCTCCGCGATCGTCGCCGCATCCACGCTCGAGAAGTTGAGCCGCATCGTGGGCGCGTCGTCGCGGCCGATGTAAAACGGTGTGCCCGGCACGAACACCACCTTCCGCGCCGCGGCCTTCTCGAAGAGCGCGAGCGACGAGGCGCCCTCCGGCAGCGTGGCCCACAGGAACATCCCGCCCTGGGGCCGGGTGCGCCGGACCGAGCCCGGGAAATGCCCGTCGATCGCGCGGAGCATCGCGTCGCGCTGCTCGCGGTACACGGCGATGATGCGCGCGATGTGCGCGTCGGGGTCCGCGTCGAGGAGATAGCGCGCGAGCACCCGCTGCGAGAACGAATTCGTGTGCAGGTCGGAGGCCTGCTTGGCCACGAGGAGCCGGTCCATCACGGCCGGCGGCGCGGCGATCCATCCGAGGCGGAAGCCCGGGACCACGGTCTTCGAGAAGGATCCGAGCAGGATCGTGTTCTCGGGCGCGAGCGCGCCGAATGACGGGGCGGGGGTCCCGTCGAAGCGCAGCTCGCCGTAGGGATCATCCTCGATGATGATGGTGCGCGTGCCGCCGATGGCCTCCGCCACGGCCCGCCGGTTCTCTGCGGAGTAGCTGATGCCCGATGGGTTCTGGAAGTTGGGCACCATATACGCGAGCTTGGGCCGGGACGACGCCATCGCCCCCGTGAGCCGTTCGATGTCCATGCCGCTTTCGGTCAGCGGCACCGGCACAAATCTCGCGCGGTACACGGAGAAGGCCTGGATCGCGCCCAGGTAGCCCGGCTCCTCGATGAGGATGTCGTCGCCCTCGTTAAGGAAGGTCTTGGCGAGGAGATCGAGCCCCTGCTGCGAGCCGCTGGTGATGAGGATGCGCTCCGGCGGGATCTCCAGGCCCAGCCGTTCCCGATAGCGTCGTGAGATGTAGTCGCGCAGCGGCGCATGACCCTCCGAGGGGCCGTACTGCAGGGCGTCCGCGCCCTCCTCGTCGAAGACGCGCATGGCGGCGGCCTTGAGCTCTGCGATCGGGAAGAGATCGCGGTTGGGGAGTCCCCCGGCGAACGAGATGACGGACCGGTCCAGCGTGACCTTGAGGATCTCGCGGATGAACGAGCGGGGGACGTCGGTGATGCGGTCGGCGAATGCGGCTTCCATGGGGGCCTCCTTTCTGTTGAGGAAAATATTCCTCGTATGACCTCACCCCGCCTCCGGCGCGCCCTCTCCCATAGGAGAGGGCTTTGAAATAGTAAATCTACTATTCCCCCCTTCTCCTGTGGGAGAAGGCTCCCAACAGGATGTTGCAGTGCCGAGTGCGGACAGGAGGTCCAAAAAGCGCTCGGCGGCCGGGGGATGAGGTGGCTGTGGCCAATAAAAAAGCCCCTGCCGGTTGTGCCGACAGGGGCTTGTGGTGTTCGAGATATCGTACTCTCTCATCCAAGACCCGTCGGCGCGAAACCGGGGAGCGCGCATACGGCGACGACCACTGCGGGAATCGCAATGGAGATGGAGAGCTGCCGATGTGCGCGGACGAGAGACATTATGGTTTTTCCGGAACCGTTTCCTTGAAAGATGAGTGCAGCATGATGCGGCGGGCGGAAGTCGTCAATATTATTTTTATTACACGGTTCCGGTTTTCTCAATCGCGCTTTTGTCCCCGTACGCATCCTCCCCGGCATTATCCATTGTTCATCAAAACCTTCTCGACCTTTACCGGCAGCTCGAGGGATGCTTTCCCGCTTTTTTATTGTTGACAATGATTTTTCTTATTACATTGATTAGATAGAATAATCAGGAACCGGGATATCTATTTGCACTTAAAATTCAGCGTAACCGTTTCTGGTGGAATGACAGGGGAAATGGTGTATTTCAATGATTCTACAGGCAATAAAAAAAGACGGCGGATTCTTTATTCCAGATGTCGAGGGCATTCCGTCGGATCAAAGCAAAATATCAGTCGATCTAGTAATTGTCGATACTATTGATGAAAAAAAGAAAAAGCTTTTCAATACGGCAGGCATCCTGAAAGAGAAAAACATAGACGGTGTGGAGTATCAAAAATTCATTAGAAACGAATGGGAATAATCCATTTAGAAATATCTCGTTGACACGAATATTCTTATTTATCATCTGAATGGATGGGAACAGGCAACCGGTTTTTTATTGAATAATCTGGGTGATGTATCCGTTTCTTTCGTGACCTATATTGAAGTGCTTTCTTGTCCAATGAATGATGAAAAGTCGGAAAAAGTCCGCAGTTTTCTTGATTCTCTAGAGATTATCAATGCTGATCGGTCTATTGTCGAAGAATGCATAAGGATAAGAAAGGCAAGAAAATTAAAAATACCCGACTGCATAATTGCAGCCACCGCCTTGAGCAAGAACCTTGAACTCGTGACAAGAAGCGAGAATGATTTCATGGCAGTTGTTTCCCGCATTATCAATCCGATAGACAATACGCTGTAAGGCAGTAAACATTTGTTGCTCCCGCCGTGCGACTTTTGTTGTGAAAACCTCTAGGCCCGTCGCTGTGATACCATTGCGGTTCGGATAAGGCCGCCTGCCTGTTTATTCTGTGCGAGCGATCATGCAGGGCGACCGCGCCCTCCTCGTCGAAGACGCGCATGGCGGCGGCCTTGAGCTCTGCGATCGGGAAGAGATCGCGGTTGGGGAGTCCCCCGGCGAACGAGATGACGGACCGGTCCAGCGTGACCTTGAGGATCTCCCGGATGAACGAGCGGGGGACGTCGGTGATGCGGTCGGCGGATATCATCGACAATTTCCCAATTTCTTCTGTCCGGCAAAGAATAGAACTCTCTTGCGAATCCCATTCGTTCCGTGAGAATAGCGGATTATAAACATATATGAGTAACTGCCCATGTAATATGTTCGAATTAATCACAACCAAGCTTTAAAAATATAAATAAGTGTTAAATCAGCCATATTTGCTTGATTTATCAAGCGGGAGTGGCTACTGTCATCTTAAGAGGGATTACACAGATGAACAGATTCGGAGTGCTCCTTAAGGCAGGAAGAGAGGCGCTTTCCCTGACCATTCGTGACGTGGAAGCCAGCACCGGCATATCGAACGCCTACCTCAGCCAGATGGAGAATGGCTACGTGAAGCGTCCCGCGCTGGAAAAGCTTAAACTGCTCGGCGACTTGTACCATATACCCTACGAGGTCCTCATGACGCACACCGGGTTCCCGCTCCCCGATTACGGTCTGTTGCCGAATGCCGATCAGGAGCGGCATGCGATTCTGATCATAGATGATAGCGCAAATGACCGCGAGCTGTACCGCACCTACCTCGAGAACGCGCGCGATGTCAATTTTGAAATACACCAGGCTGCCTCC
>ERZ795044.2759-NODE-2759-length-15080-cov-5.282396_pt1 | contig 15080 bp, 10 predicted proteins | sample MGYA00375128_ERZ795044 | MGnify/ENA primary metagenome ERZ795044 (study PRJEB30173, sample SAMN05720213) | anaerobic digester metagenome | isolation source: active sludge of municipal wastewater-treating anaerobic digesters | place: USA | collected 2014-12-22 ... | reverse complement strand
CGCTCCCGTGTTGGCAGACTCGGTGATGCTGGAAAATTTCTATGCGCGGTGCAGTGTATCGACCTTGTTTGGGTTTGACGAATCGTCTCTCACCGGTTGCCTAACGGCGCGTCCGGTTGCGGCCACGGCTCTAGTTTTCAAGAAATGGATTGGCCTATTTGATCACTTCCGGTTTACCCCCTATCTGGAAAATGACACACCTGTGTGGTTGGTATGGCTGAGTCGGGGTTACGACACCCTGGCGTGGGTAGGTCTCTTTCTGACCTTCCATGCCATGGTGCGGCTTGCCATGCCGGGAGCGCGGCGGGAAATGCGTAGAGTAATGCTTGAGAATGCAAGTGGTGCGTTCTTGGTAACGTTTTCCATCGTGATGCTTGCACAGCATACGGCCTTGCACGTCGAAGATCGCTATGGGTTTCCAGTACTCCCGTTGTGCGCCGTGGTCTTGATCATGTACGGTGAGTGTGCAATCCGGAACTATCGCCAGACTGGCTTGCGCCCCGTGCTCCCCCTGTTGAGCGTTTGTGTGTTAGCGGCAGGACTGTTCCTCTGGCAAGTGCAGGCGTGGGATGCCGCAGCGCTTGCAATGGGCGTGACGCGTCAATAGTTTGTTCACGCCGGTGAGCCGGAAATACGGGAGCTAGCATGCTCGCGACGTTGGTTGGACCGTGAGTCTGTTGTGAGAGACCTTCTGGTGGACTTGGACCAGTCCTGCATCGAGGCGTTTGCTCTCCGCGAGCCTGTTATGCAGGTGATGCAATGTACTCGCAATGCCCTGCCCCTGACCCGGCTTTCTTACTGAGCTAAGGTTAGTTTTTCTGGGTTAGGGTCAACGCATGTGTACGCCAAGACCACACAAACGAAAACTACCGCCATGGCGTGTCAGACTAAATCAGTACGATCTAGCGAGCCAAGCTTAAAGGTGGAGTGGAACATGGATAAATCTCAAGAAACAAGCGCTTACTGATTTGTTTGACTATTCGGCTGCCGTTCAAGTGAGTCCCAAAGGGCACCCCCCGAGTGAACCAAGAAAATTCAACGGGCGTACTTCTGAGTTCAAATTCGAGCAGAGATTGAGGTGATGTATTGGCCAAAACGTCGGGAGTCATACACGCAAGGGCAGCGCCAGTAACGCCCGCTGCTCTTCAGACGGCTCCAATTTAAATGCCAGCGCATGCACTGCCAAGTGCTCATCCTCGATCAAATAAGTGTAGCGAAAACCACCTTCATGCAAAAAGCTGACTAGCGACTTGGGTGTAAACCCCGTTTTGTGCGCATAGAAATCTTGTCCGCTGCTGACAATTTCTGATTGCAGCCCGTAAATCACATCGTGCGCGGATATTGGACCGGCAGCACTTTGGTACAGAACATCATCCAGATCGATCCGCTGTTCCTGAACAGCTCCAATGACTTTAGCGATGTCAGGTACGCGAATCTCAGCAAATCCATTGCCCTTCAAAATATGAACAAATCCCTGCAGAACCTTAAGCCCTTCGTGGCGATAGTAGTGCTCCAAGTTGTGCGAGCAATACACCGCCTCATATTGACCAGGTTCTAGTTTCCCAAGTTCGCGCGCATCACAAACGAGGTCCGGACTGCCCCTATCATCGATGTCTAAAAGGTCATGCTGCCAATCTGAAAAATATGCAGGAATCGGTGTTGCTTTGCTGCCGCCACCAACATTCAGAACCTTGTTGACAGCAGGCAATACTGCGTCTTCCTTAACAGGCGCAATTTGCGTTACCCCACGACGAGCAAAGATATCCTTAACGAGTTCAATCAAGACTCCCAAGACGAGGTGCTCCTATGTAGGCATAAAAATTAGCTAAAACCCTGCATCGCGCATTTTATGCATGGCATCAGTATTGAGACGGCGGGTTCACTTGATACAAACCTGACGCACCATCTTTAAATCTGTCAGACCCATCATGATTTTTTCCATGCCGTCCATCTTGAGGGTGCGCATGCCACCTTCAACCGCGGATGCAAATAGCTCTGCTACCCGAGCACGCTCCTGGATCAACTTCTTAACGCCATCGTCTGCCACCAACAGTTCGTGTAAACCTACTCGCCCTTTGTAGCCGGTCTTGTTACATTTGTCGCAGCCTACTGCCTTGTAAAGCTTGATCTGACCATCCTCACCGTAGGTCTTGGTCCAGGTCTCAACCAGTCTCTTGCTTTCACCTTCGTAATCAGCTTTCCAGGCTTTTGAGTGACGAAGTTCCTCTGCATATTCGATAACAAAAAGTCGGAATTCCTCGGCATCAGGCACATATGCGGATTTGCAATCACACAATTTTTTCGCGAGTCGTTGCGCCAGAATACCCAGCAAAGCATCCGCAAAGTTGAAAGGATCCATGCCCATATCCATCAAGCGCGTGATGGATTCGGGTGCAGAGTTGGTGTGCAAGGTCGAAAAGACCAGGTGGCCAGTCAAAGATGCTTCAACGCCCATGGACACGGTTTCCTTGTCACGCGACTCGCCCACCATGATGATGTCGGGATCAGCTCGCAAGAACGCCCGCATGATGAGCGCAAAGTCTATGCCCGCCTTTTTGTTTATCTGAACCTGGCGTAGCCCTTTTTGAGTAATTTCTACTGGGTCTTCAGCGGTCCAGATTTTGGTATCTGGCGTGTTGAGAAACTTCAATATGGAGTGCAATGTGGTCGTCTTACCAGAGCCTGTTGGACCGCACACATAAAAAAGGCCGTAAGGCTTACTGACGGTTGCTTCCAGTCTGGCCTTGTTATGGGGTGTAAGTCCCAATTTCTCCAGCGGTATGGGCTCGCCTGCGGCCAATATCCGCATAACAACGTCCTCTACACCACCGGCAGAGGGAATCGTAGCTACACGCAATTCAATATCTAGCGGGCCATATTTCTTGAATTTTATCTTTCCGTCTTGCGGCTTTCTGCGCTCAGAAATATCAAGGTCACACATGATTTTGAGTCGCGTGACCATCGCCTGGCGCAGGTGAGCAGGCACTTCCACATAGGGAACCAGACTGCCATCAATGCGAAACCGAATGCCGGTTTTGAATTTTCCAGGCATGGGTTCAATATGAATATCTGAGGCCTTCTGGTTGTAAGCGTCCACAATGACTTTGTTGACGAACTTGACCAATTCGTTGTCCGCAGCTGCAGACTCAAGTGAATCGTCATTGACTCCATCATCGAGCGGCGCGTCATCCATGCCAGCCAGAAAATTCTCGATGGTCGTTTTGTCTTCAGTGGATCCAAAAAGCTGCGCCAGAGTTTCTTGAAACTCCGTTTGCGTCGTTACGCGGTAAGCGAACTTCGAAATGCGCGGAAACACTTGCGGCACCACCCGGGAGCCACGCACAGCCTCTGGGTCCATGCACATGATCACCAGGCCCTCAGGCGACTCCTCAAGTGGTATCCACCCCTGTTCTTCAATGAAATCCCGTTTAAGGGCACCGTGCAGCATCTCGGACCGTATGCGACCTGCATTGAAGGCTTCGTAAGGCACACCAAAGAACTTGGCAACTGATGGACCAATTTGCAATGGCTTAATCTTGTACTGTGCCATCAGCAAGTGCTCGACCGATTTGCCCTCCGCCCGTGCATCCTGAATACATTGATCGAGTTCTTCGTTGGTCAACAGACCATCAGCGACCAGAGCATCATATTTAGTTGCCTTCTTGCGCTGCATGGCACTGGCGCCGCTAGCACGCTGTCGTATGGCGGTGGCCAATGTCTTGCAAAGCTCAGAAACGCCATCTACTTCCAGATCCCCAAAAGGCTCATCACTCTTGTTGTTGATGACTTGCAGCACTCCATGCAAGGTTGCGCCCTCTAGGATGGGCGCAACAAGCATTTGCTTGGTGCGATAGCCTGATCGCTTGTCTACAACTTTCAAGAACGTTAGGGATGGGTGCACTTGTCGGAGTGCCTCGTCATCGTAGACATCGGGCAGATTGAGTGACTTTCTGCTGAATGCGACATAGCCGGCAATACTTTGCGGCGAAATTGGCAGCTTCAAGTCACTACTGCTGTTTAGTCCGGTTTTGATTTTCGAAACGATCGCTGATTGATCGTCGTTGACCGCATAGAGCGTCAATCGGTCAGCATTGAGGAGTTTGCAAATATCCTGACTGGCCTCGAGCATGATTTGCTCCAGGTTTTCTGTATCGTGGATGCGCGCAGTAACGTGGTGCAATTGACGGTAAAACAATGCTTCAAACGTCATGCCTCGCTTCTGAGATGGTAGTTTTTGTGACTCAAAAAAAGCCTGCTCGGTCGCTTTTCCCGAGGTATCAGGGGAGACCACTGCATTCATATTTCGAACTCCTGACCCGCACGCATACTGCGAATGTCGTGGACTACATTTGGCCCAAACGGCATGGTTTGGTCAAATCGTTGTACCTCGGCCATGATGAGTTCTGTCTCAGCGGGCTTAGTATGTGTAATGAAGATAGGGTAATTCTTGCCCTTAGCAATGCAGTCGAGTTCGTTTGCAAGCACCGTCGGAGACAAATGCAAACTTCGCCGAGCGAGGTCTTTTTCACGGTTGCTGAAAGCGGTCTCAATAACCAGCATGGCAACGTTCAGTTGGTTGACCCGATCCCAAAAGGCTTGGTTTCGTTCCGTGTCTCCAGTAAATACCCAGCAACCATGTCCTGAAGTGATGGCAAACCCGGCAGCTGGAACCGTATGTACAGCAGGTAACACCTCTATGTATTTATTAGAAAGTTGAATGGTTTGCCCAACCCGAATCTCATGAAAGCTGATAAATGGCGCGTCCGGTGAAGGAATGCGGGAAAAATCGGGCCAGATCACATTGTTGAAAATGTGGGTCTTTAGCGCCTGAATGGTTCCTGCCAACGCATATATCTTCAGCGGTCCCTTACGTTGGGACGCAATGGCATCGACCATTAGAGGCAGGGCGGCAACATGATCAAGGTGGGAATGACTCAACAACACATGATCAACCCTGAGCATTTCTGCAAGGGTCAAATCCCCCACTCCGGTCCCAGCATCCACCAAAATTTCGCCATCGATGAGAAACGAAGTAGTCCTGCAATCCTTAGCAATGGCCCCCGAGCATCCCAGTACACGTACTTTCACAGCAAGCGCCTCATTTGGTTTCGAAATTAGTGGCGCCGTCCCAATTGGGGTCAAACGGCAACAAACGCATAGAGGCTACACGGTCTGCATACAGCTGGTAAAGGAATTTCTTCGCATTCATACGCATTAGGTTGATCAGCAAAACGTCTGCCTGATCCCAGCTTTGTGCGCGGTAGGCTTTTACAAAGGTACCCCACGTCTTCATCTCGGTGGAAGTGGATTCTTTGATTTGCGCAGCTGGAGCTACAGGCCAATATATTGCGACAGCTTTCTCTTTTCCCTTGACGCGCACCCTGTCGAGTTCCTGCCATGCAAATTCAGTCGCTAATTTGCGCGTGGTCTCGCTAACAACGATGTCAACCCCATAGGTTTTTGAAAGCCCTTCCAGTCGTGATCCCAAGTTGACCGAATCACCGATGACCGTATAGGCGCGGCGAATATTTGAACCCATGTCTCCCACACACATTTGGCCCGTGTTAATCCCAATTCCGATACCGATATCTGGCAATCCACGGGACTGGTGATCCATGTTGATGTCTCGAACAGCGGCAGCCATTTCTATAGCCGATTTGACAGCAAGGTGGGCATGCTCGGGTGTTTCTACCGGTGCCCCCCAAAATGCCATGACGCAGTCACCCATATATTTGTCAATTGTTCCCCGGTTTGCACGAATAATGCGGGTCAGATTGCTGAAAACACCCGTCAACAATTCCTGCAACTGGGTGGGCTCCATATGCTCGGACATTTTCGTGAAACCACGCATATCACAGAACATTACTGTTAGTTCTCTGTTTGTAGCCTTCATGCTGTAACTGTCTGGATCTTTTACCATCTCATCGACAAGCTCAGGTGGGACGTAAGTTCCAAAGAGATGCGCTAATTCCCGCTTTGACTTGGATTCAACAAAGTAGCCATAGCTCATGTTTAGAGCAAACGCCGCGAGGTTCATAACAATCGCAGCAGCCAATGGCATAACCAAACCAAATGCCAGATACAACCAGGTGTTGATCGCCGTCACCGCAAACAGAACACTAACACTGAGCAAAACGGCCCGCGTTGCCGTCAACAAGGGCAAACCCACCGCCAACAACAGACCCGCCAATGTAAGTACAAAGACGTCGTAGCCCATTGCATAGTCGGGCTTGAATGCGATTCTGTCGTCCAGCCAACCGGAGAGAACACTCGCATGTGTCTCAACGCCGGGATAGGTCTCTCCAACGGGCGTTGCCCGCAAATCCAGCAACCCAGGCGCCGTCGTTCCGACCAAAACAATCTTGTCCTTCAAATTTCCGCGAGGCAGCTTTCCAGCCAGCACATCTGATGCCGAGACGTACCGAAATGACCCACCTGTTGCGCCCCCGGGTCCACGAAAAGGTACCAACGTTGCAACATGACTATCTACGGGAACGGACAATGATGACTGGCCACCTTTCCATAAAATTCGCTCCAAACCTTGAAAGCTTCTAGAGAACCATTTTTCCTCCGAGAAACCGAGCGACAAGGAGGGAGAACCGAACAATCGGCGAAACATGGCCAGCGATAATGACTCGTAGTATTCCCCTTTGTACTCAGCAAGCACAGGCACAGTCCGAACCACACCGTCACTGTCCGCAACCGGATTGAAGTGACCGGACAATGGGGCAGCCTGAGTTAACGCCGCGATGTTCGCACCATAGCCGCTGAACGAATATGCCGGCACTGTGCGTCCTTTAATGTCAGCAATCGACAAAACCGGAGGCGGTAATGATCCGGCGATTCGCCCATCGCGATCACTCGTGAAGTAGTACCCCAAAACCACAGGGCGCCCATCAAGCGCGCGGGCAAACACGGAGTCGTAGTCAAGTTCCGACTGAAGTTGTCTAACTCGTTCCGCAAATCCGGAGTAATCTTTGAACTCGTTTCGGGCCATCTCACTCAATCGCCCCAGGCCTGAACTTTGGTCTGGTTCGGCAAAGACGATATCAAAACCCAATAAGGCAATTCCTTGTTGCTCAAACAGTACGTCTACCAACTGAGCCAGCTTGTTTCGCCCCCAAGGGAACCGACCGACTTCGGCAAGACTCTTTTCGTCTATGTCGACAATGACGATTCGGTCATCAAGCGTTCCGGGCATCGTCGCCCGAAGTCGAGCATCGTAAATAATGTCGTCGAGTCGTTGAAAAACGCCAATCGACATAACCCCCACGGCATGCAGCAGTGCAATGACGAGAGGGATCAACGCAATGGCAATCCTTTGCCAATGCTTGGCTATCATTTCCATGCCATGTCACCCTGAAAATTGGCACGCGACGGCCGCAGCCGTAGAAAACAAACCGTCAGGTCTGCACAAACTGCATTTGAGTTCCGGCGAGCTCGATCAGATCACCATTCTTTAAGGAAATCGGATCGGTTTTGATCGGTGAACCATTCAAAGTTGGATTTCCAGCACCTTCAACGTGATGCACAACAAAACCATGTTGACGTCGTGTTATCGCCGCGACAGCAACACCCGGTTTTCCGATCGTTGTAACAACTTTTGTCAGCGGAACTTCTCTCCCCGATGCTGCACCAGACAACACCTTGATGGACGCATGGAATGCACCGAGTCCGAGCGACTCACCCGAACCCAATGATCCGGTCGGACGCGCGGGCGGTGGAGTTGTCGGCATTGCCCTAACTACCATGGTTTTATCAAAATTGTCCGCGGCGCCATCACCAACGAATTTGATCTTGTATTTTCCAATTTCAATGCTGTCACCGTTGTGAAGCTGTTGCTTCTTAATGGCTTTACCGTTCAAGTAGGTGCCATTGGTGCTGTTGAGATCTTCCAGCAGCACTTCGCTGCCAGTCATTTGCAGAACAGCATGCTCCCCACTAACGGCCAGGTTATCAATCACGATATCGTTGTAAGGTCTGCGCCCCAAGGTCGTCTTGTCCTTGGTGAGTTGAACTTCCTTGATCACGACCTCATCGATCGATACGATCATTTTCGGCATGATCGACTCCTTTGCGTGTAATTTGTTTTTCGAAACTGTTGACACATATTACTTCCCTAGTAACCGAGAGATTAAACCGCGCTTTTCTGGGGTCTCGTGCAACTCTACCAGCAGGACAGAAATATTGTCCCTCCCACCATTCTCGTTTGCAAGATCAATGAGTTGCTTGGCTTTTTGCTCCAGAGTCATATCCGAAGACACTACTCCAGAGATTTCGATATCGTCAATCATGTCTGACAGTCCATCCGAACACATGAGATACAGGTCCTTCGCCATCACAGGATGCTCATTCACCTCTAGCAAAACTGACTCATCTACGCCCAGAGCACGCGTGACCAAGTTCTTTATTGAAGAAGTTGCGGCTTGCTCAGCAGTAATGAGCCCCGCATCCATTTGCTCTTGAAGCAAAGAGTGGTCCTTGGTGATTTGCGTTAACACGCCCTCACGCAGTCTGTAGCATCGCGAATCTCCAATATGCCCCAATACCAATTTATCTTCCCTAAAAACGCCCACAACCAATGTAGTGCCCATACCGGCATAGTGCGCGTTGGAGTTCGCAGAGTTGAATATTGATCGGTTTGCGTTGTCAACGCAGATTTCCATTGCTCGTCGTACTTCGCGGGCCTTTGCTCCGACACCTGCTTCAATCAACCAGCGACTAAGTTCTGACTTAATGAATGCTGTCGCCATTCCGCTGGCGATTTCTCCAGCGTTGTAACCGCCCATTCCATCGGCCAAAACCGCTGTCAGGGTTGGTTCATCGAATGCCACAGAGTCTTCATTGTTTTCCCGAGCACGTCCGGCATCAGTCATTGAGCAAAATTGATACATCATGGTTTTATTCTTTTGGATCCGTGCTACTTACGCCTGCCGCCAATCTGCGCGCGGGGGATTGAATCGTGGTCTTGTCAAAATCAGCGGCGGTAGCAGGTACGGTCTCCATGAAGTCCATCTTAGCCTCTACGGCTGCGACAGGATCAGAAACAGTGGCGGCCACGCCATCTGCCTTATCCACTCGTTTTGGATCTGCATTGCCTGGGCGGTCCATGACGCTTCGCAAATCCGCTGCAAACTGTTCGCCTGTCTGGTAACGGGTTTCAGGCCGCTTGCTCAACGAAAGCGCCACCACATCCGCCAGTCCTTGCGTTAGTTCTGGTCGGATGATGCGGATGTCCGGAGCCTCCTCATTTGCAATCTTGTACATCAGTTCCGACATGGAGTCGCCACGAAATGGTAATACTCCAGCCAGCAACTGAAACAACATAACGCCCAAAGAGTACAAATCAGAACGCCCATCAACTTTCTTGCCCGCCAGTTGCTCAGGCGACATAAAACTGGGTGTTCCCAGCACTAATCCGGTCTTGGTCTTACTTGAATCAGTAATGCGTGCGATGCCAAAGTCGGTAACCTTGACCGTGTCACTCGCGGGCTCATACATGATGTTCGCGGGCTTGATATCACGGTGCACTACATGCTGCTTGTGTGCATAGGCTAGCGCCTCCGCAACCCTCGCAACGATGCTGAGCACGGTTAGCACAGGCAACAACTGATCGCCTTTGCAGTGTTCCGCCAAGTCTTTGCCCTTGAGAAATTCCATGGCAATATACGCTAGATCGTGCTCTTCTCCGGCATCAAAGATCGTCACAATATTCTGATGTTGCAAGCGCCCCGCGGTTTCCGCTTCACGGAAGAATCGTTCGCGCGCATCCACCAATTCGTCGCCTGAAAACTCCTGACTTAAAGCCAGGGTCTTGATAGCAACCACGCGGCCAATCTTGGGATCTTTGCCCAAGTAAACAACACCCATGGCTCCTTTTCCAAGCTCCTTTTCCACTTGGTAGCGGCCCAGCATAGGTTTCTCAACCGCACCTCCATCCAGCAACATCGTGCCGCCCGGATGCGAATTTCCTCCCAACATCACAGTTTCGGAGAGGTTCTTGGCGCGGCTAAGTTTGGCTTTGATATCTTTGTAGTCTTTATCGAATGCAGCCATGTGCTGATAGACCGCTTCTGCCTTGTTGAACTGGCGTTTACGCTCAAAATCCATTGCAAGGCTATACAAATTACCCAGTACTGCCTCATTCATCGGCACGCGACGAAAACGATCAAAGGCCATGTCCAACTGACCCTGACCCTGAAGTGCCAGACCCATCATGCGGTTGGTCTCAGCCGACTCTTCGTCAGTCTTTGCTTTGCCGGCCTCTGTCATCAAGAAGCGCTTGGTGGTCAACGCGAGATGCCCCAGTATCAGCATGGTTGCCGGAAATACAAGCTTCAGCCAGGTAGCAGCAACAGACAGGAGACCGAATTCAGTTGCCAGCATCCCAACAAAGAGCACGAGCGTGGCACTTGCAGCCATACCCGCGGACAACCTTGGCAGCACAAAGACAATATAAGCAGCGACCGTCAGAAACAGTCCCAGCAATGCCCAATCACCCCATGTCGGCAGTATGATGAAATGCTCATTGAGAATGCTCGAAGTGATGTGCGCGATGGTTTCGGCCGGTGACAACGATGAATTTCCCGGAACGGGGAACTGAACGCCAACTCCAGCCGCTGTGGCGCCGATGATGACAATTTTCCCCGCATATTTGGATGCTGGAATCTTTCCAGACAACACGTCGTAAAACGAATCCACTGCGAATGCGGACTTACCATCGCGCCCCTTGTAAAACTGCGGCAGCATCAATGCGGACGGGTCAGTCTTGACTCTCAACTTTCCAATCTGCACTGACTCACCGTCATTCAGACGAATATCAGAGGGCGCCAAATTCAAACTCTTTGCAGCCGCAAGTAGCGCCAATGATGGAATGGCCTGTCCATAATAATTGACCAATAATGGCTCCTGCCGTACGGCGCCATCCACATCCGGATACTGGTTTAAATGCCCAATGCCAGCAGCCGCAGCTCCTATCAATTCAATTGGCTGCTGGCCACGATTTGCAGAAATAGAGAACCCTTTGGGATCATCAATCGAACTGGCAAGCGCAAATGGGGGCAATGGTGAATCCGGCTTTCCACTTTGATCGCCGAACGCCATTACTGATGGCAAAAGAACATTGCCCGCTTTTTTGAGACTTATCGCCAAAACCGCATCCGTATCCAGCGCCAGTTCTGCTTCAGATATCAATTGCGCAAGCTGCGCAGTCGCTAAATTCTGTTCAGGTTCCGTGCCCAAGGCTGATTTCATTTTTCGAATGAACACCAACCCTGGGTCGATCTGCGGCTCAGTGAAGAAAACAGTGTGAACGATAGTTTTTGCTTTTGCTTGAGCCAGCAAATCAATCAACTTGGCGTGAACATCGCGCTGCCACGGCCAGCGCCCAAGATTGGCTATGCTCTGGTCATCAATAGCGATGACGGCAATTCGATCCGATGGTTGGCGAGAATTGCTGGTGCTTGCAAAATCGTAAAAACGCCGCTCCATCGTCCCAATGGCATCGGTCGACAAATGCAACACCACCACCGCAAGCACGACCGCAACACCGGCAAACCAGTCGGTTCTCCAGAATACGCCCGATTTTGTAGAAAATTTTGCCACGTACCAGCCCTGCTCTTATTTGCTATTGCCCTTCACGGGCAGCACCCACCCATAAACTCTCCGACCGATGGATCGAGTCAAAAGCCAACGTTAGCAGATGCGCCAACTTCCGACAAGCATCTTGTTCACGCATTCGCCTACTTTTGCGGTGCGTACCCTTGCATTCAGGATTGCCATTTACAAACGTGGGGGCCCCAATGCAAAAAGCGCTTCAAACTATCTGTTTGAAGCGCTCTTAGCGCGATCAAGCCAAGTAGCGACTAGGTCGCTTGGCACGTTTAGAGCAAGGCTTTGAGCAGTTTGGCCATTTCAGACGGGTTACGCGTGACGGTAAAACCACACTCCTCCATCACCGCTAACTTGGCATCGGCTGTATCAGCGCCACCGGAAATCAGCGCACCGGCATGGCCCATGCGCTTGCCTGCGGGCGCAGTCACACCAGCGATAAAGCCCACAATAGGCTTCTTCATGTTGAGTTTGCACCAACGGGCTGCTTCGGCTTCATCCGGCCCACCGATTTCACCAATCATGATGACGGCGTCGGTATCAGGATCGTCATTGAATGCACGCATGACATCAATGTGTTTCAGGCCATTGATAGGGTCACCACCAATACCAACCGCAGATGATTGGCCCAGACCGATTTCAGTCAATTGCGCAACCGCTTCATAGGTCAGCGTGCCGGAGCGACTAACCACCCCGATTCGACCCTTGCGGTGGATATGGCCAGGCATGATGCCGATCTTGATTTCGTCTGGCGTGATCAGACCAGGGCAATTGGGTCCCAGCAACAGAGTTTTTTTACCGCCAGCGGCTTCCTTAGCCTTCATGCGGTTGCGTACTTCCAGCATGTCTCGGACGGGGATGCCCTCAGTAATGCAAATTGCCAAGTCCAGATCGGCTTCAACCGCTTCCCAGATGGCAGCAGCTGCGCCAGCGGGCGGCACATAGATCACCGACACAGTCGCGCCGGTTTCCGATGCAGCCTCCTTGACTGAAGCGAAGATTGGAATATTGAAGATGGATTCGCCGGCCTTCTTGGGGTTTACGCCCGCCACGAAGCAATTCTTGCCATTTGCGTATTCCTGGCACTTTTCCGTGTGGAACTGACCGGTCTTTCCGGTAATTCCCTGGGTGATAACTTTGGTGTCTTTATTAATGAAGATAGACATATTCGTGCTCCGCCTTACTTGACCGCTGCCACAATTTTTTGGGCCGCTTCGGCCATGGAGTCTGCGCTGATGATGGGAAGACCGGATTCAGCCAGCATTTTCTTGCCCAGATCTTCGTTAGTGCCCTTCATGCGCACCACCAGCGGCACAGACAGGTTCACGGCCTTGCAGGCGGTTATCACGCCTGTAGCAATGGTGTCGCACTTCATAATGCCGCCGAAGATGTTGACCAGAATGGCCTTGACCTTGGGATTTTTCAGCATGATCTTGAAGGCTTCAGTCACCTTTTCAGGGGTAGCACCGCCACCCACGTCCAGGAAGTTGGCAGGCTCTGCGCCAAACAGCTTGATGGTGTCCATGGTCGCCATTGCCAAACCGGCGCCGTTAACCAGGCAGCCGATGTTGCCGTCCAGGCTGATGTAAGCCAGGTCAAACTTGGAAGCTTCCACCTCGGCCGGATCTTCCTCGTCCAGATCGCGATACGCCACGATTTCTGGGTGACGGAACAGGGCGTTGGCGTCAAAATTGAACTTAGCGTCCAATGCGATCACATTACCTTTACCGTCGCGATTGAGCGGGTTGATCTCGACCAGAGACGCGTCAGTGTCCATGTAGCACTTGTAGAGCTTCTGGAAGATATCAACGGCCTGTGCCGTCGAGCCTGAAGGCATGCCGATGGCGTCAGCGATCTTCTTGGCCTGCGCTTCGCCCAGACCGGTCAAGGGATCGATGAATTCGGTAATGATCTTTTCGGGCGTGGAGTGCGCTACTTCCTCAATGTCCATTCCGCCTTCGCTGGAGGCAATGAAGGCCACCTTTTGCGATGCACGGTCTGTTACCACGGAAACGTAGTATTCCTTCTGGATGTCTGCACCGTCTTCGATGTACAAACGACGCACCTTCTGGCCTTCGGGGCCAGTCTGGTGGGTCTTAAGCTGCATGCCCAGGATTTCACCGGCCAGACGCTTGACGTCATCGATGGACTTGGCAACCTTCACACCGCCGCCCTTGCCACGCCCACCGGCGTGAATCTGCGCCTTGACGACCCAGATAGGGCCGCCGAGCTTTTGGGCAGCTTCCACCGCCTCTTGAACTGTAAAGGCCGGGATGCCGCGGGGTACGGGCACACCGAATTGGCGCAAAATTTCTTTGCCTTGGTATTCGTGGATTTTCATGACGTCTCTTTGGGAGCTGGACAATTTTCACCAAATTGCAACATGAAACTGTTGCGAATGTGGCACTGGACACACCAATTGCGAAATGTATCATGTTGCAATGCACCAAACTTGTGGCTAACTTACAGCCCGCTTTTGGCGTTCATCCGTTTCACTATGGAGTCGCTCTGTCGGCACGGTACATGAAAAAAATATTTATTGATGGCGAAGCCGGTACCACGGGTCTGCAGATCCGCGAACGCCTGCAGACCATGCCCGATCTGGAAGTGATCAGTATCGATCCGGCGCTGCGAAAGGATGCGGGCGCAAAAAAGTCCCTGATGGCCCGTGCTGACCTGGTTGTACTGTGTCTGCATGATGACGCCGCTGTGGAGTCCGTAGCCATGATTGACGCCATTGAACAGGAGACCGGCAAACCAGGACCTCGCATCATTGACGCTTCAACTGCCCACCGCACTTCGCCTGGTTGGGTATATGGCTTTCCAGAACTGACGGCGGGGCAGCGGAACGCGGTGGCCCAGGCACGGCGCGTGGCAAACCCTGGTTGCTATGCAACAGGTGCGATTGCACTGATTCGGCCCTTGGTCGATGCGGGGTTAATGCCAGGGGACTTTCCGGTGTGTCTGCCATCCATCAGCGGCTATTCAGGCGGTGGGCGCAGCATGATTGAAGCCTACGAGGCCGGCAATGCACCACCCATGGAGTTGTACGCTCTGGGACTCAAACACAAGCACATTCCCGAAATCATGCGTTACACCGGTCTGACGCGCCGGCCGCTTTTTGTACCGTCAGTGGCCAATTTCAAACAGGGCATGCTGGTGCAATTGCCACTTCATCTGGACACCTTGCCGGGCAAGCCCACGGCACAGGATGTGGAGGCAGCGTTGCGCAGCCACTATGCTGATAGCGAATGGGTCACCGTGGAACCTGCCAACCCCGACCAAAAGCTGGACGCTGTGGCGCTGATGGATACCAACAAAATGGAGTTGCGCGTGTTTGCCAATGACGCCAAGGCCGATGGCTTCGCACACGCAGTGCTTGTGGCGCGGCTGGACAATCTGGGCAAGGGCGCCAGTGGCGCGGCCGTGCAGAACCTAAAATTGATGCTGGGTATTTAGTCTTCTACGTC
>ERZ795044.2757-NODE-2757-length-15082-cov-4.597258_pt1 | contig 15082 bp, 12 predicted proteins | sample MGYA00375128_ERZ795044 | MGnify/ENA primary metagenome ERZ795044 (study PRJEB30173, sample SAMN05720213) | anaerobic digester metagenome | isolation source: active sludge of municipal wastewater-treating anaerobic digesters | place: USA | collected 2014-12-22 ... | reverse complement strand
CTGGTTGATTCTTTTAGCTATTTACAAAAAATTCCAGTCAGTGAAATAGATCAGATTGATTCTTTAAAAGGGCCTGCTGCCACCGCCATTTTTGGCTCTCATGCTGTACGTGGAGCATTTTTTGTTACAACAAAGAAATCAGGAATCCGGAACATGGTGATCCGTGATTTTCAGGATCAGCAACCCGTTCCCCGTGCAACAATCAGGTTTATTTCAGCAGATAGAAAAGATACGCTTATGTTTTTCGCCAATGATAGTGGTATATTGGTAACCGATCGGCTTAAAAGGGAAATGAATTATCAGGTATCCATCAGTGCCAGTGGTTACCGGCCAATCTCCTTTTCCTATAAAAACAAATTTTCGCAGGCCAACCCTGATGAATGGTTGCTACAACGTAATCTGATCACCAATCAGGAAGTTGTTATTGTGAATTATATTCATTGGAAGACCAAAAGAATCTCCTGCTGTGTATCAGGCATCACCCGATGTGAAAAACATCAGGTATTGACAGCTTCAGGTAAAAAAGAAACAAAGGCCTTCCCCAATCCCGCCCGGCCCGGACAAACAATAACCATTGAACAGCATTTGGAATCCGATGAAAAAGTATCCCTGCAGATTTTCAATGTGGCGGGAACACAGATAGGTAACTGGAATATGCCGGCCAGTAAGGGTGTCAACCAGTTACGCTTTACCAGCGGCCAGCACTGGGCTGCCGGAACCTATTTTTTCCGTATCCTTTATGCAAACGGAAGGGTGGCTGCATCCGGTACAATAATCATTCAATAATTCCCATGGCAAAGAAATTTCAACTGAATATCCCGGAACCCTGTCATGAAGACTGGGACGGCATGACCCCCGTTGAGAAAGGTAAGTTTTGCGGTTCCTGTCAGAAGCAGGTGATCGATTTCAGTACCATGAGCGACCGGGAGCTGGCCCAGTTTTTTAAGAAGCCTTCAACGGGTTCTGTCTGCGGCCGATTCATGACCGATCAGTTGGAAAGAGATTTTGAAATCCCGAAAAAAAGGATCCCCTGGCTCCGTTACTTTTTTACCATGGCCATTCCTGCCTTTTTCCTTTCCCTTAAATCAGTTGCTGCTAAAACCCAGGGTCAGATCCGGGTGAAAAGATCAGGAACAGACACCACAGGTAAAAGGATTTATGGCGAATTAAAAACCATGGGAATGGTTAGTAAGCCCGTTTTTATCCGTCCCGTTAACAAAGATACCAGTGGCAAAAAAGCAAAGGATCCGGTTTGCAATGATCTTATAATGGGTAAACCATCATTTGAAACCATCAAAGGAGAAATATTCCAGCAGGATCCGGCTGAGAATATTATTGTAAAGGGCAGGGTTGTCAATGACAATGGTGAAGCACTGGTAGGGGTGATGGTCCAGGTAAAAGGGAAAAAGACTGCAGTTGTCACCAATAAAACCGGGCATTTTGAAATCAAAGTGATCAGTGGTGAATCGGTTGATTTTTTTATGCTAGGTTACGGGCAGGATAGCCGGGTCATCAGAACAAAACAACCGCTTGAAATCGTACTGCGGCCGGAAGTGGTCGTTGTTACCGCAGGAATGGTTGTTGTTCGCCGGGATCAGGAACCTGTTATTCGTTTACAGGTGCAGGATGAACAGAAGAATCCTGTTCCATTTGCCAGCATAGAGATTGATGGTAAGGTTATACTTGCAGCAGATCAATCAGGTATTGCAGAAATCAAAGGCAAAAAAGTGAAAACAGCCCATGAAATCAATATTACAGCTGTCGGTTACCTGCCTCAGACACTGGAGCAAAAGAACTGCAACAAATCCGGAGCAACCCAGGTGGTAACCTTAAAAGCCAAAGCGGACTTACCCGAGGTGGTGCTCAAATCTACCTATGGCATGTACAGAAAAGGGCTTGTGTCAGGGACTGTGAGTGTCCGAGACACCAGATATACGAAAATCAATAAAGCGGTAAAGCCTCCGGCACTGACGATTTATCCTAATCCGGTCCATCGCGGTGAACAACTGAATCTGCAATGGAATGTTGAAAAGGAAGGATATTATCGTTTCCAGGTGTTGAATATGGCCGGTCAAATTGTAATGGATAAAAACATATGGATGGATCCGAATGCTACTACGATCAGTCTTCCCCTGCCTTCATTACCCGCAGCCCAATACTGGTTATTGATCACAGGGCAGGATGATGGCAAGAAGGTCAGTGGTAAATTTATCGTGCAATAAATTCATTTAAATCCCGGGTGAAACTGCTCCAGTGTTTTGCGCAAAAATTCCCGGTCCAGATGCGTATAGATTTCAGTGGTGGTGATACTGGCATGTCCCAGCATTTCCTGCACCGCACGCAGATCGGCGCCGCCCTCCACCAGGTGACTGGCAAAGGAATGCCGGAAGGTATGGGGTGAAATGGTTTTATGGATACCGGCTTTAGCCGCCAGGTCGCGGATAATATAAAAGACCATGACCCTGGATAATTTTCCTCCCCGGTTATTCAGGAATAAAATATCCTCACAACCTTTTTGCGGATTGAGTTGTACCCGGATACTGTTCCTGTAAATATTGATGTATTTGATGGCACTGCTGCCGATAGGTACCAGTCTTTCTTTATCACCCTTCCCCGTTACCCGGATAAAACCTACATCGAGATAGAGATGGGAAATTTTTAATCCCACCAGTTCACTCACCCTGAGGCCGCAGCTGTACAGGGTTTCCAGCATGGCTTTGTTTCTTCCTCCCTCGGCCTTGCTCAGGTCAATTGCCGCAATCATTTTTTCTATTTCATCAAACCGAAGGGTGTCGGGTAATTTCCGGCGCAGTTTAGGCGCTTCCAGCAGGGTAGTGGGATCGGTTTTGGAGATATCTTCCAGCTGGCAATATTTATAAAATGCACGAATACCGGAAATGATCCGGGCCTGCGAACTGCCGGTCATGCTTAAATCCGCAATCCATTTCAGGAATTGTTGCAGGTGTTTGAGCTGAATCCCTGATGGATTTTCGGTGATGCCTTTATCAATCAGGAATTGAGTGAGGTGTTCGATATCCCGCAGGTAGGCCTCCACGGAATTGGGAGATAAAGATTTCTCCAGCTGCAGGTAGGCTTTGAATCCTTTTTTATAGGGTTCCCACATTCGTCTGACGTTTTACGTCTGACGATTTTCGTCTGACGTTTAAATTCCTATCACTGACGTCTAAAATCTTACCCCTGACGTCTGCTACTACTCCAGTGTAATCTTCTTTTCCAACTCCTTCCACTCATTCTCGATTTTAACCTTCACCCAGATTCTGTCGGGGGTTACATTGACTGAATCAATGTATTCGTGAATGGCATCGTAGTCGATATCCAGGGCTTTGCCAAATGTCATCATGGCTTTTTTGCCTGATTTGGTTTCTTCCACATAAATATTTCCCCGGTCGGTATAGGCTACCATATGAGCATCTACCGCAAACTTTTTATCAAAGTTGTTGATAGCGCTGGTTCTTTTATTGATAGTTCCAGTTTTATTAAACGGCAGTTTGATGGAATAACCACGGCCGGTCAGGCAATCATTGAACAGAATATATGCGGCAGATGTATCATCCACAATTACCCGGATATAATCTTTATTAAAATTTACTGTAGCAAAACCAAAACCGGTATTCAGGATACCACTCATTGATTTATGACTGCGGATGATATTTTCGGGTTTGCAGTTTTTAGTACTGATATAAATAAAGGGAGCCAGTTTATGTTCAGCCGTGTACCGGATAGTGTCTGTGAGGCAGCCGGTGTCACAAAATGTAGCCGGAGCATCCGAGGAACCCGATTTGCAACCGGAAACAAAAACTACAAAAAGGATGGCAGCCAAAACGGAAATACGAACGCGCATATGTATGAATTTTATGTATGACAAATGTAGTCATTGCAGGTTAACGGACAATAAACCGGAGGCCCGGGCATTTTTTCATTTATTCATTTCCCTTATCTTCGGCGCATGGCACAAAAAGAACCCGTTAATCTTCGCTCTTATAAGAAGAAAATGTTATTGGACAGGAACAGCTTCAGGAGATTCCTTACCCGCATTGAAAAAAATCCCATTCGTGGCCTGGAGCCGGCAACACCGGCCCTGGAGAAAAGAGTATGGGAGGATATTGACTGCCTGAACTGCGCCAACTGCTGCAAAACAATGACTCCTACTTTTACGCCCGCGGATATGAAGCGGATCTCCGCCCACCTGGGCATGACCGAAGAAGATTTTAAAAAGAAATGGTTGTATAAAGAGCGGAGCAGTGGCGACTGGATGAATAAAAAGGAGCCCTGTCAGTTTCTGGATACAAAGACCAATATGTGTAATATTTATGAAGTAAGGCCGGCGGATTGTGCAGGTTTCCCACACCTGCAAAAAAAGCTCAAGGATTTTATTCATATCCATAAACAGAATGTGGAGTATTGTCCCGCTACCCATAAAATGGTGGAAAAAATGAAACAATGGGAAAGTGGTGAACTCATCATCACTCCTGTGGAAAAAGAAAAAGCATTAGCCCGTTCCAAAAGAAAGGAAGATATGTCCATGAATTCCGGACCCGTTACCTACTGATTTGTTTTAAAGAAACACATCCTCGATCAGGAAAAATTCCGGTTGGCGGTCCGGATCAGGATACACTGTTATAGCCAGGATATCATAGCGGATCCAGGGGTGACCGGGATGCCGGAAAAGGTATTCGTCAGCCGCTTTTTGCAGGGACTTAAATTTTTTCCGGGTTACACTGTCTTCCGGATGCCCCAGTTTTGAATCTTTCCGGGTTTTGACTTCCACAAAGTGCAGAAATTTTCCTTTTGTGGCAATAAGATCGATCTCGTGTTTGCCAAAACGCCAGTTTCTTTGCACAATGGAATATCCCTTTTCCGTCAGCCATTCTTGGGCCATTTCTTCCCCTTCTTTTCCCAGTTCATTATGATCAGCCATGTATTATCTTTACTCCAATATAAAAATTATTGAGCATGCCGGGCATTTACGTACTGAAAGGAGTAGTGAAACATTATGACTGGGGAGGTAATTCTTTTATCCCTGCCTTATTGCAGGTACCGAATACGCCGGGAAAGCCATTTGCGGAATACTGGCTGGGGATTCATCCTTTAGGAACCGCCCTGGTGGATACGGGGGGCAGTACCGGAACGGAGTTATCAGTTTTGACACCCAACCTGCCTTTTTTGTTGAAAATTCTGGATGTAAAAGAAATGCTGTCCATCCAGGTGCATCCCGATAAACAAACAGCAGCAGAACAATTTGCTGCGGAAGAGGCAGCAGGAATCCCTGCCGATGCAGGGAACCGGAATTATAAGGATCCTAATCATAAGCCTGAACTATCTGTTGCCCTCGGCGATTTCTGGTTATTGCATGGCTTTAAAAGCAGGGAAGGCATCATCGATTCGCTGCAGCAGGTGAGTGGTCTGGAAGAGTTGCTCCCGGTTTTTCAAGAAAAAGGACATACCGGATTATATCAGCATATCATGCAAATGCCACAAACAGCAGTCAACCAAATGCTGGAGCCTGTTTTGGCCGGTTTAACGGGGCGTTATCATGAAAAAAAGCCGGAGAAGTCGGAGGCTGATTACTGGGTAATGAAGGCTACACGGAATCATGAACCCGGAATGGATATAGACAGGGGCATTTTTTCTATCTACCTGATGAATATTGTGTATTTGAAAAAAGGAGAAGGTATTTTCCAGGAACCTGGTGTGCTGCATGCCTACCTGGAAGGTCAGATTGTTGAAATTATGTCGAACTCCGATAATGTTTTGCGGGGCGGATTGACCACAAAACATATTGATATCAAAGAATTATTGCGCAATGTTCATTGTGAAGGTATGCAACCAGATATCCTGGTCGGGGATCCGGTGAATGAGCATGAACAGATTTATCATACCCCTTATCCTGATTTTACCCTGCGTAAAATTGAACTGGAAGCAGGGGATACTTATTCTTTTTTACCGGAACAGGCTGAGCTGATCCTGCTGACCAGTGGAAAAACAGAATTGGATGATGACCGGATTGCCCTTCCTTTAAAAGCAGGCAGCCCGGCAGCGCTGGTATTCCCGGGAGAGACCGTTTACCTGGCTGCGGCCTCAAAATCAACGATTTTCAGGGCCTCCGGGACTGTTAACAACGGTTGATAACTTGACCGGTACTTTAGGTCAATTCATTTATTTTTGCCTTTTAATACATGTTACTATGAAGGTTAATGGAAGGATATTGTTTTTTACTCTTTTACTGGTGATTGCGGCAACGGCCTGTAAATTTTTCCTGGGCCCGGATATCACCTGGTCAGGATTTTCACCGGTGATTGCCATCGCTTTGCTGGCTGGGTTTATCATCCCCAAAAAGGATTTTTCATTCATCCTTCCCCTGCTGGCATTGTTCCTGAGTGATGTGGCAATTCAATTACTGTATCAAACCGGAAATTTTGAATATGCCGGATTCTATGGTGGTCAGTGGAAAAATTATTTACTTATTCTTTCCGCCACCCTGATTGGCTGGATGGTGAAAGGCGCGAGGTACAGCGGACTGGTTGCCGGTGGAATGCTGGCACCTACTGTTTATTTCCTGGCATCCAACTTTATGGTATGGCAGGGAACTTCTGAAGCGGTGTATTCCAGAAATTTTAGCGGACTGATGACCTGTTATGAAGCGGGTCTTCCTTTCTACAAAAACTCAATGGGTGCCATGCTCGTATTCTTACCACTGTTATTGTTTAGCTACAATTATATCGTCCGGAACAGGACTGAGTTAAAACTGGCTTGATGCTGCTACAGTAAAAATATACATCCGCCTCCGGGCGGATTTTTTTTGCGATAAAGGGTCAGGTTTTTGCTGCAGTCATTTAAAAAAGAGGCCCTTCCTGTTCAAAGCCTTCATCCTTCAGTAATTCATGCGCTGGTCCATCAGCAGCAGATGTAGCCAGTTCATCACAGCGGTTATTGAATGGGTTATCGGCATGGCCTTTTACCCATTTGAATTTGATTTGATGCAGTTGTGCGAGTTGCCAGAATATTTTCCAGAGATCCGGATTTTTTTTTCCGCCTTTGAAATTAGTTTTGATCCAGTTTTTCAACCAGCCTTCTTCCCAGGCTTTTACCACATACTGGCTGTCCGAAAAAATGGTGACATGCATCCCCGTTTTTTTTAATGCCTGTAAACCGGCAATCACCGCCATCAGTTCCATGCGATTATTGGTCGTACGTCGATATCCCTGTGATAATTCTTTGCGATGTGTGCCACTCATGAGGACCACCCCATATCCACCCGGACCGGGGTTGCCACGGGAAGAGCCATCGGTATACATGGTAATGTCCTTACTCATTTCCCGCTGTACCATTTTTGGTAACGCAATAAGGCTTCAATAAAATAATAATCGGCATAAGTGAGTGATACATCGACCTCACTTTTGTGTGGCAGAGAACCCACGTTGTGCTTAATCAGGAAGCCAGCATTTTCACCCGGGGCCGAGCGATAGGCCGGGGAGGCGAGGGAACGGAGCATCGTTTCAGCTGCTGCCAGCAGTTGTTTTCTCTCGGCCTTCTTTACATATTGTGCCAGTTCCAGCAGGGCAGATGCGATGATAGCGGCAGCGGATGCATCTCTGTAAGTGCCGGGGATACCGGGTGCATGAAAATCCCAGTAAGGAATTTTATCAGCCGGCAAGTTGGGATGGTTCAATAAGTATTGGGCAATTTTCCGGGCCTGTTCGAGATATGCCTTATTTTTTGAAAACCGGTACATCATGGTAAAACCATACAAGCCCCAGGCCTGTCCGCGGGCCCAGGCAGATGAATCGGCCGCCCCCTGCCAGGTAATTTTCTGAATAATTTTTCCAGTAGAGAGATCGTAGTCGAGTACATGGTAGCTGCTGTTATCCGGACGGAAATGCCTTTCCATGGTACTATTCGAATGTGTCAGGGCAATCTCCCGGTATTTCGGATCACCACCCTGGTCACTCACCCAGTATAGGAGTTCCAGATTCATCATATTGTCAATGATCACCGGGCAATGCAGGCGCCCCCCGCCATTCCATGATTGGATGGATTGTATGGCAGGGCGATAGCGGGTAGCCAGTGATCCGGCTGCCGTCATTACCGCTTCTTTATAGGCCGGATTGCCGGTGAGCCGGTACGCATTTCCAAAACTGCAGAACATCATAAAACCGAGATCATGATTACCGGTGAAATGTTTTTCTTTTTCAAGGATAGACAGTTTCTTTTCTGCAAGCCTCAGGATGGCGGTATCCCTGGTGTATTCATAAATATACAGCAGGGTACCCGGGAAAAAACCACTGCACCACCACTTGGTATCACTGGTTTCCATTTTGTTTTTAGCCGGGTCAAAAAACCGAGGCATCATCGTATCAGGTGTATTGCGGAAAAGTAACTGGTATTGGGAGGCAGCGAATTGCAGGTTGTCCTTGATCAGACTGCGCATTGAATTGTCACTTGATTGCGCTGCGGCTTTCTCCGTAATAATAGGAAGCAATAATAATAACAGGAATCTTCTCATGCTTGCATTTTAAAAATTAACGGCATAATCTTTTGGAAAGGGTTTTCCCGACCAGGCTTTTCGTTGTGTCCATTCGGCAAAAGGGTCGTTCCAGAATGGATCGGTGGCCGGCAATCCCAGTGCCCAGAACACCATGGAAGTAATATACAGGCTTCCGGTATTAGTATAAACATCTGCAATGGCCGACTGCTGGTCGCCCACCAGTCCTAATGTAAGGCATCCTTCTTTTGTAAAACTGGAAGGGATAAAGAGGTGTTTTAATACGGCGGTTAATCCGCTGCGGACCTGTGCTCCTTTTATTTCTTTGGGTAATTGTTGTTCCAGGGCCAGTTTCACCAGGGGCCAGAACAATCCGGCACGGTAGGTGGAAGAGCGGCCAAATACAGGATAGTATCCTTCCGGACTGATGAAACGCTCCTGAAACTGCGCATAGCGCTGCATGCGTTGATTGGCCGTGTCGAGTAATTTTTGATCTATACGACCTTTCGCTACATTCACCCGCAGGACTTCTGTGAGCATGGGTTGTATGACATAGCCGTTATAATGATCAAAGTGAAAAGCCTCACCATCCTTGTACCAACCATCGCCGGCATACCATTTATTGATGGCCTGGATGGCGTTATCAATTCTCGACGCCTCAATCGATTCACCGATGCTGAGAAGGAAGGTTTCGATGATGGCAGCAAATAACAGCCAGTTACTCTGGTAGGGTTGAATCTCCCTGATTTTTTTAAAAGCCTTAATATAACGGTCACGGGTCAGCGCATCCAGCGGATGCCAGAGTGCATCGGGGGCCATCAGTAAACCCTGGGCCAGAAAGGCTGCATCAACCAATGGTTGACGGCTGTCCGGGGATCCCCAGTAAAGATAATCGGGGCTGGAAGGATCAACGGCATGAACGAGGCTTTGCCGGCTTTGTTCAATTAATTGCTGTCTGATTTTTCCTTCAGGGGTATTATCTGCGGGCAGGTTTAAAAATGGAGCAATACCGGCCAGCAGTCTGCCGATGGCTTCCATATAAGCCACTTCTTTATTGCGGTTATCCCAACCCGGACTGTATTGCATGGGCATATTTTTTCGCAACTGCCCTTTACTCATATTCGATAGTACCGGTTCGGATATTTTAGCAAGTAATTGAACCCAATATGCCCGGTCATTGGGGTATTTATCTTCCGTTGGTTCATTGGCTGCAGCAATAGCAGTAACCGGTAAAGAACCGGCCAGCCCCAATGCAGAAGATATTCGCAGAAAATGTTTTCTTTTCATTTTTTATCAGCCCCCATCCCCTAAAGGGGTGAAATTAGTCAAACAAAGAATTGAGATTTAAATGATACATAGCCCTGTTTTCCCCACTAGCCACTAGCCACTCGCCACCCTCCTTCGCAAATGCTTCGGCGGGCAATGCTCCCCACTCGCCACTTCACACCTGAAACACCCCCGTTTTTAAATCCGCCATCTCCGGATTCTGATTAGCCGCATGAATCCCTTCACTGATCAGTCTTCTTGTTTCCAAGGGATCGATGATCGCATCCACCCAAAGCCGGGCTGCTGCATAATAAGGAGATGTCTGGCGTTCGTAACGGCTTTTGATTTCGTTTAGCAGTTTGGATTCTTCTGCAGGACTTACCTCTCCTCCTTTATTTTTCATGGCGGCTACCTGAATTTGTAATAAGGTCTTGGCGGCAGAGTCTCCGCTCATCACGGCGATTCTGGCTGATGGCCAGGCCACAATCAATCGGGGGTCATACGCTTTGCCACACATGGCATAATTACCGGCGCCAAAACTATTCCCGGTGATGATGGTGAATTTGGGAACAACAGAATTGGCAACAGCATTCACCATTTTGGCGCCATCTTTAATAATACCGGAGTGCTCACTGCGGCTGCCCACCATGAAGCCATTGACATCCTGCAGGAAAACCAATGGGATTTTTTTCTGGTTGCAATTGAGGATAAAGCGGGCGGCTTTATCGGCACTGTCATTGTAAATCACTCCGCCCATTTGCATTTCACCTTTCCGGCTTTTTACAATTTTTCTTTGATTGGCTACGATGCCTACTGCCCATCCATCTATCCGGCCATAACCACATACAATGGTTTTACCATAATCTTCTTTGAATTGTTCAAAGGCACTGTCATCCACTATTCTTTCAATGACATCTAATACATCATAAGGTTTCCCATCAGAAGGGAAGAGGCCATATAATTCAGCGGGATCTTTTTTGGGAGGGAGAGGAGAAACCCGGTCAAACCCTGCATCCGCTTTTTTCCCCAGCAATCCCATCATGCGCTTAATATGATCCATGCATTCCTGTTCCGTACTGAATTTATAATCAGCAATACCACTGATTTCTGTATGTGTGGCTGCCCCACCCAGGGTTTCTGCATCTACTTCTTCTCCGATAGCGGCTTTCACCAGGTAAGGACCTGCGAGAAAAATGGAGCCACGACCTTCTACCATCAGGGTTTCATCACTCATAATGGGAAGATAAGCGCCACCGGCCACACAGGGACCCATCACGGCAGCAATCTGGGTAATACCCATTCCGCTCATGCGGGCATTGTTCCGGAAGATGCGGCCAAAATGTTCTTTATCGGGAAAGATTTCATCCTGCATAGGAAGAAAGACACCGGCACTATCAACCAGGTAGATCACCGGCAAATGATTTTCCATGGCAATCTCCTGCATACGCAGGTTTTTCTTTCCGGTAATGGGAAACCAGGCACCGGCTTTTACAGTCTGGTCATTGGCCAGGATCACAGCTTGCCGGCCGCTTACATAACCAATACCGGCAACAGTACCTCCGGCGGGGCATCCGCCCTGTTCTGCATACATTTCATAACCGGCAAAAGCACCGATCTCTATAAATGGGGCATCCTTGTCGAGCAGGTAGGACAGTCTTTCCCGGGGACTCAATTTCTGTTGGCTGTGCTGTTTCTCAATGGCTTTTTTACCGCCACCTTCATAAATTTTTTCCAGCCGCTGCCGCATTTCGCTCAGGCTCAGCTTCATGACATCCTCGTTCCGGTTAAATGCAATATCCATATGCTGTGGTTAGGTAACAAAGATAGTGGGCAATATGCATCGAAAATCTGGCAGATATCTTCGGAGGATACAAGAGCAGCTTGATGCTTTTTTGTAAATGAATCAGCAGCAGACTGAGAGTAAAAATCGGGTATCGCTTTATCTACATCTGATAAAGCAGTAGTTGAAATGATACATTTTACCTGAAAAATGGAGGTATTGGCGATTCCTGACCGGTAGTGATACTTTTTTGGCTCTCGTTAGTTTTTTACCTGGTGACAAATAAGTTTATTGTAAATCAAGGTTTAATTCCATTTAATGAGGTAAAATTAACCTGAATGTGGTATAGTCCCGTCCACTGAATGGGACTACATTTGTACAAACCATTAAACCAAAAACATGCCTAGAAAATTCTTCCTGGGTGCCATCTGCATGGCACTTTTCAGTCTTGTACAAGCTCAAACGAACACAGCCGTCAAAAAATATATCAGCCTGATGGGCGGTGATGTAGACATGGTCTACAATTGGGGGGAAATGGTCAATGGCTATTCAGACAAAGTATTTACCGTGAATTGCAGGTTGACCAGCGGGTATTTTTATATCAGGGCATTGGCCAACCAGCGTGCAGACGAAAAAATTCAGGTCATTGTCAATAATCAGCCTATTGATATCATTTATCCAAATATTGCAGGCTGGCAATGGATTGGAGATAAGTTACCGGCAGTAAAACTGCAACAGGGCAAAAATGAAATACGTTTTAAAGGGAATTCTGCGGCTGTTCCTATGGTGGAAGATCTGTTTATGACTTTGAATAATCCCTGGGTAAATCGTGCAACAACAAAGGAGTCGGAACTATTTGCTGATGGAAATCGTTTCATCAGGCAGGCGGGGCAATTTAAGCCCGCAGCCGGGTTCAATTATATTTCAGAAGAAGAAATCACAGCGAATTCCATTTTACCCAACCCTGCAGGATCGTATAATCATTTTGTGGATACCAGTTTCAGTTATTCCCATTTCTCCTGGATCTACCTTACAGCAGGTAATCATCAGTTCAATACAAGTGGCAGTTCCATCAACCGGGTCCTCACGGTATTTAACCCCAGCAACTTTACTTACAGCTGGAGTAATAATAATGGCGGAGCCGGGGGAGAATCGGCCTTAAACCTCATTGTGGGTTTATCAGGTTATTATGCCATCATGCTGAGGCCGGTGACGGACGGGCAAACGGGATCAACTAATATCTATTATAATGGCAACCTGTTGGTGGCAAACGCTTTTATTGGAGGACGCAGGATTGCGATGAGTAATCTTCGCGGTGGAGATATGAATCATTTTACCTGCAAACTCACAGGGACTAATCCGGATACCCGTTTGATTGTGAGCAGATCGGCTTTTAGCAGTGTGAGAGGCTACAATGATGATTATAGCGGAAGTGGTAGTTGGTCATGGGGCAGGGCCAGCAGGATCAAAAAGAATTTCATTGGAGCAGACTCTGTTCAATATGGATATATCTGTGCATACAGTCCAACCAGTTCCGGGCTTTGTGATTTGTATGTTGGAACCGGGAACAGTAACCTGCATGATGCAGAGCCCCTGAATTTTCCGCTGGTATATAATGATGATGCGATCCTGACGGCACCTTCGTCAGGAGCTTATAATTGCATCGCCTGGAGTGGTGGAGTTACTACTGCCTGGATATGGCCACCCTATGCACTTTCCACTTATAATTGCACGAGTGCAAACTACCTGCAATGCTTTGATAATTTTTATAGTAACAATCCGGTACGCTACCCGGGTGCCTGGAATTATACCCGTACGGGAGCGACTGTTTCAAACTCCGTGGTAGATTTATGGAAAACAGTTTCGGCTTATACACATGCTTCTGTCAGGAAGCCGGGTAATAATAATCCGCATGGATATGACTGGGAAAGCAAACCCGGTGGACTTTGCCGGACCCTGCATCCCCGCAATGCACTTGAACAGCCTAACTGGTACGGAGCAGTATCCAATTATTACAAACCTACCGGCACTTATGCAGCTGGTCCTATTATGCAAAATGGATTTGCAACAGATATGGATGCGGTGAGAGCCGGTGTTGCTATCATTGACAAAGCGAGGCTGAGTAATACTGCACAGGATAAACTGGGTAGCTTAAAGTCAAAAGTAAATCCTGAAATAAAAGATCAGTTTGAGCAGTTGTACCAGGCATGGGATGCCACTAAAGCATCCAATGCCAGCCAGAGTGACCCTTCCATGTATTGCCGTAACAAAGAGTACCGGTTGCTGGAAGCGATGGCGCTTCGTCATCGCACAGCAGTGTCGGTACTGGTTTTTGATAAATTCGTGAACGCCGGTGATCCTTTTATTGGTGTATTGCTGGTGACCCTTACTATAGAAAAATACAGCAAACTGCTGGATGAAGTAAAACAGGAAAGGCGAATGAAACCTGTGGATGATCAGGGGCGGTACAGAATCCACGGTGACTACGACAATGGGGTATTGTATATTGAAAAAATACTGCGTGATTTTGAACTGGGTGTACAAACTGATGCCGGTGTATCACCGGTAACAGTTACCGTTTCCCCAAACCCGGTACGTGATATTTTATCAGTCAGCCTTCAGTTAACAACAGGCAGTACAATCAGTATTGTGGTTACCTCATCACAAACCATGCAAAGAAGAGTGTTGCAGCAGGAACTGAAACTGGATGCAGGAACGCATCGGTTCAGTTTGCCAATAACAGGTTTTACAGGTGGCACCGGAGATGTATTGCATGTACAGGTGTATGTAAATGGCGTTGCACAAACAGTAAAAGTATTGGTAGCGAAATAAGTTAACAGGACAGGTTTCAAACCGGCAGCTGAGGGCTGCCGGTTTTTTTTTGTCTTATAAATTCAAAGAGTAAGTACAAATGCTTATGTTATTGTAGGTGTAAATTCTTTATTCTTCGGAAATGACATTAAAGTGTTATACGTTATAACTTGTAAACGCCTATAAAATGTGAAATAGTTGACTATAATCAACGATTGGATGTAGTCAAATCAATCTAACTGGTGGCGAATAATGCAAATTTAGTATCCCTGTACCCTGATAAAATAGCTTTTATTCCTGGTTGAATGAGTAGTCATTCCGGAAAACAGGAATAGAAGCTGAAGTCACGAACCAAAACCTTACAGGGCATGAAAATTAACACTTACCACCGGATCATTAAGGCAGCATTGATATTGTCATTGATGGTGGCTGCATTGATTGTTTTTATTTCCGTTACACAATCGAAGAGAGTTGTAAACACAGGTATTGAAATTTCACATACCCATGCATCACTCTCTGCAATGAATAAGATCACTAATTCTTTACTGGACTTACAAAGTGGTAGCCGGGCTTTTCTTTTGACCGGGGATAAAAAATTCCTGCTGCAAGCCGACTCACTCCAAAGAACGATTAAGGAATCGCTCGCCTGGCTGAAGGTTCAGCATGAAAACTCAGTTGATAATTCGAGGCAGCTGAATGAACTGTCTGAGTTGGTTCAAAGA
>ERZ795044.2753-NODE-2753-length-15102-cov-8.087459_pt1 | contig 15102 bp, 11 predicted proteins | sample MGYA00375128_ERZ795044 | MGnify/ENA primary metagenome ERZ795044 (study PRJEB30173, sample SAMN05720213) | anaerobic digester metagenome | isolation source: active sludge of municipal wastewater-treating anaerobic digesters | place: USA | collected 2014-12-22 ... | reverse complement strand
AATGATGGTCGCAGTGGTATGGAATACTTTCCTGAAGAAGACAATTATCTATACATCATTGCTCAATGGTTTCCACGCATGTGTGTGTACGATGATGTAGTAGGCTGGCAAAATAAACAGTTTTTAGGTCAGGGTGAATTTACACTTGCCTTCGGCAATTACGAAGTAAATCTCACCGTTCCTGCCGATCACATTGTGGGCGGCACAGGCATGGTACAAAACCTGAAAGAAGTATTAACGGCCGAACAATATGCACGCTTTGAAAAAGCAAAAACTACGTTTGACAAGCCCGTAATAATCTGCACCCAACAAGAAGCTATTCAACGCGAGAAAACGAAATCAAAAGATAAGAAGACCTGGAAGTTTGTTGCCGAAAACGTACGCGACTTTGCTTTTGCTACTTCCCGTAAATTTATCTGGGATGCGATGGCTGTAAAAGTTGGAGACAAAACTCCCTTGGCTATGTCGTACTATCCGAAAGAGGGAAATCCATTGTGGGAAAAGGAATCAACTATCGCTGTAAAGAACACGCTGGTTACCTATTCTAAATATTCAATCAACTATCCGTACCCACATGCCACTTCGGTGCACGCTGCTGGAATTGGTATGGAATACCCAATGATCTGTTTCAATTTCGGAAGACCTAATAAAGATGGTACTTATTCCGATCGCCTCAAGTGGGGAATGATTGGTGTAATTATTCATGAGGTGGGCCACAATTTCTTCCCCATGATCATCAACAATGACGAACGTCAGTGGACCTGGATGGACGAAGGCGTAAACACCTTTGTTCAATACCGTACGGAAGTGGAGAATTATCCTGACAAGCCTATTGGTCGCGGACCTGCCGCTTTGATTGTTCCTTATATGAAGGGCAATGCGGATCTTCAAAGACCTTTGATGGTTAACTCCGAATCGGTAGTCCGTCAAAATTTTGGAAACGAACAGTATGCAAAGACTGCCACCGCGCTTAACATCTTACGCGAAACTGTAATGGGGCCCGAACTATTTGATAAGGCCTTTAAGGAATATGCCGAACGCTGGGCCTTTAAGCATCCAAAGCCAGCCGATTTTTTCCGCACGCTGGAAGATGCCTCTGCTGTTGATCTGGATTGGTTCTGGAGAGGCTGGTTCTATACTACTGATAACTGCGATGTGTCGCTGGATGATGTTAAATGGTTTAAGGTGAAGAAAGACCAAGCCACCGTTGAAAACAAAACCAAAACAGCTACAAAAGGTGATCTCGCAGCCAAAGGTAATGGCAATAAGCCTGCTGACTTCAGTCAGGGTCCGCAATACTTCAATGTTATTCCTACGGATAACAATATGTATGGTGAGTTTGCCAATCGGTTAGATGACAAAGCCATGATTTCTAAAATGGAGAACAAAAACTTTTATGAAATCACCCTGTCAAACAAAGGCGGATTGATTATGCCCGTTATAATTGAATGGACCTACAAAGATGGAAGCAAGGAAATCGAAAGACTACCTGCCGAAATCTGGCGTATCAATGAAACGAAGGTGACGAAAGTGTTTGCTAAGGATAAAGAAGTAGTGAATGTTGTAATCGATCCGTTAAAAGAAACTGCCGATATCAGCATTGAAAACAATACATTCCCGAAAGGGAATCAACCCAGTAAGTTTGACGAATTGAAGAAAAAGGGGAAATAAACAAGTATCCAGCCTTTTTACAGATTTATAGCAATTATATAGTTGACCAGCGGAGTAGACTATTCCGCTGGTCTTTTTATTTTTGTCATTGGATTTTTTTGAAACTACCGCTCGTATGAAAAAATGGACTTCTCTCGTTGCCTTATTGATTCTTACTCTGCCATTGCTGGCTCAGCAAACATGGCAAGGCAAATTTGAACAACTCGATCAGCAATTACCTACTCCTAACAGTTATCGTTCTGCCTCCGGTGCCCCGGGTGTAAACTATTGGCAACAACGTGCCGATTATGATATTGACGTGGAGTTAAATGAAGATACTCAGTTAATCACCGGCAAAGAGACAATCACGTATCACAACAATGCGCCTGAAGTACTTCGCTACGTATGGCTGCAGTTAGATCAGAACAATCTTTCCAACGGCAACATGACTGACAAAACGGAAAATAACCGCGTGCGCGATTCCATTCCGATTAAGTTCTTTCCACTTGCCTCGGATACCTATGGCTATGAGGGTGGTTTTAAAATCAAATCCGTAAAAGACGCTGCCTCAGGAAAAGATCTTTCCTACACCATCAACTTAACGATGTTGCGGGTTGATTTGCCGGCTGGCCTGAAAACAGGTGAGAAATACAGCTTCAAAATTGAATGGAGTTATATCGAGAAAGATCGCATGAAATTCAGCGAACGCGGTGGCTATGAATTCTTTCCTGCCGATGGTAATGCACTATATACAATAGCACAGTGGTTCCCCCGCATGTGTGTATTCGATGATTATGAGGGCTGGCAAAACAAACAGTTTATCGGACAGGGCGAGTTTGCTCTTGTGTTTGGAAACTACCGGGTGCGTATCACGGTACCTTCCGATCATATTGTAGGAGCCAGCGGTATGCTTCAGAATCCTAAAGATGTTTTGACAAAGGAACAGATCGAACGATTTGAAAAAGCAAAGAAGACGTTTGATGCCCCTGTCTTTATAGTAACCGAAGAAGAAGCGAAGAAAAAGGAGAAAGAGCGCTCTAAGAAAAAAAGCACCTGGGATTTCTATGCAGAGAACGTACGTGATTTTGCCTTCGCTACTTCGCGCAAATTCATCTGGGATGCAATGGCTGTGAAAGTAGGCGACAAAACACCACTGGCCCAATCGCTGTATCCAAAAGAAGGAAATCCGCTTTGGGCGAAAGAATCAACAAAGGCGATAAAGAACACACTGGAAATTTATTCAGCAAGAACGTTTGATTATCCTTACCCGACAGCTTATTCAGTACATACTGCCAATCAGGGCATGGAGTATCCCATGATCTGTTTTAATGGTGGCCGTCCGAAAAGCGATGGCACCTTCTCGCAACGCACTTATGAAGGTATGGTAGGTGTAATCATTCACGAGGTGGGTCATAACTTCTTTCCGATGATTGTGAATTCCGATGAACGCCAGTGGAGTTGGATGGACGAAGGATTAAACTCATTCCTCGAAAGAGAAACAAAACGCGAACGTTATCCGGATGTAAATATCAATTGGGGTTCACCCAAGGGGTTGTCAGGCTACATGCGTGGTGATAAGAATATGATGCGCCCGATTATGTGGCAATCAGATGATATACCCGGGGCTGACTTTGGTCCCAATGCTTACGGCAAACCTGCCGCTGCTTTAACCTTATTACGCGAAACGGTAATGGGTCCGGAACTTTTCGACAAAGCGTTTAAGGAATATTCTAATCGTTGGGCTTTCAAACATCCCAAGCCCGCAGACTTTTTCCGTACCATGGAAGATGCTTCGGCTGTTGATCTTGATTGGTTCTGGCGCGGTTGGTTTTATACTGTCGACAATGTGGATGTAGAATTAGATGAAGTGAAATGGTTTAAAGTAAAGGCTCAAACCCAGGACCTGGAGAATAAAAATTTAAAAACTAAAACCGGTGATCTCGCAGCTAATGCATCAAAGGGAAAGCCTACTGACTTTAGCAACGGGCCACAGGAACTTACCATGGTTAATACTGCCGAAAATCAATATGGCGAGTTTAGAAACAGGCTAAATAATGATGAAGTGCGGCAAAAATTAGCAGATAAAAATCTTTATGAAATCACCTTGAAGAACAAGGGCGGGCTCGTGACTCCGGTAGTTATTGAGTGGACGTATAAAGATGGCAGCAAAGAGATTGAACGCATCCCTGCCGAAATCTGGCGCCTGAATGAAAAAGAAGTAAAGAAGGTATTCATTAAAGACAAGGAAGTAACCAACGTAGTGATTGACCCTACAGGCGAAACCGGAGAAGTCAACATGAGCGATAATGTTTTCCCCAAGAAGCCTGCAGAAAACAAATTCGATGAGCTGAAGAAGAATTAATACATAATGCTTGATGCTGGTTTTCTGGAATTTCAGAGACTGGTATCAGGCAACCTCATTTACCGTAATGGTGTGTTTGTGAAGTGGCCAGACTTTTGAAACTGCTGATATTCCTCATGTTTCATTCAAATTTTTCTTGTGTCATCTGATTTTTGTTATTACTGCCAAGGTCCCTTCTGTTTAAGTTGATAGAAGCGTTTGCCATCAAATCGATAGAGACCTTGTCCAGTGCCCCACCACATATTTCCTGACTTATCTTGATACATACTTTGAACACAACAATTTAAACCGTCAGCAGGCGTAAACACGGTAAACGCTTTTGGATTTGGTAAGGGGACAGAAGGGTCAAATCGCGTGGTACTGCCTCGGGCTGTAACCCAAATAATCCCCGACTGTTCTATATAGATGCCCCAAAATTCAGTGCCGCCTAACCCGTCTTTGGCGGTGTATTCAGTTAAAGTTTCCCCATCATATTTGCAGATGCCGTTCTTCATTGTAAACCATATGTTCCCAGCTTTATCTTGTGCTATGCCTCCTGCATAGTTTTCCCCTAATTCTTCCTTTCCTGCAATATTGGTAATTGTTTTACCATCATAGCGAAAAACACCTTTATTCGAAGAAGCAAACCAGATGTTGCCACTTCTGTCTTCCATAATGCCAGCAACATTGATAGTGGCAAGTTGCTTAAATAATGAAAAACTTTGACCACCATGGCGATCGGCAGATGGGTCATAGAGGAATACACCACCATGTGTGCCTACCCAAATAGTACCCAGCTTGTCAATAAGGATGCTTTTTCGACTTATATCGATATGGCTAAGGCCATCTTTTTGATTGTAGTTTCTAAAGGTTTTTCCATCATATTTATAAACACCCTGGTCAGTCCCAAACCAAAGATTTCTATTTTTATCTTCATTAATAGCATAAACAGAGTTGCTGATAAAACCATCAGGATTGGAAAAGTAAGTCAACGCTTTTCTATCATATCTCACTACACCATCGCCTATGGTACCAAACCATAAATCTCCTTTCGAATCCTGAAAAATACTTCGGATGTATTGACTGACCAGGGTAGTATCAAAATCGGGAGCCAAAAGAGCTGGCTTTAAGTTTCTTATTACTGTTGGACTTGGTTTGGAAGTATTTGGGTTGTTAAGTGTGTTTATTTTTTCTTGTCCACAGCAAGAAGTAAAAATAGACACCCAAAAAAGTGAGAGAAATATCAGTTTGTTTATATTCGTCATGTTGTCAAAGTTAGTTCAATCCTTGCTGTAAGTTTGCACTGTCCCCATAGCATTGCAGCTAGCATCCGTCAAACTTCAGATCAACAACAATCTTTATTTCATCAGAAATAAATCCATCCTTCAGATTAGAAAAAATAGTTTTCGAATTATAGATAATATCCCACTTCGTGCGGTCGATAGTTATTTCCGCCTTGATGTTTGCCGCTTCACCCTTTCGTGTTATAGTGGCTGGAAATGTAATCATGTTTGTAATTCTCTTTAGGGTTAGCAAGCCGGTTACATTAACTTGCTGCACATCGCCAGTTTTTGATTCTGGAATAATTTTTAGGATTGAAAAATTTGCACGCGGATATTTTGACACAGCAAAAAAATCCTCCGACCTTAAATGATCTTCCAAGTCTTTGGCACTGCTCTCAGGCTTTATATCGACATTTTTAATAGTGTTCATATCAAGTACAAACTCACCCTGCGTGATAAGTCCCGATGCGGAGGTGGTAATGGAGCCCGAGATAAACTTAATAGTGCCCTCATGACCACCGCCAACCAGTGGCTTACCGATCCATTGCAATTTGCTTTCCGAAGTAGACAAAGTCGAAACCTTATCAGCCCATGACTTGCCCAACCAAAATAACCTGGCATCGTTTGTAGTTAAGAATAGAATTTCAGATTGTGCCTGGGCCGCACAGGCGGCAAACATCAGCATTGCGAAAAGTGTCCTCATATCTTTTGTTTATGGTTTTTCACAAACCTAACGTCAGTGTTGGTGGCCCGATGAAAAGCAAGTGTAAAAAAGTGTTAAATGAACGTAAATCCTTGTTGTAGCCCCATTAACGATACTACCTTTACCGTATGAAGTGCAAGTATTTGATGGTAATTGGATTGGTGGCCTTGAGCGCCTTCCTGCTTTCGGCAGGGTCAATCATCACTCAGCCCGATCCGACTACATTTCCTCAAAAAGAAGTAGCTATCGCAGTTCGAAATGTAGGTCACTTACTGATGCTGCACGCGGGCGACTCTGTTTCCAGAATTTTACCGGTGAAACAAATTGATGAGCATACGTACCGGCTTGAATTTGGAAGTTCATTTAGGTTTGTGCCTGATTCCCTGATAAACATTGTTGAGCAAAGCCTGGCAGCAACCTCCGTTTCGATGCCTTATACTGTTAATGTGCTGGAATGTTTTTCTGACCAAATTGTTTATGGCTTCCAGATCGGCAAAAAAGAACAAACCACCTTGGTGCCTTGCCTCGGGCGCGAACAACCCACGGGTTGTTACATTATTATGATTTCCTTTTTGCCCGACAGCCACCGTGTAACTTCCAATTCATACCTATTTATATTGGCGCTTGTAAGTTTAGTAATTGTAGGTTTCGTGGGCCGAAGCTATTTACAAATGAACAAACCTGTTGTTAATGATACGCAAAGCATTGTGATTGGCGCCTTTAAGTTCTACGAAGAGAGACGGCAATTAAAGTTTAACCAAAATCATATTGATCTTTCCGATAAAGAAGCGCGTTTACTAAAAATTTTCATCACTCATAAAAACGAATTGGTTTCCCGAAGCCAGTTGATGAAGGAAGTATGGAACGATGATGGCGCGCTGGTTAGCCGAAGTTTGGATGTTTTTATTTCACGACTAAGAAAAAAACTGAAAGACGACCCCAACATTCAAATCATGAATGCCCACGGGTTGGGATATACTTTATCGGCTTAAGCCGAAGCCATCAATTTTAACACTTTGTCGAGATCAACATTCCCTCCGGAGAGAATGATCCCTACTCGTTTCCCCTTAAATCTCTTTTTCTCCTTCAGCAAGGCTGCCAGAGGTACAGCACACGAGGGCTCGATAATAATTTTCATTCGCTCCCAAACCATTCGCATCGCTGCGATAATTTGTTCATCGCTAACCGTAATCACTTCACTCACTAATTCGCGGATGATCGGAAACGTTTTATCGCCAAGCGTTGTGAGCAAGCCATCGGCAATGGTTTGAGATTGGGCTTGTTCAATTTTTCCGCTCTGCATGGATCGATAAGCATCATCAGATCCGGCTGGTTCGCCAGCAATCACTTTTGTTTTAGGTGAAAAATATTTTGCCGCTAAGGCTGTACCGCTCAACAAACCACCGCCCCCTACCGGGGCCATGATTACATCCAGATCTTTTATTCTCTCAAACAATTCTTTAGCGGCTGTGGCCTGCCCGGCAATCACTTCATAATTATTGAACGGGTGTATTTCTGTTGATCCGGTCTTTTTAATTACCTCCGCCAAGGTAGCCTCGCGTGCCTGCAGCGTTGGCTCACATTCAAAAATTTCACCACCATACCCTTTCACCCCACGCTTTTTAATATCAGGCGCAGTGCGTGGCATCACGATATACGATTTGACTCCCAGAATTTTTGCAGCCCGTGCCAATGCCTGCGCATGGTTGCCTGAAGAATGAGTTGCAAGTCCCTTACTAAGTTGTTCTGGTGTAAGTGACAAAGCTGCATTCATGGCTCCGCGCGCTTTGAAGGCCCCCACCTTCTGAAAATTTTCGCACTTAAAAAAAACCTCACAACCCGCCTCATCGTCTATGCTTTGACTGGTGAGAACTGGAGTATGATGAATGTACGGCTTGATGCGCTCATGCGCTTGTTCAATGGTTTGGCGATCTATATTCATATTTTAACCTCACTCCTGGGAGGCTGACCAAAAAGTCCAAATATCAATCGAAGTGTCATCCCGGGCCTGCCTGCTCCACCACCTGGCGGATTCGGCAAAGGCAGGCTTGACCCGGAATCCCGAATTGTGTGTATTCCGCGGGATCGCGGCTCAAGGCACCGATGACAGCTTGACTTTTTGGTCAGTCCCAGGAGATTCTAATTTTAGTTTATCCTACTTATCAAATTCAATAACGTATGCAGACATATACTCACTCTGAAATCCTTTCTCATTTGTAAACATGTCCTTAAAGAATAAACGGGCCTTCTTTCCTAATCGCACGCATGTGTATTTATTCTGAATGTCTTCGGGTGTATTCATGGGTTGGAGTGACGGATACCAAAGCGTATGCTCCGGAATATCCAACACTTGCTGCGGTTTCGTCCACTGCTGCGAATTATCACCTTCTGTTAAATCCTCATTAAAGTTGAATGAAATATAAATCGCGCTTCCTTTCCAGGATGAACTTTCAACGCGGCCCATCATCATCACCCAGCAATTCAAATAGGTATTCCAACTTACCGAAGGGCCCCAATGAAATTGTTTGTCGGGAGCCGAGGCCGGTCCGCCACCTTCTTCCATAGGTATTTGCAAGGAAGCTACCGGAGCACCAAATCCATCAGGGGCTGCATTAAATCCTTTTCCATCCCAACGCTTTGCTTTGCCTATTGGATTGTCGAGATCTGATAGTTTTATTCTGGCTACACTAATACACTGCCCACTCCATTCCTTTACGGGATCGTAGGTCGCTGAATCATATACCCCGGGATATCCATACTCGCCATAAAACAAATACAGATATTCTCCACTGGCTACAGCCGAAGGATCGCCCACACCACCGGCAAACGTATTAGACGTGTTATGTGGTTTTAAAATCATACGTGGCTGAAGATCTTCAATAAATATTCCCCGGTTATCCCAACTGTAGCCGCCATTGGTGGATTTCATTATCCCGATGCGACATACCGCAGCCGGGGAGGTAGTGCCCGTTAATCCCTGTGGCCAATATTTATAAATGTATCCCTGACCGGTCTTCTCATCGTAAGGAAAATTTTGTGGATAATTTTCATTGTGATAAACGGCATACAAGGTTTTCCCTGAAGGATCTTTCGAATCCTGATACACAGTTTCAAACCAGACTGCACCATGTAACCCTTCTTCTGTTGGCTTCACATTTTTTGGCATCTCGGGCATAATGAGATCTTCAAACTTATTGGCGAAGGCTTCGTCAGCATTCGCACCATTGCCAAAACGCAAGTTGTCAGAATATCCCCACAAGGTATCTTCACCATACTTGCCGGGGAAGATTCGAAACGTATCACCCACCCAAACCTCGGCCATGTTACAATCCACAAACGAATTGAAGAGAAATTTCTCCGTTGGTGTCAATTTAAAGGTGGGGGTCTTCACACTCTCTGCTTTGTCAGTGCAGGAAGCAACAGCAATCATGGCGCTAATCAGAATGCCTCCCAATAGGTGTTTTTCCAGATTGATAATTTTCATAGGTAGTACATTAGAATCTTAAAATATGAATTTAGTTTACAGGATTGAAATCATGTTTGTGTTAATTACACCAAAGGCGCAAATACTAATTACGAACCCACGTTACTTTATCCGCAATTGGTTTTCTTCGGCCATCCGGCACGGCCCCTTTCGGTATCCCTATGTGTAAAAAGCCACAGAGTTTATCTTCGTTGCCTAATCCAAAAAATGATTTTGCCTCTTCAAAGTTGGTGATACCCCCCGTACTCAGGTAGCAACCTACGCCATAAGCAGTAGCCGTGAGATACATGTTCTGTACGGCACAAAATACTGCGCCCAGTTCCTCCCATTCCGGCAACCGCTTGCCTTCATCACGTTTCATACCAACGGCAATGACGTGGGAAGATTCCATAGGCTTGGTTTGCAAGGCAAAGTGGCGGTCTTCTTTAAAAGTGCCATTGGCACTGGTTACTTGCTTATAGCACTCACTTTGAAAGGCAGCCAGTGCTTTCAATCCGGTACCGGTAAATACAACAAATCTCCAGGGCTCGGTAAGTTTGTGGTTGGGTGCCCAGTTGGCATTTTCAAGCATTTGCTCAATTACCGAATCGGGGACGATGGCTCCTGTGTAGTCTTTAGGATAGACCGACCTGCGCTGCCGCACTAACTCATTTATTTCTTCTGGGTTAAAATTCATTGGGCATTGATTTTTGGCTAATTTACCTTTTGAATCCCAAACCCCCATGCGTAAATTCTTTGGTGTGTTGCTGTTGGCAACATCGTGTTCTCCGCTTTATGTGCCCAACACACGCAATACTCCTCTCTTTCGCGAACAAGGAGAATTTCAGGGAACCATAAACGTTACAACCGGTTTAGAAGGTCAACTTGCCTATGCGCTGAGTGATCATCTGGCCGTCATGACCAATGGCTCATTCTTCAATCAAAAGATCACCGATCAGCAGGAAGAATATACCCGGGCGCATAAGTTCTTTGAAGGCGGGCTTGGCTATTACAACGTAACGCGAAAATTTCGCTCTGAGCTTTATGTCGGTTATGGAGCCGGTGAAGACACAAGTTTCTCGCAGTACTATTTCTTCACGCCATACTTTGGGCAGAAAGACCTGGTTGCAACTGGTAAGTACAACCGGATTTTTATTCAGCCAACCATAGGTTCAAATAATCGAAAATTTAACATGGCCTTTACCCTGCGTTTGTCGATGGTTGATTATACGGAGTTCTCATCGAATGATAATAACCCAGCATTATCCGTTGTAACAATTAAACCCGATGAGAAACCTCAATTTTTTCTTGAGCCTGCACTCACCGGAAAGTTTCCATTGGTTGGAAATCTTCAGGGAGTTGTCCAACTTGGACTCAATGCTCCGCTGCCAAACGATGCCTATTTTGATTATGTACCATTACAACTCTCAGTAGGCATTCAACTAAACACCGGCAGTCTGCGTACCCGTGTCTATTAAACCCAAACTCGGCCTCTTCGATCTCACCATGATTGTGGTGAGTCTCGTAATTGGTATGGGTATTTTCCGCACACCTGTTGAAGTTGCCAATAAAGCAATCATTCCGGAAATATTTTTTGTTGCGTGGATTGGTGGGGCCGTGATCAGTTTGTTTGGTGCACTCACGTTTGCCGAGATTGGTTCTCGCTACCCGGTAGCCGGTGGCTTTTATAGGATATTCTCCCATTGCTATCATCCGGCTTTTGCCTTTATGGTAAACTGGATGACCGTAATTTCAAATGCAGCTTCAACTGCAAGTGTTGCCATTATCGGAGCCGAATACATTCAACCCATCCTGCTGCCGCAGATGGCACCTGAATCTGCTATTCGCATCATCACTCTTTCCGCGATGGTGATCTTGTATGCAATCAATATGGCAGGGATTAAAATGAGTGCGAGGATGTTGAATGTACTGATGATCATTAAAATCAGTTTAATCCTTTTGTTGATTGCCGCAATCTTTGTAGCTCCGGAACCAGCTGCTGCTGTTTCAACGGGGCCTACTTCGCTAAGCAGCACCGATTGGTTCAAAGCGTTCTGGCTGTGTTTTGTACCGGTGTTTTTTACCTATGGTGGGTATCAGCAAACCATGAACTTTGGCAGTGATGTGCCTAATGCAGTACGCACCATGCCGCGGGCTATCCTTTATGGAATTGCCATTATACTTTCGTTGTACCTGCTCGTTAACTTTTCCTATTTCCGCGTGTTGGGTTTTGAAGGCCTGAAAAACTCAACTACGCTTGCCGCGGATGTTGCCAGGGTTTTGTTAGGTGACAGCGCCTTCAAGATTGTAGCGGTAATCATGTTTCTTTCTGTGATGGCTTATGTCAATGCCTCCATCATGTCGAACCCACGCGTATATTATGCCATGGCCGAAGACAAAGTGTTGCCACCCATTTTCAAAAAAGTAAATAGTCGCACGCAGGTGCAGGAGTTTGCCGTTACAGTGTTTGTCGCTTTTATCGTGCTGACACTCTTCTTTTCATCTTCCTTCACGCAAGTATTAAGCTATGTCATGTTTTTTGACAGCATTAGTCTGATCACGGCTTCGGCTGCTATTTTTGTGTTACGACATCGGGCAAAGAAAGAAGGCAACCCGGAGGGAATTTACACCATGCGGGGTTATCCCTGGATGCCTGCACTTTTTATTATCATTTATACGATGGTAAATATCAGTGTGCTGATCTCCAGTCCGCAGGCCTCGTTGATTGGTTTTGTTTTATTTATTTCCGGATTTCCACTTTACCTGATGCTGCGAAAAATTATTAAGTAGACTTGCGCAAGCAAGTCAGATTTAGGCGTCTGACGGCTGTTGCAGAAGTATTCAAGCCGTCTGATGCCTTTGCAATTGAACCTTTGCGTAAGTCAACTTATTAAATAATATTTAGAGAAGCCGTACAACACACAACAAGAAATTAAACTGACATGGACTTATCCTACATCCTTAACGAACTGGGCGAAGAGCGCGAAAATTACTTCAACGCTGTGGCTCCACCCATCATTCAATCCAGCAATTTTACTTTCAAGACTGTTGCCGATTTTCGCAAAGCCCTGGCAGATGAATACTATGCCACGCTCTATTCGCGCGGCAACAACCCCACGGTTGATATTCTCCGAAAAAAACTCGCAGCCCTCGATGGAGCCGAAGATGCGCTGGTATTTGGAAGTGGCATTGCCTCCATTGCAGTGCCCATCCTCGCTTTGCTAAATCAGGGCGACCACGTAGTTAGTGTTGCCAAGCCCTACAGCTGGACGATCAAACTGTTTGAGCGACTGCTTCCAAAATTTGGGATCACTACTACGTTTGTTGACGGCACTAATACTGAAAACTTCGCAAAGTCGATTCAGTCAAATACAAAACTCATTTATCTTGAGTCGCCCAATACCTTCACCTACGAATTGCAGGACCTGCCGGCCGTAGCTGCGCTGGCAAAAAGCAAAGGCATTCTTACGATGATCGACAACAGTTACTGTAGTCCCATCAATCAGCAGCCGTATAAAATGGGTATTGATCTGGTGGCGCAATCTGCAACGAAATTTATTGGTGGCCACAGCGATGTGGTGGCCGGTGTGGTAACAGGTTCAAAGACTATCATCAAAAAAATCTTTGATGCCGAGTTTCTAAATATTGGCGGTAACATTTCACCGATGAATGCCTGGCTACTGATTCGCGGCCTGCGTACGTTGCCCCTGCGGTTGCAACGCATTTGCGACAGCACCAAAAAAGTGGTTGATTATCTTGCTGCACATCCAAAAATTGAGCGCGTGATTTTTCCATTCCATCCAAGCTTTAAGCAATATGAACTTGCGAAAAAACAAATGCAGGATGCCGGAGGCTTGTTCAGCATTGTACTGAAAGCTAAAACCCTTGATGAGGTTGAAAAGTTTTGCAATTCCCTCAAGCATTTTTTTCTCGCAGTCTCCTGGGGCGGGCATGAGTCGCTGGTGATTCCCGCTATCGTTGGCGTTCAACCTAAAGATTTCGATGCGGCAAATGAAAACCACCGGCTGGTTCGGATTTATATAGGCCTGGAGGATCCGGATTATTTGATTGCTGATTTGAAGCAGGCGTTAGAGAAGTAGGGAATTATCTTACAATAAGAATATATGCGATAAATTCTACGTAAACTAAAAACAAAAATCTTAATCAGACATTGTATTAGACTATGACGACATTTGAGACACTCACGTTATTCTTTTCACTTCTTGTGAGCTTAGGGACTTTTGTAGCATGGCTCATGACAAGAGAGAAAGCGAACGAAGCGCTTACTATTTCAAAAAAAGCTAATCAAATAGCAATTTCCGCTAATGCCCTTTCAGAAAATGCAAATTCATTATTCAAAGAATCATTAAAACTTTCAAACAGACAATATCAAATATTAGTAGAACCAAATATATCTATTCGTCTTCTTAGCGAAGAGACTTCAGAAGATGGCCATACACAATCTAATTGGGAGATTAAGAATATTGGGAAAGGATCTGCTCTCGATTTAAATATTGATTTTATTTCTTACCAAGTCTATGGAAAACAAGCAAGATATGTATATGAGGAATTGGCACCTAACGTACGTCCTCAACTAGTACTCTCAACTGACCCAAAGTATAGCCAAAAAGAAAAAGGAGAGCATACAACATTTAATATAGAATTACCGGACAGCATGGAAGAACATGTTAGAAACATGTGTTGGATTTGGTTAATCATTACATTTAAGAATGAAGACAAGAGTCAAAAATTCATTCAATTTATTCGACTGCATAGATTTCATAAAGAAGATTGGATAATAGAAATTGATAATCCATCAATACATAAAAATGTTGGTTAAACTTCAATCGGTAGATATAGGCGAGTTCGACTTCTGGACAAAGTATAAGCGACCATGTTCCACTGATTGTTACATTTGACAATAATTAAGTGAAGTCGGGTAACGCACAATAATGAAGACTTCCTTCTACGCGGAGTCTCGCTTCGGACTCCGCGATTTGAAGCGCGGGTATCAGATAATTTTTTATTCTCTAAAGATTGAAATGCGAAGACTCCGATAAGAAAGGATGCGCTAGAGCAATAGAAGGATTACTTCTTTGATAAATTCACCAACTCTCCAATAATCCGTAACCCGTCCAGTGTAAGGTTGGGTTCAATGGAATAGAAAAAATTACTGAGCGATGTAATAGCGGAAGACAAACCGCCTGTCGCAATTACCGGACACTCGGTTTTTAATTCTTCGCGGATTCTGGTAACTACATTTTTAACCAGGCCTTCGTACCCAACCAGAATACCGGATTGAATGGCTGTGACTGTATTTTTTCCAAGTGATGACGCGGGCATTTCCAATGGCACATCAAATAACTTGGCTGTATTTTGCGAAAGCGACCGGATGGCCGTTTTAAGTCCTGGGGCGATAGAGACTCCCAGAATTTTACCTTCGTGCGATACGGTAGTAAACGTTAAGGCAGTTCCAAAATCAACCACGATACACGTCTGTTTGTACTTGAAGTATGCTGCGGCTGCATTGGCCACCAGGTCCGACCCGATTTCAAACGGGTTAAGAATATTCATCGGCAACGATTCATACACTTTGGGCCCCAGCACGACCGGCTCTTTTTCAAAGAGCGTGCGAGATACGTTTTTGATTTTCTCTGTCATG
>ERZ795044.2752-NODE-2752-length-15105-cov-11.438140_pt1 | contig 15105 bp, 20 predicted proteins | sample MGYA00375128_ERZ795044 | MGnify/ENA primary metagenome ERZ795044 (study PRJEB30173, sample SAMN05720213) | anaerobic digester metagenome | isolation source: active sludge of municipal wastewater-treating anaerobic digesters | place: USA | collected 2014-12-22 ... | reverse complement strand
ATTTTCATGAAACAAAACTTTACTATTAATGACGCCTTTCCCTTTTATCGTATCTTTTCCTATTTCGGATAATTTATGGCAGGCGATACATTTAGCATTTGAAACACCTTTAAATGGAATGTGACAAGACAGACATTTTTGATTCAATGATTGATGGCCTTCAACTAATTCTCCGGGACTGATTGTTGAATGCGGAAAAAAATACATTAGTCCAATGCAAACGATTACTATTGCAAATGCAATCGTCTTTTTCATTTTGTAAAGATCAGTATTGATATAATATGTAAAAGAGATAGAGCAGCAAGGACCATGGCAATAGGCATATGTACCTGACGCCATTTTTTCATTGTATTAACTGTCAGAGAATCGAAGTGGAGTTTCTTTTCTATTTGATCCGGATTTAGTCCTTCTATAATGAGGCTTTGCTTTCTTTCTTTGAGCGATTCATTTGCTTTTTTCAATAAAAACTTTCCGATGAGGCCGCTTGCGACAACTATTAATAGCATGAAAATAGCCAGCCATGGGATCAAAGCATTGAAGTGTATTCCCGCATGAACAAGAAGCATTACAGAACCTGACCAGGCAAGATATTCATGCAGAGCTAAAAGTTTTTTTGGAGAACCGGATTGAATTATTTTTCTTTTCCTTAATGAGTATATGAATGAAAATAAAATAACTGCCGTTCCAATTATTCCTAACCTCCGGCCAATATATATCATGTCTAGTTTATGAAGAGCATAATCCACCAGAATTGCCAGCAAGATCATTAACCCATACCATTGAAAGAAGGGCAAAACATATTTTACAAACAAAGGTTTCATATCATGCAGCACTCAATTACTCAAATGTCGTAATTGAATATAATACTGACTATGATGATGGTCATTAAACCGGATAACAATCTATAAAACCACAACCTTCATTTGATAAGAATGGGTATCTGAATAAAGAAAAAGAAAATAAACTCCGGGAGTTGCTTCATCAATTGTTATGTACAATTCTGAAATTCCGGGAATGAGATTTAATTTTTTTTGCCTGACAACTTTTCCAAAACCGTCAACAATTGTAAGGCTTGCATCAACAACAGTTTCCGAATTTACTCTGACATTAAAATTGCCGTCAGAGGGATTTGGAAAAGCTACAAGATTGATGATATTGCCCGAAAGTTCGTTGACAGATAACGTAAGGGACTGATCCATTTGCTGCATGCCCAGCGTCAGCATATAGTTTCCGGTGATCATTGTTGAGGAGAACGGTTCACCGATAGTATATTCAAGTGTATTTCCTATTCCACCGGATGTTACAAGAGCAGATCGGGTGATCTGTTGCGACACAGCAGGTCCATGAATGCATGCAACAAGGAATGCAAGGATGACAATATTGCGATAAGTGAAATTCATATTAGTAAACTTTATAACCGGAGAAAATACATGGCAATCCATTTGCTATTGTAGCACCAGCTGATTGGTTGTGAAAAATCCGGACCTTGACCGTTTGACCGGCTTGCAAATACAGTTGATCAGAAAACTTAGAATTTAGAACTGCCATATCGCAAAAATAATCTTGTTGATGATCTAAGGCCACTGTTCCTGTTATAAGATATGTAGACACACGTGTACATGCAGAAAAAGGATTCCAAAAGATACTGACGTTGAATTGATATACACCCGCTTCAGGAGCTGTGAATCCGGATGAGTCAGCACCATTCCCATCATTGTATTCAATAGCGCCCAATTGCAATGGTGTTGCTGATCCAACACCAACTGTTACGGGAATTATATTTGCACGAAATCCAATTTTCGTTCCCGAAGTTTTAGAATGTAGTGCATATGGAACACTGAGCATTTGTGTAATCCCCATTTGTACAAAGGCTGAACCATTGTTTGTGTCCAGCTCAACAGATAAGTATTTGTCAGCGTTTCCCCAATCGATTTGATCGAAAGTACCTGAAACAAGAACCCCTTGTCCAACATTTACAGTGAACAATCCAAGCAAGCTTGTTGTGGTGGAGTGTGTTTCTGAGTATACAACCGGTCCTGTTGCAGAACTATCGAGTATACTTAACCGAAGAGAAATAGCCCTGTTACTTAATATATTTCCCAGTGAATTTCTTGCTGCTCCCTGAAAGGGTATAGCTTGGGGTTGAGCAAAGGAAGTTATTGTAAAAGTTATTAATAACAATAGCGTAGAAAATAAATTTTTCATTTTGTTTTGTGGATTTGTAACGAATGTAATTAAATTATAATTGAATGGCGCATTGTGCTCAAATATTTATTTATTCCGTGTAAATTTATTATTGTTTGAAAATTTCGTTAATTTATTAATGTTACTCCGGTCATATCTGCCATGTTGTTTTTCAAAAAGGCATAAGTAATTTTGTCCACGTTACAATTTATAAATTTGACTTTTTTAAATCTATCATTATTTTTGAAAAAAGTATTTAGTATTGTGGCGTTTTGAAATTTAACCCCATAGAAAGAACAGTTTTCAAAATGACAGTCCTCAAAAGTTCCTTCAAAAATAATGTTACTAAGATTTGTATTATTGAAAATTGTAAGTTTCCAAACAGCATTTTTGACATCGTTGCTCTCGAAATTCAGGCCCAATATTTTTGCTGCCGAAAAATCAGCTTCTGTGAAATTACATTTTTCAATATTGTTTTTATAAAGCTCGGCGTCTATGAATGAACATTTGACAAATTGATTTTTTGATAAATTGGAAGATTGAATTTTACTACTACTCAGGTCTGAGAATGAAAAATCACATTGTTCAATGTTATTCTTTCCAAGAACAAGTCCGGAGAGATCGGAATGCATGAATTTGCAGTTCTTCATATTTGACGAACTGAATTTTTCTTTCAGATTCTTTAATCCCGAAAAGTCAGCATCAGTCCAGTTTCCCTGCGACATGTCCCAATTCAATTCGAATTTTTTAACCGGCTCTTCTACCTTGTTTGGGATTCTTGGTTCATCGGCGCTGCCTGATGTGGGAGTAACAATGTTGTCGTTTTGAGCACTGTCTGAAAAATAGTTCAAGTCAACGCCGAAAATGTCTGCCAGACGGTTTAGGGTTGTAATGTCAGGCATTGATTCCCCCCGTTCCCATTTACCAACGGCTTGTGAACTAATAGATACTTGCTGAGCAAGATCAGCTTGGGAGAGATTGATTTTTTTCCTTGCTGTGGCAATTTTATTGCCGAGTGATTTAGAATTTAACATCTTTTTTTGTTTTAAATTGATGTTGCAAAGTTATTTTGCCCGATGAACAAAATGCAAATCCATTCTGCTACTTATAGTTGTAATTGCACAACCATCAGTAGTTTTTTGACAATATTAAGTTGTTTTAAGGAGAAGGGAGAATAAAAAGCAACAAACGAAAAGTTTTCTTTTAAAGCGACAGCTTCCGGGCAATCCGGAAATCCATTGAATCCCGGTAAATGCAGTGTTTAATTTTCAGGTTTTAATATAATGTTTTCTGTGGAAGAATCAAGTTCAAGTCGCCCATCCTCATGCAGTGTATAATGATATTCAAAGGAGTTTCCGTCGTCGGTAATCACAGTAACCCGAGTTTCATCTTTGTGATATTTATATGTCTGAGCCTCAAAAAGCGAATCAGCCGGAGTGACAACTAAACTTTGATCGCTTTTGAAATCATATATACTTCCGGTAATATCAACATGCCAACCGGGCTGCTTGTTTAGGATATCGACAATTTTCCACTTTCCAATGATTGCGGATTTTCCTGTTTCTGTTAATTTAAAAAATCGCTCGCTGGTGGGATATTTATTATAATTAGAATCGAGGCGAACGAAAGCAAAATCTACAATACATGTCCCGGCTGAACTTTGAACGGCTGAAAATGCGCACAAAAATACAAAGATGAAAAAGATGACAGGTTTCAAAATAATTATTTCTTTTTTGATTTAGGATTCAGATTTTTCTCATACATCTCGATCCATTCCTTTGAACTCATTTTTTTCATTAATTCACCAATGAGTTTATAAGGAATTTCATCCATCTTTTTAAACCGAACGCAACTCTTGCCCATGTCAAGTTTTTGTTTGCTGTGCTTTGGATATTCACTAACAAACCATTTTAGCAATTTAGGATCAGCATAAATTCCCATGTGATAGAAATTAATGGATCCTTTCTGTGAAGCGATTCCGGCAAACGGAAGAGGCTCTTCAGGTTTGCAATGATAACCGGCAGGATATAACTTGTGCGGAACAACATAACCTAGTCCACCATAACTAATCGCAGGCTCAAATCCTTTTGGCAGATTTTTAACTATTACTTCGTGAAGTTTGTTGAATGGTTCAACTCTGTCTTCCGGAAGGTTGATTAAAATTTCATTAACGGTCTTGCCTTGGGCTTTCATGGGAATTATTTATAGTTCAAATATACAAATGAATCTATACTACTAAAACGGTAAATGCGGATTAAAAATCCGCAGCTCGAATGCAAAGGATTGAAAATCCTTCGCAACGGGGGATTGAAAATCCACAGCTTGAAGCAAAGGATTGAAATTCCTTCACAGCGGGAAATCCTTCGCAGCTGATATTTTTATTTTGTCCAGGGCTCTTTTAATTTGGCATCCATAATTTTTTGGCCATCATAAATACTTAGTCCTTGCCAGCTTCCAAACCAGACTTGTTCTTTGTTGTCTTCTAAAATACTTAACGTAACATTGGAAGTTAAGCCATTTTCAGTTGTGAATCGCGTGAAAGCAGAACCATCATAGCAGTAAACACCAGCTCCTTCGGCCGTGAACCAAATATTTCCCCGGCTGTCTTCGCAAAAATTATAGGTTTCTACACCTTCAATAATTCCATCTTTCGTAAAGTTGGTGTACGTTGTGCCATCATATTTACTGACACCACCATAAAAAGTTCCGATCCAAATATTTCCTTTTTTGTCTTCCAAAATATCTGCAGTATTATTGTCGGTTAGCCCATTCTTATTTGTTAAATGTGTAAACTCGCCATTCTTGTATTTGAAAATCCCATTACCATCGGTAACAAGCCACATCGTTCCATTTTTATCTTCAACAAATTTTAAAACCAATTTATCGGAAAGCATAGGTTTTGGATCTTCCACTTTTGTTTCAGGCAATAGAAAAGGAGTAAACTTTTTTCCATCAAAGTGACTAACTCCGCCTATCGACCCAACCCAAATGAGTCCTGTGTTGTCAATTTCTAGACCCCAAATTTCTTCATTTTGCAATCCAACTTCTGTGGAGAATACTGTAAACTTTTCTCCATCATATTTTATAAGTCCGGAAGATGTTCCAAACCAGATATTGCCAACCTTATCTTCAACAATTTCTCTAACCGAAAACCATTTTCGTATTTGTTCAATGGTAACATTTTCAAGTTTCTGACCATCGTATAGTATAATCCCATCAGTATTAGTTCCAAACCAATAGTTTCCTTTTTTATCCTGGTACATTGTCCTTACAAACTCCGATACCATTCCATTTAAATTGGTGTGAATTTGCGGAAACGTTGTGTTTTGATTTAGATTACTTGACCGATTGTTAGTTCCAATTTCTGTTTTATCATCAACCGGTTTTTCTTTCACCTGTCCTGAGCAAGATGACATTTGACAAACCCAAACAAAGAGAAATATATTTTTTATTGTAGAAATTTTCTTGCTGGCAATGTTTGTCATGTTGTTGGATTTATGATTCTTGAAAACGTTTGAATTAGCATACCCAAGTACATAAGAGGCAATGTTGATTTTGAAGTAATACAATTATAAACATAAAACGTCAATCATGGATGGGTGTGGATTAAAAATCCACAGCTCGGGAGCAAAGGATTGAAAATCCTTCGCAGCTGAAATTCTATTCCTCAAAAACGAGAGGACATACATTGGGTGCTAACTTTATGACATTCTCGGCTGAATTTTCGCCAATATTCATAAACAACCAATTGCTCCCGTTTTCGGAAATTGCAATCAATTTACTTTTAAAACTGAAGTCACGGGACGGCATCGACATAAAGGTCCCCTGCTCAATCAAACACTGCAATTCCTTACCATAACTTACAACTTTATTCAAATTGATCAATTTGAATTTTTTGATTTCTATATTGTGGTTCTTCATCGCTTTCAAAGTTGTTTCACTCGACTTGAACTATGCTTTCAAAAGATCACTGCATGGCCCTTCCAGACTTTTAATTATTTTTGAAGTTTTCTCTTCTACAGAAATTTTATTTCTGCTTCAACATAATTAGTTTCTTTGAGAAGTTTGACGCCCGCGCTAAATGCTTTCTGTGCTTCTTCCTGACCTTTTACCAGAAAAAAAGTGAGTAGGAGACAGATTAAAGTTGAAATCTTTTTCATGTGTATTTTGTTTTGATAAATTACAATAAAAGTTCCATCACTGATTTTACTTCTTGAACTCTTTTGTTACTTCAATTTTCCCAACAATGTTGTTATTAAATTCTTCTAGTTTGTCAGCAGGAATCCAAAGTTCATTGTGAATTAGTCCGCCTACGTTTTCGATTTTGAATTTCGACAAGTAGTCTTTCCTGACAGCAAACCTTGTCACATAACCGACACCATATGCCGGAACATTCCATTCTTTTGAAATCTGTATTGCGTATTCTTCGTTCATCACCGGGTAAAAGATTGGTTGTTCAGGTAATCTTGGCGGAAATTTTGTCCAGCCCGATTTTTCAATTAAGTCGAGTTCGACTTGATTTACAGGCCTGAATAAAAATGTGGTATCTACTGTATTCATTATTTATATCATTGTAATTGTTTCTTGAAGTACTACACGTCTCGGTATTATAATCAATCATTGCACCTGACTTCGACTTGTTGTTAAATATTTCTTCAAACTACATACTTATTTTTGAGCTTTCCACCTGTCTAATCGTTTCATTCCTCTTGTAAAGAGCCAAGAAACAAATCTTGAATGTCCACCTTCCATCATTTTTTTCTGGCAATATTCTTGAAATTCTGAGACATTATTTCCCTTGTAAACAAATTCGCCATTTTCATAGCAGTAGGAACAATATTTTTTGCTAATACTTTTGTCCGCATTTGTTCCACCTCCTTTTTCGTCTCGTTTTAATGGCATTCCGCAAGACTGACAGTTTTTAAATTCTTTATCCATTTTTAGCGTTGTTATTATTTTGGTAGAGTTCTTGGTTGGGTTGCACCTAACGTTTAGCATTGCCGAAGCATCATTTTTTTACCGAAATATAAACATTTAAAGAGTAAAATAATTATGTTGTGGCAATGCGCTGATAGATCCAGAGGCAGTTATTTTATTTTATTCGTTTTAGTTTTATTGGTATCTGAGAAAAGTGTTATTTCACTCTTTGATTTTTTTAACGGAAGGGGATCCCACGCTCCTTTTCTAAGAGGATTAACGCAACTCACGAGAATAAAACAGATCCCCCAAAAAGCGAAAAGATGGAAACGATATTTATTCAATTTACGTAAGGGTTTCATTCTTCTAGTCTTAATCAAAATTTATTATTCTATTTCAAAATGTTTCATTAGAAGCAAAACTCTAACACGTATGATAGAATAATATTTGTAATTACAGTTAATTTTTTGGCGTGCGGTGTTAGCGGCCGACGAATTACTTGGTCGTCAACATGCTTATTGCTTCTTCAACATTATCTACTTCTATGATCAATTTTTTATAATGTTCGTCTTTTAATACTACAACTATACTTTTTTTATGATCAGATACATCACAAAATATTGTACCGTCTCTTAGAATGTAAGTCCCGGCAGTAATTAAACCGGGTATGTGAGTACCAGGCATTCTTAATCCAAGTATCCAATTCAGGTTTTCTTGATTTGGAAAAGCGTTAATAATATTTTCTGCGGGAATTGTTATCTGACTTTTGAGAGCCCAAAGCTTGTGTAAACCTTTTACTTCAAATATAAAGTTGTCGGCTTGTTTTTCTATTGTGACCATTGTTTTTTTTTAAATCTTACTATCAAATCTAATGATTTTATTGTTAAAGCCCAGCTGTCTCTTAGATCATGAATGAAAATGTTTATTAACACGGTTTCTGTTTTTGTTCTAATCCATAAACCTAAAATTAATACCTTGAACTTCTTATGTATATTTCAACAAATCATCAACAACCTGTTCTCTCCCGGTTTTTCTCTTGGTGCTCGATGAATGCAAGGAAGAACTTTGCTTTCAGGATGATCAACAGCCAGCTTCCATATATTTCCTATACCTAAGCTTGTAATATGCGCATCGGGTTTTGCCTGGTAATGCAGATCAAAGAAGTGTTCGTTTAAGAATAATTCAAATCCGTGATCTTCTCCTTGATAGAGTTTTTTAAGTTGTTGACGTATTTCGGGGATGAGTACTTTTTGTTCGGCTTGTGAATTCGGCAAGATTGCACTGGACTCGCCATAGTAGGTACATAAAAAGGTATCGGTTGGCACAGGCGATCGATCGACATGAAAAGAATAAACATCGGTTGGGAAAAAGGAATGTTCATTATCTCTATCATAGTACTTTATCAGATTTAGAACAGGAGATGAGCCATGAGCTTTCAAAATGTTCAAATCACTTAAAAGGATTTCTCGCGCAAGTTGTCCTTGTTCACTCAATTCAAGTTCATAAAGCATCTCTTCATCAATTACTGTAATGTTCTCCTTTAATTCTATTTTTTGAACGATCTCTGAAAAATCACCAATGAGTTTACGGTTCCAGCATATTGCATTTATTTTCCCAAGAAAATCAGTTTTGAGCAGATCCTGAAAAGTAGTAACGAAGTGAATTTGATTTTCAGAGAGTGAAAGATCGCTCATGATGGTTTTACTTTGCGTTGATATTTCTTTTGGTGTGTCCAAGTTTCATGAAATATTTTTCAAAATACTGATAGACAAAGAAACTAATTATCAGTGTAAATATTACTGACAAAATCAGATTGTATAATTCGGGAAAATAGAAGAACCGTTTACGGAAGATGGAAGCTGCAATTCCTGTAAAGATCCAGATAATAGGGTGGAGTAGATAAACCGAATAACTTGCCTCTCCTAATAGTGTTAGTGGCTTATGAATAAACGCGGGAAATTTGAAAGTTAGTTTGTAAAAACAAATACATATCAGGAAACAACATGTTGAAAAAATTAATCTGTTTGTTCCTGTAACGATGTTGATTACATTTCCTGTCGTTGGATAAAATGTAAATAATAACATTCCGAAAAGCAAAATTGAAAGTACAATTGTGTTTTTGATTTTAATATTGTGAAGAAAATAACCAATTAAAAATCCACCAAGAAAAAGAAAGACCTGATTAAGTGGATTTACATAGTTTTTCCATTGTTCACTTAAAAGTAAATCCGGACTAAGTTTTACGAAAGCGAAGTATAGATATGAAACTAAAATAGCAAGTGATAGCATTATCATTAAAGGTTTGAATTTTTTAATAAGAAGAATAAAAAATGGAAAGAAAATATAAAATACTATTTCATTCCCAATTGACCAGACTCCTGTTGAAAATGATTTGTCCCATCTGATAAACCCAAAGAGTCCTGAGAGATTTAGAAACAAATCTGTCGGATCAGGCGTCTTTCCTGAAAGCATAATTGAAATAAATGTTACCAGCCACAGTAATGGAAATATTCTGAAAAATCTTTTTTTAAAAAAATCAAGAACATCTTTTAGTGATGGCTGCATTTTTTCATAATATACATAGTAAAGAGTTAGTCCACTCAGAACATAAAATATAGCCACCCCATAAAGACCAAGCCTGCCCATAAAAGTATCAGAAGAAAAATTTCCATATGTCAGACTCAGATAATGATAGATCATTATTCCAAAAGCCGATAATCCTCTTAAATAGTCGAGATTGTATAGTCTGTTCAAAATTTAATTTCTTTTGACGAACGGTATTAAATTTTTAATAATCCGCGAAACGCCCGGGCAGCATAGTATGATTCAGCACCATTATGATAGACAAATACAGTATCAAAGCGACGATCACAGAAAAGCGCTCCACCCAGCTCTCTGATTGTGGAAGGTGTTTTTATCCAGCTGGATGTTTTGAGATCGAATTCGCCAAGTTTTTGAAGGTCCCTGTATTCTTCTTCATTCAAAATTTCTACTCCCATTGCAGCGGCCAGATCAATTACATTGTTTTTTGGTTTGTGTTCTTTGCGTGATTGAAGGGCTTCGTAGTCGTAGCACAAACTTCTTCTTCCTTTAGGACTTTCAGGTGAACAATCGCAGAAAATGTATTCATTTGATTTCTTTCCGAAACTGATTACATCGGGCTCGCCACCGGAAATTTCCATTTCATTCAATGACCATAATTTTGCCGGTGAAGATTTCAGTTTCGACAGAACCTGATCCCACTGAACTCCTCTATGACGCTTCATGTTTTTTTCAAAACGTTCTTTCAGGATGGCAAGCAACTCTTCAGATTGTTTTGATGATAGTTCTTTTTTCAATCAGTATTATGTTAAATATTTAAGATCAAATTAAGTAATTATTAATCGTCTAAACCTTTTCCTGCTAAAATTCTTTTCACATTTTTATCAATCCGTGAATCACGGGTTTTTGACTGTTTCGCAGAGGAAAAAAACAGGAGATATCCACGCTGACGACCGGGAGTCAGTTTGGCAAATGCTTTTTTCAATGTCGGACTTTTTTCCAACCTGATTTGAAATTCTTCCGGCATTGTAAATTCTGTTGTCTTTTTAAGTTCGACTTTCAAACCTGCTTGTTCAATTGATATAGCTTCACGGATGTATGCTTTTAATGTGGATTTTGTTTGTTCAATTTCCTTAACATTGGTATAACGGATCTGACGTGCTGATTGAACATTCCTGGTTTGCTGTACCAAAATTCCTTTTGCATCTTTTAATAATGCACCCTTGAAAAACAGAACGGCGCAATATTCTTTGAATGCATGAATGAGCACAATGTTTTTTTTATTAATTGTGTAACAAGGGACACCCCATTTCAATTCTTCATTTAAGCCAATTGCAAGAATAGTCTTCCTTAAAGTTTCAAGTTCTTTCTGCCATTTTGAGTTTTTGACAAAAAAGAAATCTGCTTTTGCATTCATTGGGTTCTGTCTTATTTTAGTTTACTAACAACTTCCTGTAATCGATCATGGGCCATGTTTATTCCTTGAGCGAATGGTAATTTAAGCATTTGATCTCTGTTTTCAGGAGAGCGATAGACAATTTGCATTGTAAGTTTGCTTTTGTCGCCCGAAAGACTTTCGAACTCTAAGAATTCCAGTTGAACAGGAAATGGTGTGTTTTCCATTTCAAAAGTCCGAACGATCAGGTTCTCCGGAATAAATTCATGTATTGCACCATTGGCACGAAAGACGACATTTCCATTTTGATCTTTAGTTTCAAAAAGGTATCCGCCGTGTTTTTTATTTTCGAGTTTCAACACATTTGTACCCATCCATTGCTCAACAATTTCAGGATCTTCATAGGCTTTAAAAAGCAGATCTAAAGGAAGATCAAATTCCCGCGTGATGACAAGATACTGTTTACCGTCTTCTGCATTTATTTTGGTTTTGCGTTCCATGGCAACTTATTTTTTCGATTTGTATTTTTTCATAACGGCTTCAAGTTTATTGAACCGATCATCCCACATATTGCGGAACGGTTCTATAAAATCTGCAACATCTTTCATTTTTTGCGGATTTAGATGAAAATATATTTCTCTTCCATTCTGAGTTTGATGTAATAATTCGCATTCAGCAAGGATCTGCAAATGTTTGGAAACAGTAGGCCGGGCAGTGTCAAAGTTTGCCGCAATTGCTCCGGCAGTCATGGCCTGCGAAGCGACCAGAAGTAAGATCGCCCGCCGCGTCGGATCAGCGATCGCCTGAAAGACATCTCTTCGTAAATTCATTTATGTAGCTATTTGGCTACAAATATATGCGTAGTTATTTGACTACGCAAATTAATTTTTAAATTTATTGGTTTTATAATTAAGCGGGTAAAAGATTATAATTTGGAAGAATGTCCGGATATTGATGGATTAGACACGGATTTCATTTCAACAAGGATGCAATCTCCGTTATTACTTGCATTTTGTAGAGAGAATCACTTGATTCCATCGGATAGCCGCTACGAACATATCTGATAATACCCGACTTGTCAACTACAAAAGTTGTCGGGTACATGTCTACGTTGAACAATTTGGAAATTTCATCGGAGTCATGAGAGAGAGTCAGGTGTTCATCATCATCGGTGGGAAATCTTATTGTTACCTCACATTCAGGTAATACATCGTACTTAATTATTTTCGCTCCACATGCTTTACGAAACCCGGAATATTGCGAAGGTAGATCAGAATTGTATGCAACTAATCTTTCTCTTGAATGCGGAGCGATAGACAATATCTGAAAAGCACTATCAGGAAAAATAGTATCAAGTTGTGCTAAGAATGGCATTTCTTGAAGACATGGCCGGCAGCCAAGGGACCAGAAATTAATAAGTGTTACCTTTCCTTTGAAATAAGAAGCATCAACATTTTTATTTCCGAGAGTTACACCTGTAAAGACAGGGACGGAATTGTCCAGCAGTGAAGATCCGTCACTGAATAGAAGCGAAGAGCAAATAAAATAAATAAGAAGAGCTTTCATAAATTTTTAATTTTCATTTTTTATTTCATTTTTTTATTTCCATATAATACACAGGGCTTCACCCTGTGGTGGCGAATTTCGCCCTTTCAGGGCTACTTTTTATAAAAAGAAAATACATTTGCAAAAGGAGTATTTATAAGGAATCTTCAGATAGTATATAAATATATTCCTCGATCTCCGATTGTCGTTCATTTGCAAATCCTTTGTCTTTACCGATTTTAACAAAACCACATTTTTCCAGAACCTTTTGTGAACCTAAATTATCAAAGGCTACGCGCGCATGGATCGGTCTTATGGTTTCGATCTTTAAAAATTCTTTAAGCGCATTTGAAGCAATTCCCCGGCCCCAGAATTTTCTATCGATCCAATAAGTAATTTCCGGTTCGTTTTCCATTACAAATTTGGAAATACTTCCGACGACATTATTATTAACTTTTATTGTGAGCATGTTAATGGAAGGATCGGTAAGATATTTTGAATACCGTTCAACATATGCTCTTTCGTCTTTTGAGTCTTTATTAGTAAAAGCAGCGAGGTGTCTGGCTTCTTTGTCAAGTTGAAAATGAAACAATAGTTTCAGATCATCTAATGTAGTCTGTGTTAGATTTATTTCCATTATTGTTGAAGCGTATGAAATTTCAAGAAATTAAATATTAAAATAAATTGTAAGTGTTTGCCCCATCGAAACCAGTAATAGTTCAAATTGGCGACTTGGGTAATTTCTTTAAATTTTTAACATATCTTTCATCATTATATGGTTTACCTGAACTTATTATTTCAAATAACTCAACTGATACACATTGGCCAATCAGTTTATTTATATCAATATCATCAAAACCGCTTTTTTTTAATCGGTCAAAAGTAATTTTTACCTCTGGTGGATTATCCTCTTTAAGTTGGTTTTTAATAATTTCAAAAATTTGTTTTTGAAGTTCATAATTTATTTCCATTCCTGTATGAGTAAGGTGGTTATATTTTATTTTTTATAGAAAGGGAGAATCAAAGTTATAAATACTAATATAAGTAGAAAGGGGTCAATAAAAAAAAGGAGCAAGAATTTCTTCCCGCCCCTTTTTTGTGATAATTTTCAAGTAGTTTTAATCAATAATAAATCTACCTGTTTTCAAAACATTGTATTTATCATTTATAATATAAAAATACACTCCCGAATCCCAACCTTTTAAATCCAGAATTGAATTTGGTGAACCAAGTTGAAATTGTTTAATTGTTTTACCTAAATTATTAAAAACATTAATTGTCATTTCCGGTTTAAAATCATTAAGCGAAATATCTATTGCAATCATTTCAGAAGCCGGATTGGGATACAATGAAATGGTAAGTTTTTCCAGAGCACCTTCGGCTATTCCTGTTTGTGAACAAACATCAATTTTCACATAATTCACTGATGAGAAGTTCACTCGTGTCAGGCTCGATGCTGATGTTACCGGAGTAACAGAAACAGGAGAAGTTGGAAGTGTTGTCATAGTTGTATTGACAAAAGTGTATGCAGTATCGTATAATGCACACGATTGAGTCAAAGCCGTATCTGTACTACAAAATGTTCTTGTATTATTAAATCCGAGTTTACCACCCAATATTGAAAAATCATTTGATGAACCATAAACTACATCATTTATGTAATCGTATTCAGGGTGAATTCTTGTCCATAAAACATCGCCATTTGAATTAAATTTTGTAGTTGCGGGTCTAATGTCTAATCCGGACCATTCGTAGTTTCCTACCATGTAAAGAAAGCCATCCGAAAATTCATAACCGTAATCTATAATTCGGGAACCAAGTACGCTGGTTTTGCACCAGATTACATTACCGACAGAATCTACTTTCGTGATCAAAGTTCTTAAACCCGGTACGGCAACTTGTGATGATGTTCCTGCAAGAAGAATTGAACCATCCTGAAGTTCGGTAAATTCCATAAACCCTGTTGTCCATTCAGGTCCCACATATAGTTGACTCCATAGAAGTGTACCCGAAGAATTGTAACATGCAATAAGTCCTGAACCGTTAGATATTGATGGATTGTCATAGGCTGTACCAACAGCAAGATAGTTTCCATTGTTCAGACGACGAGCCATATAATAATGATCCGGGTCCGGTAAAAAATTTCTTGCATCGCTCCATACAACATCGCCTGAAGAATTTGTTTTGATTATTCCGGAGTATGTATTTCCGGCATTTGTAGTAAGTATAAAACCATTATCTGAAGGATCCAAAACGCAATCGTAAATTTGAATTGCATAACTTTTCATATAGGAAATAGTTCCGGAAGCATCGGTCTTCAGGATAAAACCACCTCCGTTAAATGTTGTATTTCCTGCAATTGCGAATCCATTGTCGGGTAATTCAATGATGCGTTTGATTATGGCATTGCTAGTTGTGAATCCGGATATAAATGTATTCCACATTTTGTTCCCACTCTGATCATAACGGATCAAGGAGAATCCATAATCGGCAGGAGAAAGAGAACCCCTGTATTCGTTATC
>ERZ795044.2748-NODE-2748-length-15127-cov-5.902800_pt1 | contig 15127 bp, 11 predicted proteins | sample MGYA00375128_ERZ795044 | MGnify/ENA primary metagenome ERZ795044 (study PRJEB30173, sample SAMN05720213) | anaerobic digester metagenome | isolation source: active sludge of municipal wastewater-treating anaerobic digesters | place: USA | collected 2014-12-22 ... | reverse complement strand
TACGCAAGTTCATCTTTCTTCACAGCGATTGTAGTCTGGGCAATGTTCAAATGGGAAAATGCCTCTGAAGAACCTCACAATTTACGTTGGTTGATCCTGATCGCCTACTTGATGGGACTTTCAATCGGAGTCCATTTATTGAACTTACTTACGATTCCGGCGCTTGCCTACGTTTATTATTTCAAACGATATACGATCTCTACAAAAGGAATTATCTATACAGCATTGATCGGTACAGCTATCCTTGGATTCATACAATACGGAATCATTCTTGAAATGATCGCTCTTGCAGGATCGATCGATTACTTATTCGTTAACGGCTTAGGAATGCCATTTGGAACAGGAATTATCATCTATAGTATTGTAATAATCGGTTTCCTATTCTGGGCTTATCGTTACACTCGCAGAAAAGATATGCCGATATGGAATACTGCTGTACTTTGTGTTTCATTCATTCTTATTGGATACTCAACTTTCGCACAGATCGTAATTCGTTCGAACGCCAATCCACCATTAGATGAAAACAATCCTGAAAACGTTTTCAATTTCATTTCTTATCTGAAACGTGAGCAATATGGAGAACGTCCTTTATTCTATGGACAATACTATAATGCAAAAGTGGTCGATCAGAAAGAAGGCGATATGAATTACGCTAAGGTTGACGATGCAGATAAATATGTAGAAGCAGGCCGCCGTATTTCTCCTGTTTACGAACAAGACAAAACGACTCCATTCCCACGGATGTGGAGTAATCAGCCAAACCACATCAATGAATATAAAAAGTGGGCAGATATTAAAGGCGATCGCACTCCTTCATTTGGCGACAACCTGAAATTTTTCTTCGTCTATCAGATGGGAGAAATGTACTGGCGATATTTTATGTGGAATTTTGTGGGTCGTCAGAATGACCTTCAAGGTCCCGGTGGAATTACAAAAGGAAATTGGATCAGCGGTATCAAAGCCATTGACGAATTCCGCTTAGGTCCACAAGATAAAATCCCTGAAGGGATGAAAAACAACAGAGCCCGAAATACGATGTTCTTCCTTCCATTCATTCTCGGAATTATTGGAATGATTTATCACTATTCGCGAGATAATAAAGATGCATGGGTCGTAATGTTACTATTCTTCTTCACCGGTATTGCCATTGTAATATATTTGAATGGTACACCACAACAGCCACGTGAACGAGATTACGCTTATGCCGGATCGTACTATGCTTTTGCAATGTGGATCGGTATAGGTGTTCTTTCTATTTATGAATTCCTGAAGAAAAAGATCAACGGCAGCACTGCTGCCGGAATTGCAACTGCACTTTGTCTTGTTGCAGTACCATTTGTAATGGTAAGAGCAGAATGGAATGATCACGATCGTTCGAATCGTTTTACTTCACGTGACTTTGCAACTGATTATTTGAACTCATGTGAAAAGAATGCTATCATCTTCACCAACGGTGATAATGATACGTTCCCGCTTTGGTATGCACAGGAAGTGGAAGGTGTGAGAACAGATGTTCGTGTTGTCAATTTGAGTCTCCTGAATACTGACTGGTACATCGATCAATTGAAACGTAAATATTACGATTCAGAACCGATCGATATTTCTTGGGCATCTGACAAATACAACTTAGGCAAACGTGATTATCTTCCATACTATGACCGTGGTGTTAAAGGTTCTGTTGAGTTAAAAGAACTGATCGACTTCATGGGCAGCGATAAACCGGAAGCAAAAGCAAGAACAAACAGCGGAGAAGAGATCAACTATTTCCCAAGCAAGAACATTCGTCTTACAATTGATTCTGCAGAAGTTGTTGCAAATGGTGTTGTAGCTCCTGAAAATGCAGGCAAGATCGTTAAAGCAATGGAGTGGTCAATTGGCGGTAATTATCTTATGAAAAACGATTTGATGATCCTCAACATCCTTGCAAACAACCATTGGAAACGTCCGATCTACTTTGCTACCACTGTTGGATCTGACAATTACCTGAACCTTGAGCCTTACTTCCAATTGGAAGGATTAGCATACAGAGTCGTTCCGATCAGAACAGATGTTGCACAAAGTGAAGTTGTGCCGGGAAGAGTTGAAACAGATAAGATGTACAACAACGTCATGACTAAATTCGTTTTCGGAAACATGAATGACGAAAAAGTTTATCTTGACGAGAACAACTTAAGAATGACGACAAACTTCCGTATTAATTTCTCTCGCCTTGCCGAAGAATTATTGATAGCAGGAAAACGTGATTCTGCCATTAAGGTTCTTGATAAATGTCTGGAAGTTATGCCTGATAAAACTGTTCCATACAATTACTTCATGGCAAAAGTTGCAGAACTTTATTACCGTGCAGCAGGTGTTATGAATAAGCCGAACATGCCTATCTCAACAACCGATGTTGAAATGCCGAATAAAAATGAACTAATAGCCAAAGGAAACGCTATCACTGATAGACTACTTACTATCTATGCAGACAACATGAATTATTATGCAAGTCTGAAAGGCACTAAATATTTCAAACTTGTTGATGCCGAAATGAATCAGGCACTCTATATATTACAAGCAATGTCCACGACAATGAAACAAACCGATCAAAAAGCCCTAGCCGATAAAGCAGAGAAGATTTTTGTCGATGCAGTTTCTAAGGCGGGAATGTAAACACGTTAACTTTGAGAAAAGCCGATCTCTTTTGAAGGGGTCGGCTTTTTTTTGTTTCTGGTTTTTGGTTTTTAGAAAAAATATTGGTTCATGAAGTTTAAAGGGTTTAAATTGTTTAAAGGGTTCAATGGGTAGATCAAATTTACTCCAAAGCAATACTTTGGTTTACGTGAAATAGAATAAATTGTACATTGCACAATCCAAAGAATAATTAAGATCGAATAGTGAATAGCGAAAGCAGCGCTACTCACCAATTACTACTTACCACTCACTAAAAAATGCTCCTCGACGCCCTAACAAAGAACCTCGTCTGGTCCATCAAAACCACCAAGAAAGAAGTCTTCCTGACTTTTGATGACGGCCCGATTCCGGAAGTGACGCCATGGGTATTGGAGACTTTAAAACAGTATGATGCAAAGGCTACATTCTTTTGTGTTGGTGATAATGTAAAAAAACATCCTGATATTTATCGCATGATCGTTGATCAAGGGCATAAAGTTGGAAACCATACGATGAATCATTTGAACGGGTGGACGAATTTCAACAAAACGTATTTTGAAAATATCGAAAAGTGCAATGCATTGATTCATTCGAATTTATTTCGTCCACCGTATGGAAAAATAAAGCCATCACAGATCAGTCATCTGAAAAACGATTATCGAATAATAATGTGGGATGTTCTCACAAAAGATTACGATGCAGATGTGACCGGTGAATATTGTTTTGAAAAAGTAAAGAAGAATTGCAAACCCGGTTCTATAATTGTATTTCATGACAGCATCAAAGCCGAGAAACGTTTGCGTAAAGCTCTTCCTAAAAGTCTGGAATATTTAAAACAAGAAGGCTATACCTTTTCTTCTATTCAATGACAAAAAAGCTGCTCTTTATTTTCTTTTTTGCATCCCTTTCAGTATTGTTATTTTCAAATATAACAAATGCACAAGAAAGCAGAGGGACAATAGGCATTGGGATTTCAGGTGGTGCAATGAATTATGCCGGAGAACTTGATGACGATTTCACATTGGTCTTTACAAGACCAGCCTTCGGAATGCATGCGCTCTTCGTTGTTTTTCCACGAGTCCATTTTCGACTAACGTTATTACATGGAAGCATTGCAGCGAATGATGCTCAGGCAAATTTCACAAGTAATGCGGATAGAAATTTACGCTTCTATAGCGACATCAACGAAGCCGGATTTCATATTTTGTATTCGTTACAGAGCAGAAAAAAAGGTTTTACGAAAAGAAATTTTGCTGTTCCATATGTGTTTGCAGGTATCAGTTACTTCCAATTTGCACCCAAGAGAAATATCAATGGAACAGAATACGATCTGCAATCGATAGGCACAGAAGGACAATATTTGCCGGGAGATTATCCGGAGCCGTATAAGCTTCAGCAATTTTCCGTCCCATTTGGATTCGGTTTCAAAATAAAAATAAGTTCCAATTTTGATGCAGGAGCAGAAATCGGCTTTAGAAAAACATTCACTGATTATCTTGACGATGTGAGTACGAACTATCCTGACAAAACTGCATTATACAATGCACAAGGGTCGCTCGCTTTGTATCTATCTGACTCTTCCACAGAACCACACGATTCCGGCAGCCGAAGAGGAAATCCAAATAACAGCGATTGGTATGTTTACACCAATATTCATCTGACCTATTATTTTACGACATCACTTTTCAAGCAATACAAGTTGAAGAGCCAATTTAAGGGGAATACGTGCAAGGGTTTGTTTTCGGGGAAATAATGGGATTGATTAACTAATTTCAGGTCAAGGGTCAAAGGTCAAAGGTTATCGATGACCTTTGACCCTTGACCTTTGACCTCATTTTTTATATTTTTTCTTCCAACCAAATCCGATAATTCAAAATATCCGCATCAGCAGCCTCTTTATTTCCCGGCGATAAAATGTGCTCTTTGATCTGAGTTAAAAATGCTTTATCCTTCCGCAACGAATCGGTTCTTATCAATTTGGAAATCGCTTCAATCATCATTATTTCGCGTTCATTTGATTTGCGCGTAAAAAACTCGCTGTAATCTTTTTTGATCAAACGAATTTTATTCTCCAGCACATCAAAATCCTGGAGCTCATATCGGATCATCAATTCCGCTATGGCAATTTTAAATTGTAGAGATTGATCTGCCGTAGTATATCCTTTCAGTGTATGCAATTTATTTAGACTCCGAATCGATTGATGGAAATCCTTTGTATCAAAATAAGATACAGCTAAATTCAGATAGATAAACATTTCATAAAACGGAACAGAAACAATTTTTTCTATCGTCCGCATTTCATTCAGGATCTCAATTGCTCTTGTGCGATCCGATTTGCTGTAATTGATAACAAGCGAATTGTAATAGAAGAACAAATATTTATCGTAGAACGAACGGTTGAATTCTTCCATCGACTCTTTCAACTTGTTTGCATATGCTAACGACTCTTTAACTTTACTGTTTTTAAAAAGTGTGTTAACGATATAGACAAGCATCTGCAGCTTCACATCATGATTAGCTTTGTTGAATAATCTGTCGCTCGTAAAATCCTTGAATGTTCTCAGCAGATATTCTTCCAGTGAAAAATAGTCCCGCTTTTGCAATAATATCTGGCTAACTGAATGATAAATTCTAAATCGCAACGTTGGACTTTTAAGCAGATCGCTGTCAGATGAATATTGTTTAACGGTCTGTTCCAGCAACTCAAGTACAGGATTTTCATCTGAAGAAAAGTTTTGCGTTACCTTCATCTTATAACTTACGACAGCAAGAATATCATCAATGGTCCTTAATTTTCTGATGTGCTCATGATTGTCGATTCGCAATTGAATATATTTTTCCGGATCAATCGTCACAAGATCATGTGAGAGTCGGATATAATCACCATAAATAATATCAAGCAATTCAACGTTTTCCGTTTTTAGAGCTTGAGCCTCGGCTTTCTTTAAGAAGTAAAGTGTGGTCTTCGTATTATTCTTTGCAAGAAAATATTTTGCAAGCGAAAGCAAATGCAAGAGATAAAGATTCTGATCATCATCAACATGTTGAAGCATCAGACTTTTATTCAAGTCAGCAAGCAATCGATTTCGCAAACGATAAAATGCATTCTTATCCGCTTTTTGATAAAGTGATTTTACGATCTTCTCTTCATCATATTCATCACCCGATTTTCTCATGTAGTCGAAAAGCTTTTCATCCATTCGATCTTCGTGATAATGACTTCGTCCCATGAACAGTTTGAAGAAGCGCACTTGCTCCTTCGACATTCCGGAAACGATAGAATTCAATACATCCATGACATTTTTCTCAGCAAAATTGCCGAATTTTAAATAAAATACTACTTTTGACTACTGTGAATAAGTAAGAAATATAAAAAATAATATAGTGCCGGTCAAGTCATTGCTTAAATTTGAGTAATCAAACAAGAAATCATGAAATTACGCCACCTGCTTTTAACCATTTTAATGGCAATCGGACTCGTCAATGCTTCTGCACAAGTGCATTTAAGAGTTTCCAGTTTAAGTCGCTTTCCTGTTGCGCCAACGGATACAGCGTATGAAAGTCTATCGTACGACAGCATCCAGGTCCTTGTCGAAAACATCGGTAATACCATTTTAAATGCAGACAACATCATTCTTTATATACTGGGGAATCCGGCTTCAGGACCTGACATTCTTTATGATGATACAAATGCAGTTTATACAGCGCAAGCCGGTTCGGTAACGCCTATCAACTCATTTACCTATAACTTCCGTCCTACTCATTTTGATGATGGCGACAACATAGTTGTTGTATGGCCTGCTGCACGGTACACTCCACACACAAGCGACAGCCTCACTTTTCATGTGTATTTTGTATCTCTTCTTGCAGGAATTGACAAGCCGGTTGAAAGCCCAATTATGGTTGCCCCTAACCCAATAAACGACTACATTGTTCTGGATCTACCCCCTGAAATGGCCTCTAAACAGGTAAGAATTATCGACCATTTAGGAAAAACTGTATTCAGTTTGAAAGAAGGACAAAACTACATCCCAACAGACAACTGGGCTCCAGGCATGTATCTACTTCAATACACTGAAAAAGGAGGAAAACAAGTTACTAGACGGTTGATTAAGAACTAGCGAATTTGGTGAGTAGTAAGTGGTGAGTAGTAATTAACACGCCACTCTCAAATTGGAAGTAATTTTTTCAATCCAACGAAATGGATCATAGATGATAGCCATCTACAATATCCCCCATATTCACTATTCGTTATTCACTATTCGTTATTCACTATTTCCCTATCTTTGTGCCTTCGGAAATTATGAAAGAAACAATCCTAGAAGGCGGCTATTGCAATAGTCTAACTGCATACGAACGACTAATTACACGTGAAGTAAAAGTTGGCGATCTGATCATCGGTGGAAACCACCCGATACGGATCCAATCCATGACAACAACCGATACGATGAACACTTTGGCCACTGTGGAACAAAGTATTCGCATGATCGATGCCGGTTGTGAATTGGTTCGCATAACAGCTCCCAGTCTTAACGACGCAAAAAATCTGGCAAACATTCGCGACGAATTAAAAAAACGTGGCTATTCTGTTCCACTTATTGCCGACATTCATTTTACACCAAATGCTGCTGAGGCTGCTGCCAGAATTGTTGAGAAGGTCAGAGTCAATCCGGGAAACTACGCAGACAAAAAGAAATTTGAAACGATAGACTATTCCGATGCATCCTATGTAGAAGAGCTTGATCGAATTCGTGAACGGTTTGTTCCGTTAGTGAAGATTTGCAAAGAATATGGAACAGCCATGCGAATTGGAACCAATCATGGCTCATTGAGCGATCGGATCATGAGTCGTTATGGTGATACACCACTTGGCATGGTTGAATCTGCTTTAGAATTTTTGCGCATCTGCGAAGATGAAAATTACTACAACATTGTATTGTCGATGAAAGCCAGCAATCCGCAAGTGATGGTTCAGGCTTATCGCTTGTTGATCTCAAAAATGCAGGATGCCGGAATGAATTATCCATTGCACCTAGGAGTCACTGAAGCAGGTGAAGGAGAAGACGGACGAATTAAATCTGCAGCAGGGATTGGAACACTTTTAGAAGACGGCATTGGTGATACAATTCGTGTCTCTTTGACAGAAGATCCTGAATTCGAAATTCCAGTTGCAAAAGCATTAGTTGATCGCTATTCAAATCGAAAACCTAAATCGAAAGAGATTTCATCGATTGATGTCGCCAGCAAATTGAATATAGAATCAAATCTTGAATTATCATATTCACCTTTTGAGTATCAAAGAAGAAAGAGTTCTGTTGTTGCGAATTTCGGTGGACATGAAGTTCCGCGTGTGATCGCAGATTTAAGTCAACTCGAAAATATCAGTCCTGCCTCGCTTTACGCATGCGGATATCAATATGTAGTTGATGCCGACAAATGGAATATTAGTGACCAGGCCTGTGACTACATTTTTACAGGAGATAAGCTTACCGATTTCGATATTCCCGGAACATTGGGAGTGATTGTCAATCATAAATCCTGGGATGAAAGCCGTATCAGAAATTATCCGCTTTACTCATTCAATGAATTTAATTCTTCAGCAAAGAAATCAAAAACTCTAAACTTTGTTTCGCTTTCCATTGATTCACTCTTTGGAAATGAAGCAAATGAGATAAAGAATTTTCCTGCCACTACCGTCCTCGTATTTGAAACGGGGAATGAACATGGAATGGCTGAACAGCGAAGAATGTTCATCGAACTGAATCGTTGCAAAATTAGTCTACCTGTAATCATTCGAAGAACGTACACATCAGAAAACATTGACGACGTTTCACTTTTTGCATCAACTGATAACGGAGCATTATTCTTAGATGGCTTTGGCGACGGCATCTGGATCTCTGCACCGAATATTACGGCAAGAAAACAAATCAATTCGACTGCTTTTGGAATCCTTCAAGCGAGTCGCACAAGAATATCAAAGACAGAATACATCAGTTGTCCAAGTTGCGGCCGTACACTTTTTGATCTACAGGAAACCACAGCAAAGATCCGTTCACGCACTGATCACCTAAAAGGAATCAAGATTGGAATTATGGGATGCATCGTAAATGGCCCCGGCGAAATGGCCGATGCTGATTACGGATATGTAGGAACAGGAGTAGGAAAAATTACCCTCTACAAAGGCAAAGAAGTTGTTTCCCGAAATATCGATTCAGAAAATGCTGTTGATCAGTTGATCGATCTTATTCGAGAGAATGGGGATTGGGTTGAACGAAAATCGTAATTCTTCAATTTTAAACAACATTAGTTTTTTCAGTTCAAGGGTCAAAGGCATTACTGTCCGATAAAACTAATTTCATAGGGCAGTAAATGCTAGCTGCAAGTTCTTGATTTCAATTTTTCTTTTTTTGTTTGCCCAAAATCCCGATAGCTATCGGGAGAAACAAAAAAAGGGCCCAACGTGCACCAAATCATTTGAAACTTCGATTATTAGACACAACCTTGATCAACTTTTCAAATGATTTCGCGCAGCGCGTTGACTCCCCACACAATAACTGTTCTATCTTTGATTAAGAAAGATGTGTGTCAAGAAATTGTGGGGGCTTACTATGAATTTATTCTGCGAACAGTTGATTTAAGTTATAATTTAAAACTAAAATTACACAGTTTGATTTTTATCGGACACTAATAGGTTAAAGGTTAAATGCCGTTGACTCAAAACATGTACATGACCTTTAACCCTTGACCTTTGACCCACTAAATATGAAATTCATTTCTTGATATAGCCCTGCAAAGCTTTCACATAGCCCTCAAAAGCCAAAATCCCTTTTGGTGTAATCTTCACAGTTGTTAATGGATAATTATCCCGAAATGTTTTTTCAACTGTGATATATTCAGCTTCACTAAGCTTGGTGATCTGCACACTTAAATTTCCGGCAGTAGATCCCGTCTTCTCTTTTAAATAGGAGAACTCCGCCTCTTTTACGCCAATGAGAATCGACATAACGGCGAGGCGGAGTTGTGAATGTAAAATGGGATCTAGATCTTTGAACATTTTTTAATGTTTTTACTTTAAGAAACGCTCTTGAATTTATTTTTAAGCATATGTCCCGGAATTATATATCCAAGTAATACTGCAATGGCAAGAACAATTAATTGTTGTTCAAATCCGACGAAGAATGCAAATGCAGCAAGAACCCAATTGATCGCTCCTCCGATTTTCAATGGACGGAATTCTAATGCACCACCGGAAATAAATAACCAAAATCCATATACTACCATTACCATCGGATAAGTACTCAAGCCAAGTTTCGACATGAAGAACAAGACGATGAACAAAGAAACCAAAAATGAAACAAGTACATATTTCATCAGAGAATCGACGTACGATGTCACTTTAACTTTTTTGGCTCGTCTGCTGCCATATACTGCTGTTATAATTCCTGCTAATGGCATCAGTATAGTCCATCCTATAAAAGGATATGCATACCCAAATTTCAAAAGCACAAAGTTCGCTGTGCATGCAGCAAATACTGCCCATCCCCAAAGAAGAAAATAAAAACTATCATCTTCAAGATCATGTTGAGCAGTCTTGATCATTCTATGAATGAGTTCAAGGCTCTGTTCAGAATTTAATATTTTATCGTTTTCCATTTTTATTATGGTTTTAAATTTGTCAAAGACTATTCTGACTTCTTACATTTCTTGACCAGCTCTTCTGTCTGAAATTGTCCCCAGTGCGGAACAATACTATTCTCATTCTTTGCATTTTTGAACTTCTCCAATGCTACTTCCAAAACAGGAAGAGCCTTATCAATTCCTCCGCCGTAATTTGCAGGAGTATAATATAATCCTGAACCTTTCAGAAAATATGCTCTCGGATTTTCAGGATTCAATTTTATTGCTTTCTCATTAAGCATTCCTGAACGTTGACCAAGTTTTTGTCCGCGAGTCATCGGATCAACACTAATTTTCATAGAATTAATCCATGATTGAACAACAACGATCTCAGAGTTGTCCGGACTTAATGCATCTGCACGATTTATAATTGCTTCTGCTTTGTCATAATACTCATCCATTTTAGAAGGCGTCTCTTGTTTCATTCCAATCATCACCGTACAAAATGCCTGGTAATATAAAGGCAACCATTCTTTAGCATTTGCACTTCCGATTCGTTCAAATGCATTGCCAACTTCACTGTATGTAGAAATGGCTGTTGCAGAATCCAGAGTCGCTACATTTTTTTCCATAGCCTTCATGTATTTTGCATCTTCAGCATTCATTGAAAATGAAACCAAGAAAGTTGTCACGATTAATAAGATCTTTTTCATTTGCTTTAATTTTAGTGTTAGAAGTATTGTGTATATGATTATTGTCTAATTGTATTTATCTGAATCATCTTTTTGTGAACCAATATTAATGAACATTCCAATAAAAAAGAATCGATCTGCCGTTGGTCCAACAGCCATTCGATTTGATCCATCAGATGAATAGTTGTATGAAAATACATTCTTCACAGCAGCGACATTATTGACAGAGAATACCAGGACAGTAAATGATTTTCTAATACTCGTCAGATAACTGAAACTTACACTCAGGTTGTGATAATCGATCGTTCTGTCTGCAAGAAAATCAGGATTATTTGGATTATAGTATGGCCGTCCTGAACTATAAGCATACGTTAGGCTTGGCTGTAAACTGATCTTTGGAATAAAATACTTGAAAACTAAACTTGCAGTATGATTAGCAGCAAATGCAGGCATGGCTTCCTTCCGGAAATCATTGTACAATCGTTTGGTGTCCAAATATGAATAGGAGATCCAATAGTCTGCTCTTTTAATTGTTTTCTTATCGCGATAAAAGAATTCAATTCCACGTGAATGCCCATAACCGGTATTCGTTCCGAAGTTATTTGCCGAATTCAGATAAAATAAATTATTGTAGTCTTTGTAATACGTTTCTATTCGGAACGTACGCATGTCACTCACATGTTGAAAATTGAAAATGTAATGCGTTGCTTGTTCAAAACTAAGTCCTGCATTGGAATAATTCAGAATGTTATTTTTCTGCGGCACCTGATAAAAATTGCCGTATGCAAATGAGAACTGACTGAATTCTCCTGACTTGTATGCAAGTGAAACTCTTGGCGCCAGATTTGTTTTATCCAGGATCTGTGAATATTCGCCCCGCAATCCCATTCGAGAAACCAACTTTGGCGTGATGTAAATATCTGCTTCAACAAATGCAGCAGAATACTTCTCTTTGAAGTCGACCGGAGAAACAGTAATTGCACTTTTCACATTCTGAAATTCACCGCCAAAACGAAGAACAGATAATTCACCAATAGAATGTGAAAGAGTAAGACGCGATTCAAAAAATGTATTCTTATTCTCAATAGGATATTCATTCACGCGAATATGGTCTCTGTTATCACTATATGAAACAGCGGCATTCATCGTCCATGACTTCAAAACAATTTCTTTGTAAGATGCCGATGAGTAAATATTATTGTTGTGCAAATTATAATTGTAAGTTCTAAGTAATAGCGGATCCGAAGTGTCGGGTACTGCAAGCAACAGTTCATTCCATGAATAAGAAACAAAAGCCTTGATCAATCCTGTTGCAGATGTTTTATGACGTAACAAGAATGAACCATTGATTGCACGTGGTGCATTTTCCCATTCCCTGTTTTGCGAAACTAAAGCAAAGTAAGGGCCTAGATCAGTATAGCCACCGAATACTCCAATAGAAGTATTCTTATATCGCTTCGTTGATCCTCCGCTGACACCGAGTGACATGATTCCAATATTGGACATGCTTTTTTCCGGCAAGTCTTGCGATTCTAATATCAACACAGATGACATTGCTTGTCCGTATTGTGCTGAGTACCCTCCACTGCTGAATGATGTACCTTTAAAAAGAAACGGTGAGAATCGTCCGCGTTGAGGTACATCGGGAACAGAAGTGAAATACGGATTATCTACAAGCAATCCATCGATATATGTTTTTGTTTCGGAAGCATCTCCACCGCGAACATATAGTCCTTCTTTTTCTCCAACTATTCCGGTTCCTGGTAATGTTTGAATTGCGCCATAAATATCGCCAGATGCTCCTGCCGTTGTAACGATATCAAGTGGACGAAGCATTACCATTTTCTTTTCATCGCTTGCTTCGAAAGAACCGGCAGAGATAGTAACTGTTTTCAATTCACTGATCGCATCTTTCATTTTTATAGAAACTGATATCGGCTCAGATGCAATTGTGATCTTTTGTTCAAAAGGCTGAAAGCCGATCGAAGTAGCGATTAGAATTTTTTCTCCTGTCTCTTCTGTTGTGAAGGAATATTTTCCGGAAGCGTCAGATGTTGTTCCGTCATATGTGTCCTTGATAAATATATTTACACCCGGAAGACTGATTCCTTTCGAATCCTTAACGACTCCGGAAATGATCGTCTGTGCATTGGCTCCTACCATTAAAAGTAGCAACGGAAAAAAGAAGATTAGTTTTGCTTTCATTGTCTTATCTGGAAGCAAACATAAAGTAGTTTATACTTTAAACCAAATAAATATTAAATAAAATACGTAACCAACTAATTATAAATGGTTTAAATTGAAAGGGAAGCTAAGAAATGACACATTTTTGCTAATTTTTAAAACACAAGAACACAAGTGCACAAAAGACCACGGAATTTCTGGCTTCAAAGTTTTCTTAAAGGATAACTACATTCCGTGGTCTTTTGTGCACTTGTGTTCTTGTGTTAATAAAAGCTAGTTATTGCTTTACTATACTATCCACCCAACTCTTCCCCCACTCACTCATCTCCTGCTCCGTCCACAATTCAGGGAAAAAGATTCGGCGTTGGAAACGTGGAGGCAGATACTTTTGCCAGTTAGTTCCTCCTGTTGCTTTAATGTCTTCAGGATCTTTTTGCAAATAACGCACGGCCGATTTATAATGACTCAAAGGCCAGTTGATATTCACACAAACATCGAGTGTCTTTAATGCATCGATCAACTTCGGATTTGATCGCTCAGCTTCCGGAAGATTATTATATAGAGTATGAAAATTTGAATGCTTTTTTTCTTTTGCCAGAGCGATCAAGGAAGCAGAATATTTTTCTTCGAATTGTTTTAACGTCAGTGTTTTTTTACCTGTCGCTAATTCAGTTGCTCCGGCTTTCCAATAAATAGACTCGAACATCTCATCAATTGTCGACTGGGCATTGAATTGTTCGCGATGGTCTTTGCTTACTAATCTGATAAATTCAGTTGAGCTAATTTCAATCATTCTATATTGAGCACTTTGAAATCCGCTGGCAGGAAGTAAACTCATTCTGAACTTTAAGAATTGCTGATGCTCCATTCCGTCTACCATAATATCGAAGGAGCGAATCAGATTTTCGAAATAAGAATTGATTCGATTTAGTCGTGCAATAAAAAATTTCGCGTCAAGATTTTCTTTCGCAGCGATTTGTTCAAATTCATGCAATGACAATTTGAAATAGAGTTCAGTGATCTGATGATACATAATGAAAATATGCTCATCGGGAAAACTTGTCTTAGGATTCTGCAGCGACAATAATGTATCGACATGTATGTAATCCCAGTACGTTAAAAAATCGGCGTATAATAATCCATCGAGATACGAGAGCAAGTCCTGCCCCATGGCATTGTACTTCTTCTCTAATTCTTCGATGCGCTTGGCTACTTCGGGGTTAATTTCCATGGTGGCAATGTCGAAAAAAATAACGAATAGTGAATAAGGAATAGTGAATAATGGATTGCGGAATTCGGGTTGCGGAATGGCAAATTGAGAAGCCTTTCGAATTACGAATTACGAATTACGATTCTCGCTGTGCGCACAGCGAATTACGATCCAAAAAAAAGGTGACTTGCTCTGAGAACAAATCACCCTTTCCGGTTTTATTATTTAACTATGGCTGGAGGTCCGGCGAGATTGGCGTAGTCGACAAGATCCATTTTAATAGAACCGACTAATATATCTGCCTGAACGCGAACCGGAATTTTATTTTGGTCGTCGCTTACCCAGATCGTCATGTCTTCCTGATCCTTGAACACACGACCTTGTTGTAACATTGGTCTGAGTTTAATACAACGGAAATCACCTTTTTTACTAGAGACAATTTCTCTTCCAAGAAATCTAAGATTCATTGGAAATATTGCATCATCTAAATAGCCGGTGATCTCAAAAATATCGCCTTCTTTCGCATTGGTGAAATCGATTGTTCTCGCATAGTAGAATGAAGAAACGAGATCTTGTGTATTATCGGGAATTGCAATTGTTGCTTTTTCACTTTTCGCAGAATCAGAATAATGATTGAAGCTGACATTCTGGTTGATGATATATCCGCCTTCATTTACACGACGAACAAATAACCAAGGCACCATTGCATCTTTGTCTACGACACTTTCATAACGGTCTCGAACTTTGAAGAACCAATCGAAAGCACCAACTG
>ERZ795044.2736-NODE-2736-length-15173-cov-5.665829_pt1 | contig 15173 bp, 1 predicted proteins | sample MGYA00375128_ERZ795044 | MGnify/ENA primary metagenome ERZ795044 (study PRJEB30173, sample SAMN05720213) | anaerobic digester metagenome | isolation source: active sludge of municipal wastewater-treating anaerobic digesters | place: USA | collected 2014-12-22 ... | reverse complement strand
AACAAGCGTAAACGCCACGTAAATCAGCATAGAGCACAACGCCAGCCCCTCTTTAAAACTGATTTTTGCAAAAACATCCAAAAAGACCTCTCCTCCAAAAGCAGCACCGCCCGCCAAAACCAGACCCCAAAAAATATTCTTTCTCAGTTCCAGAGCGCGCAGCGTCAAAATAATGGCGAGATAGAAAATAAACGTAACGACCGGGAATCTCACATCAATATCCGGGATAAACGGAGAGGCAACAAAAATAGTCAAAAGAGCGGCCAGAAGATGGGAGTATTTGTTTTCGGCATGAATACGCCATTTCAAAAGACTCATTGATTTCCTCCTCTTTTGAAGATCTGGGTTTAAAAAACTCAGCCCCCTGGCTTCCCGTACCGGACATCTAAAAGCCATAATGAAATCACGCGCCTTAAGCGGGGAAATTCTACACCAAACTTGCCGATTCCGAAAGAACGGATCTGCCTTCGCAAATGCGCAAAGCTGCGGGCAGGTTACAAAGTTAGAAGAATTTTTCGACCGAAAAATTTCAGGATGATTTCGCGCCACCGTTCGTAAATCGGGATCGCCCAAAACGAGATAGGGTTATAATCATCCGTCAGAATGATTCCTCCGCCCAGCCGTTCTTTCGCGCGATTTGCCTTCAGAACCGCAATCAACCGGTCCCGGTCTTCCGGAGGAATCCTGCCCGATTCCGGCTGAAATTCAAGCGGCTCATCCGCCGCAAAAAAAACAAAATTCCCGATTTCGTCTTCCGCCTCAAGATGAAAGACCTCTACGCATGGAAATACGGATTCCAAAGTTCTGAAAATGGAACGGGTCACCCGGGAAGCCTCCCCTTTCACAAATCCGGTGGAATTGATGCCGAAAACACCGTGCTCCGCCAGAATCTCCCGGACTTTCACGAACATTTCCCGGACAAACAAATGCGCCGGTTGATCATAAGACGAAAAGGCGTCCAAAATCACGGCATCGTATTTTTTCCCTTCACGAGCCAATCGGTTTACGATATACCGTCCGTCTCCGAAAATCATTCTCCCTCCGTCGGGCCGGTAACCGAAATATCCCTCTGCGACCCCCTCCATCCGGGAATCGATTTCGATCACATCCACCGTCGCACCGTACCGGGAGAAAAGATTCGGGATCACCCCTCCCCCAAGGCCGATCATCAGCACATGCCGGATCTCAGGGCGGACGACAAACAACCCCGTCAGATAAACCGTATAAGGAGACTGTTCGAACAGAGAATCCGAATCCGGGTCCAGAATCACCATATTCTGAGTCGAGCCGTCAACCAAAAGGCTTCGGATTCCCTCATGATCCACCACTTTGATCTGCCCGTAAAACCCCTGCGACTTGAAAAGGATTTCCGCGTCTCCCGCTTCGGCATCGCGCGAGAAAAAAAGCAGGAATATCGCGCAAAGCACGGTCAGGCAAAACGCGAGAAAACAGGCCCTCCGCTTCCCTCCCGAGAGAAGCCCGAGAAGCCCCAGTATAATCAGAATAGCGGCGACAAAATAAAAGATCTCCCGGATCGGCAGCTGGGGAATCAGGAGAAATCCCGCGGCCAAAGTCCCCACGAGGCTTCCCACCGTGGAAACCGCGTAAAGCCGCCCCGCCGTCCCGCCGACTTTCCGCAGTTCTTCAACGCAAAGTTTGACGACAAACGGCGTCACCGTCCCAAGAAGTCCAAGCGGAAGCGAAAACAGGATGAAACTCGCGGCAAGGCTCCCCGTCTTAAGGCCCAACGGTTCAACCCAGCCCATAACTCGCGGGGCCGCAAAAGGTAAAAACAGGGTTAAAATCCCGGAGAAAAAAATAAGTCCGTACAACAATTCCGCGGAAGGCGTCCGGTCCGAGAGAAGACCTCCCAGCCAGTAGCCGATAGAAAGCGAAAGCAATGTTACCGTAATCTGGGACGACCAAACATAGAGGCTGACCCCGAAAAAAGGCCCCAAAACTTTGGTCCCCAAAATCTCGAGAATCATCACCGCGCTACCGGTGATAAAAACCGTTAGGCTGATAAAAATCCTATGCCGGTACATGGAGAATCCTTTCCGGTTCCAAGTTTTTAATTATTGCGAACTAGCATAATTGAATTCGAATCAGAAGTAAAATTTAAAAAACAACAATAGGAATTTTTCCAGTTTGTTCATCCACTCAAAGCTTCCGGCACTGGCAAAATCCGAAGCATCTGAGCGAAAGGCAACTATCCTTCCCGGTATTTCACTTCACAATCCACTGGTTTCACGTACTTTCATTGCCCTGCTCCGCTTGCTATCTGGAGACACATTGAATTTCGGATGACGGCCTTCTTTCATTAATAGTCTTCCGAAATTCAGTGACGGAAGGTAGCAAGCGGAGCACGCATGTGAATCCATCCGATTTTTTCTATGGCTTACGCGGCGGTTTCGAGGACTTTCTTGGCGGCAAAGGATTGAACAAATCCGGCCGTAAGAAGTCTGAGGACTCCTCCGTCCATCCCGAATTTGTCCTGCAGAAATTCAAGCCCGTTTGAGGCAAGAAAACCACGGAGAGTTTCACTGTTTTCAAGAAAGTTCTTTCTTTCCTCGGGCTTGAGCCGGGCCAACTTAAAAAGAAGAAGCAAAGAAGCGGTCAGGGCCATTTCCTGCAGTTCCGCATCCGGTATCCCGTCAATTTCCGACTGAATGGCATTCAATTGAGAAAGGAGTTCGGCCGGCAAAATGCCGCCCCTCATCATCATAAAAGCCGTTTCACCTTTTCCGCCCCTCGCCCGAATGCGCGCTACGGCATCCGCTTCCCGGCCCGGGCGGACCGTCGAAACGCCCCATCGGATCCCTTTGAGGGCGTCCCGATTCAAGCGCTTTGCCGATTCCCTATCCCGGACAATAAATTGCACTTGATCCACCAAATGCCCGAAACGGTTCATCACTGAAATAAAAGCAGAGAAGGCATCTTCTCGCTCGGGAATCCCCGCCGCAAGCACAATTCCATCCCTTCCGGATTCGCCGGCAATCGTCGAAAAGGCTTCCTCCGCATGATTCCAAAAGTCCGCGATCCTCCCTTTATCCAATGCGCCTGTATTCACCATTTCCCGAATCTCAAGGCCTACCGCCTCAAATAGCCGGTTAAAAACCATCATCCTAAGCCTGCCTGCAAAATCCAGGCATTCATCCTCTGAAAGCAGCGAAGCGAAAACTTCCCGGAGAACACTTTCAAATCGCTCGCTCATCACAAATTCACCGATATCCAAGGCCTTTCCGATTTCTGATAAAACCGCCTGGTTCCCCGCCTCCGTCTGACGCCGCATTTCATCAAAACGGAGCCGGAAAGCTCGTGTCAGCGCAGCTTCAATCTCCTCGACTCGTTTTCCCTGCCGGACACTCGCGGAAATTAACTCTGACAATCTTGTTTCCGCTTCTTCCGAAACTTGCCCACCCAAGACATAATCAGAAAACACATTCAAAATAGCTTCGTCACCTCCCAAAGAAGCCGCTTCCGCCTTCGGCAGGCGAATCGTAAATGTCGTCCCTTTGCCGACTTCGCTTTCGACCGCAATCGTTCCACCCGCCGCCTCCACAATGCCTTTGGCCATCCAAAGACCTAGCCCCGTCGAACCTCGCCCGCTTTCCCCTTTCTCAAAAACCCAATTCAGCGAGCCGTCGTGAGGTTCAATGCCTTTTCCATCATCGCTGACTTTAATCAGGACATTGCCTCCATCTTCCCCAACTTCAATCCGCATTGTCTTCGCATCAAAAGAAGCGGCATTCCGCATCATGTTATCCAACACCGCCGCCAAGCAGTCAGGATCAATCGATACGGCAAGAGCTTCTTCTCCAGCCGCAATATGAATACCGTCTTTAAACTTACTCTTAAAATAAACGTCCATACTCTTGGCAAGTTCCGCAGGTACCACAGTTTGAGGTACCCCTTCAAATCCACCTGTCCGAACATACTTCAATAAAAATCTGACCGATTTTCTCGCTACCTCAAGCTCTTTCACCCCTTCCCCAAAATTCTCAGCAATGTCCTGCTCAGAGTAATGTATCTCACCTAAATGCGAAGAAAAGGTTCTGAGAACTCCAAGCCAGTCATCAATTCTTTCTTTCACGCGATCAATCGAAGAATCAAGCGCCTCCAGTCTTTCAGCTAATTCCGATGCGGCTTCAGAATAGGAAATCTCCTCCAGGCATCTGACCATCTCTCCTTGAGATTCTAAATATTCCACCAAGGCCTGGCTCAACTGAGATTTCATCTCTTGATCCACCTCAGAAAACTCCTCCAGCATATATCTCATTAGGCCAGACGTCCCCGCAAAACGATTCATGCTGCCTCCCAGCTCATGTTGTGCAATAGAAATTAAATCCTTAACGCCTTCACGAGCCTCCGCCAACGAAGAAGCCGCTTCCGCCTTCGGCAAACGAATCGTAAACGTCGTCCCCTTGCCGACTTCGCTTTCGACCGTAATCGTCCCGCCGGCCGCCTCCACAATGCCCTTGGCCATCCAAAGCCCGAGCCCCGTCGAACCGCGGCCGCTCTTCCCCTTCTCGAAAACCCAATTCAGCGAGCCGTCTCGAGGCTCAATGCCTCTACCATCATCGCGAACTTTGACAATGACATCCGCATCTTCCTCCCCAACTTCAATCTGCATCCCTTTTGCGTAATGATTCAAAGCATTCCGCATCATGTTATCCAGAACTGTCCCAAAGCAATCCGGGTCTATTCGCACCGTCAAATCCGGCCGGGGAGCCGGAACTTCAATGCCATTATCGAAACGAGATCCGAAGTAAACTGCTGTATGCCGGATAATGTCATCGGGACTCACTTCAGCCAGGGCCCCTTCAAATCTTCCTGTCCTCGCATATTTCATTACAAATCTCAAGGCCCTCCGACCGACATCCAACTCGGCAATGTTCTTCTCTAGCTTAGCAACTTTACCGGAGGCGTCCGAGATTCCCGACTCCAAGCAAAGTGTCTCAAACATTTCAAGCAATTCGAAAGCTTTCCCTTGTAATTCAGCCAGCAAAGGCTCAATCGCAGAAAGATTCTCCACGACTTTCTCTGAAGATTCCGAAAGCATGGCTGCCACCGTATGCGCCGTTATCTTTTCGACCAGTTCGTAATAAGCCTCAACCTTTTCCCTGAAAGGCTCCTTCGCTGCTTCCTCCAACCCCTTGTTTCCTTCTAATCCGTCGATTGCAGATTCAAACTTCCAAATAAACGGCGTCAATACCGCATTCAATTCATGATTCATCAACGCGATCAAATCTCTCATCCCTTCCCTTGCCGCAGGCAAAACAATCGTAAACGTCGTCCCCTTGCCGACCTCGCTTTCCACCGCAATGGTTCCTCCGGCATCTTCGATAATCTGCTTGCAGGTCCAAAGTCCGAGTCCCGTCGAGCCGCTCCCGCTCTCGCCTTTTTCAAAAATCCAATCGAGCGAACCGTTTCGTCGTTCAATGCCCGTCCCATCATCCTCCATGCGCAACACGGTCTTTCCATTTTCTTCGGAAATTCGGAACCGCACTTTCCGGGCATGCGCATGATGCGAATTCCGGATTAAATTCTCAATAACCCGCTCAAAGTGATCTAAATCAAAAAAACCCAGTACTTCCCCTCCGTCTGGCCCCCCTGCGTCAACAATCTCAACTCCCACCTCCTGATACAGCTCCAAGAACTCGGCAATGCTCCTGAGATGTCCGGCGATTGAAACCGCTCTAGGATCCCCTCGATAGTCCCCGGCCTTCACGTATTTCCCGAACGAAGAAAGATCCCGGCTTGTCATCTCCATTCCCGCCGCCGACTGTCGAAGGCTGACAAGATGCTCCCAGAACCACGCTAACTCCGAAGGATCATTTCCGACAAGCCGGTCCATATCATCTAAAAATCGGATCGTCTCACCGTACAAAGATTCCAAATCACCGCTCAGGGCCCGGATAAATTCAAGATCCGCCTCCTCACCCTTGAGCGACTTTAATCGCACAATCCTTCCCTCGACCTCATGAGCGGATTCCCGGAGGCGTTCCACTCGCCGGACAATCTCCGCCCAGGGGACATCTTCCCCGTGAGGGCTTCCGGATTCAAAATCGGCAGCCATCATCTCTAAATAGGCTTCCGTCGGCGTCATCAGATTATTGATGTCGTGGACCAGAGCATCCAGAGACTGCTTCAGGAAAACGACTCCGGCGGGATATTTCCCCTTCTCCGCTCTTTCCGTACCCAATGAAGAAGCTTGCCCCCGGTCCGCAATCCTGCCGTTCATCATCCATTCGACCAATTTCCTCTGCACCAAAAGCGCCGCCACCGGATTCACAATTGAATCATTCAGCCCGTCGCTTAAATCGACATTCTGCCGAACCACAGCTTTTCGTGAGGGGACCGGAACCCATCGTCCTCCGGATTCCCGTACCGTATCGTAATAGCCGTGAAAATGCGGAAAAAGCTGTAGCGACACGGCAAGTAGGAAATCAAATCCATACCCTTCAGGCATTCTCGAATTCGAAAAACGGACCGGAGACCGGATCACCTCCATTTCAGCCGTCGCTTTAGGGAATTTCCGGGCCAGGCCGCTCAATTCCCGCGGTTTCATGTCAAAACGCATGAGTTGAGTCCCATAGCGGTCCTCATACCCACCGCTTGAGACCAATCCGACCGGGAAAGATCTCTGAATCTGTTCGACAGGAAGTCCGTAAAGTTCCGCGAAATACTTATGCGCATTCTCCCCGACAGACCCGTGAAATCCCGTGTCGATTAAAAGAAACCGGTCTCCCCTCTCGAAGGCCTGTCGGGTCAGCCCGTATTGCTCGAAAAATTCGGACATGAGCTCCCGGTCGATTTCTTTGACGTCCAAAAGCCAAAACGACCAACTCCCCGGGAAAAGCATCGCACGGTCGGCTTCTCCACGACCGGCAAGGATCATCCGGCAGATATCATAAAGAAGCTCCGCATCACGCCCCGCGAATAAAAACTTTCGATCCGGAAACTCTTTCAGCATGTATTCAATCCAGCGGTAAATATAGGGAAGCGCGCTGTCCAATTCCCGAAAAGTTAATTCCATTTGGGGAGGTAAAAACCCTGCCATGCGCCCAGCTTCCAGAATGTCCTCAGCAGAAAGACTTCCTTCCCGAATCAGTTTTTCAACCATCAACGGATCCGGCCGGATCTGCCAATTATCAAGAATTGCGCTTGCAATATAAACGCCGGGAGAAACCCCTTGAGCCCCTAATGACGAAGCTTCCGGCTCTGCCTGAAGCGCCGCGGAAGCTTTGGGCAAAACGACCCGGAATGTGGCCCCCTTTCCGATCTCACTTTCCACGGATATTCTACCGCCCGCGGCTTCCACGATTTCTTTTGAAATCCAAAGCCCGAGTCCCGTCGAACGTTTTCCGCTTCGGCCTTTCTCAAAAATCCAATTCAACCCGGAATCCTTCCTCGGCCGAATCCCTTTGCCATCATCCGAAATCTCGATTTCGACTTCCTCCCCGGCCGTCGAAATCTTAAATCGCATCCGCCGGGCATTGGCATCCACGGCATTCCGGATCATATTGTCCCAGATCCGCTCCAGGTGATCGGCATCCGCGAGAACGGCCAACCCGGGTTCTCCGGCATCAATCTCAACACCGTCCCTCAACCGCGTCGAAAGATAATCGACAATTCTCCGGACCGACTGTGAAATATTTACGGATCCGGGATTGCCCCTGAAATTCTCGGCCTTCATGAATTTTTCCATCGAGGACAAACTATTACAGGCCACCTGGACACCCGTAATCCCATGCTCAACGGACTCGATAATCGCTACCGCCTCCTCGGAGGACTGACTCTCCCTGATGTCCGTGATCAGCGCATAAAACCAACCGATCATCTCATGCAGAGCTTCCAAACCTTCCCGCAGATTCGAAAAATCTTCCGGCTGGATTTCAATTCCATCCGACCTCTCGAATTTTTCGGCCATGTTGACGACACCTCGCACAACCCTTTCCAACTGCATAATCCGGAGAAAATCATCAAGGCGCCTCCTGTTTTCCTCCCCCATATCGAGTTCGCGAAGCACGGGGATAAGAGATAAAATCCCGGTGTCGATCATCGTCAAAGGAGTTCTGATCTCATGGCCGAGCATCGGTAAAGATTCCTGCAAGATTCTTCGGAATGTCCGCTCCTCTTCGCCCTCTTCCTCTCCCGCAGCAGCAGATCCTCCCCCTTCGCCTTCAGGCTGAAGTTTCCGAACCGCAACTCTTGATTTGTCCGCCTTCGGGAAAGGCCCCGCGAGAATGAGCCCTTTTCCGTCAGATACCCTCAATATTGCCCCGGAAAATGCCAGGTCGTAGAGGGCTCTCTCCTTCACCTGCCGGGTTCGCCATTCCGGATGTCCGTCAACCTCCCATTCTTCCTCGCTCAAAACCCGCATTCGAAATGCTTCAGCCGGCATTTCCAAAATATAATCCCCGAGCCCAAGCGAGCCCAAAACGGCCGTGATTTCTTCCTGCCGCTGATTCATCTCTTCCGAGTAATCCCTTTGCTTCGCGATCTGATCTTCCGTCAACTGCCCGAAAGTTCCAAGGTACGCGCCAAAAATCGTATTTTCAGTGTCATAGTCGATTCGCGGCGCAAAATAACGCAGAAAAAAGCCCAACGATTCGACCCGGGCAATCCCTTCCAAGACTTTCGCTTCTCCCTCATCGATCAGAATCTTCAATAGCGTATCCATCAAAAAAGTCCCGCGTCCCTGCCGCCCGTCGCTATTGTCCGCCCCCAGCAAGGCAAGATAGCGGGAATGCTGCCAAGGCAGCCCTTTCCTCTGAGTCAGGGAAAATCCGCGAATAATCCCCTCTCCGTCCACCAGCAGATGAATCATGCTCCTGGATTCCCTCAGAAAACCGAGCCAGTGTTCCACCTTCCCGCTGACCGGTTCCGAATACTTGAAAGCCCGGCCTTCCGCCACCGCAATGGATTCCGCCAAAGCTCTCTTCTCCGTCTCGCTCAAAAGCGAGAAAATTTCTTTCGCATCATAGACTTTCCCAAAATCGGGGTTTGCCGGATTCTCGCCAAGGACTTTCAACACCGGACAAATTTCACCAAATCGCGGCACAACCGCCTCATCCCCCAGTGAAGCCGCGCGGATCCCTTCCCCTTTGAGAACCAAGTTTTCTCCTGCCACTCTGCGTTTTTTCGCCCGGGTTTTTCCCGCTTCAAACGCCTCCCGAAACTTCCTCTGTCGCTTGATTTGGGCATCCGTCAATTTCCCGAAAGTATCCAAATAGCAGATAAATTTGTCTTTTCCGTCATATTCGTAATCCATCCGGTCGGAAAAGTAGCGGACATAAAACCCCCTCGCGTCTTTCAAAGATCTAAGCCGGATGCTTTTCCCTCCCCTGCCGATCAGCTCCCGGACGCAGGAATCCATCAGCAAAACTCCCCTGCCTTTTTCCGTTTCAACCCGGTCCGTCGCGAGCATGTGCAGTAAAAACCGGCCTTCCCCTTCATTCAAAACAGCCAGTACGCCGCGCAGAAAACCCTCCGGATCAATTAAGAAATAAGTGCCGTACCGCTTCCGGTTCAATGCCTCGAACCAGTTCTGAGTAATCTCGGACCTCCGCTTTTCGGAAAATCCGAAAGCCCGCCAAAACAGAGAGGTAACCGCACGCGCCACTTCTCGCTGCGCTTCGCCCCCCAGCTTTGCAAACACTTCATTCCCGTTAAAAACCTTCCCCAATTCAGAATGTGAGATATCCTCGCCCAAGATCTCCAGCCCCTCCGATACCGCCTCAAACTCCGGAATCCGGGTTAAGTCCTCTCCCAATGAAGAGCCTTTTCCCATTCTCTCCCCGCCGCGCGCGCCGGAGATTTTCTTTCCCCCACGCTTTCTTATCGGAGTCTTTTCCCGCATAAAGGCCTTCGCAAATTCTTCCTGCCGTATTATTTGTTCCTTCGTCAATTTCCCAAACGTATCCAGATTCACCGTAAACCAATAGCTGTTATCAACCTCATATAGAGCGCGGGAAGGCAAGTATTTCAAATAAAAACCCACTGAATCTTCCTCTGCACGCCATTCCGCCCGCTTCATGCCACGGTCAATCAATCCCCGAAGATAAGCGTCCATGAGCAATGTCCCTCGGCCTTTCCTTCCATCACGGCTATCAGTTCCAATCATGTAAAGACGCGAATAATTCCCTCTATCCGCCGACCAGGTAGCTCCACGGAGTTCCCCTTGAGGTGAAATCAGAAGCAAAACCTCATTATTTTCCTCTCTCAGCAATTTCAGCCAGGAGAAGGCGGCATCCTCGAGGTTCTTCATTCCCATAGAACTAAACGCATTTCTTTCCACTATGGCAATCGCAACCGCAAGAGATTCCTGATCCGCCGCTCGAGTGAACCGCTGAAGAAGATCCTTTCCGCCATACACCTTCCCCAATTCCGGATGTGCCGGATTTTCTCCCAATACCGTCAGTTTGCCCACTAGCTCTTCAAATCCCGGAATACGAAGCGAGGTCTCCCCCAGCGAAGCCCCCCGCAAAGGAAATGGCGCGGATCGCTTCCGGAGGTGGACTTCGTTTACGATCAATTCCTCTATTTCATAGAAGGCCGGGTCAAACGTCCGGCCGATCGGCGTATTCCAAAAAGCGTCTTTCTCCTTCGATCCTTCATCGATGGCCAGCAGCACATCAAGTGTCTCGGGATGAATAATGTTCGGGATCACCACATGCGTGCCTCCCGGGATTAAATCCGTCAAACGCCGGATCAAAGCCTTTTGAACCCCCTGATTTCTGAATGCCGGAGAATTTAGCGTTTCAAAAACGCGAAACCGGATTTCTCCCCCCGAAATTTTAAACACGGCGTAAGAAACCGTCGCCCCTTTAATGGCAATCCTCCGGGCATGTTCCGGAAATTCCCAAAACGCTTCATCTTCCACAAGGGCCAGCTGTTCGCAATCCGCGGCAATATAAATCTCCCCGGAATTCAGCCGCCCGGCTCTCAGGCGGTATTTCCTTCCGGTCTTGTCGGAGATTTCTTCTCCGTTTAATCCTTTCCAGAAAATCGGCCTGACTTCCGCCGGAGCCTCCGTCGCCAATTTAAAATCTTTCCTCCCCTCCCAACCCGGCAACACGGTGAAAAAAACGGAAGCTGAAAACGGGTCCGGGAACTCCTCTCCTGCAATACCGCGATCCGAAAGATAATACCGGTAAAGATTGGCCTCCCGCCGGGCCACCATCCACCAGGCGATCCGGATATCCTCCTGCTTGTGCAATACCTGCAAATACGCATCCAGTAAAGCGAACGCCCTCGCTTTTCCCGGACCGCTTTCATCCCAAAACAATTTTGATAGCTGCGAAACTCTTACGGGCAACAATTGATTTTCGCTTTCAATCGTTTGCTCCCGAGCCTCAAAAAATCCCCTGACCCGTCCCTTGGGATCAATCAGAACAAAAACCCTCGAATTCGCCTTTTCTTCAGACTCCGTCTCGCCCTCTTTGATCCGATCGGCTTCTTTCCGATACCGCCTCTGCGCTTTAATCCGGATCATTTCGGCCTCCAAAAACTCCCGCTGCGTTTCATCCAGCAAGGTCCTGAGATCTTCCTGATTAAAAACGCTTCCGGCTTCCTCATCCTTCCAAACGGCCGGGATTTTGCCGAGCAATTCGACCGGCAACTCCTTCGACTCTTTTTTCGGCGAGCCGTCCCGCCCCAGCGAAGCTCCGTCGGCGGACAGTCGCTTCCGAAGAATTGCATCGATCACTTCATCGTCTTTATAAATGGAAATCACTTCAAACTGTTCGGAGTCAAAGCCTCTCCCCAAAACCGTTTGCAGGAATTTTACGTATTCCTCGGGGCTATGATCTCCCGTCAAAATAGTTGTCTCCAGAAAATCCCGGGTCCGGTCTTCTTGAATATTGGAAACAATAATTTTCATGCCCCGGGGAATCAAATCGGATACTTTTCGCATCAGAGCCTCATAAATTCCCTTCCGCCGGAATTTGCGATTTCGAATGGTTTCGATTCCGAAAAGCGAATAGTCTCCGCCCTGCTTCTGAAATCCCAGAAAGGCAACTGTCTTTTCGTTCACGATTTCCCGGGCTCCGGCTATTTCCCATTTATCTTTCCAATCCGGATCAACCGTTTCACTGAAATCCGCCGCTATATACACCATCCCATTGGGTTGACTCGAATCAACCCTCAGGCGATACGTCCGGCCCTTCTTATCACGGATCTCCTGTCCGTCTAAAAGTTTCCATGGAATATCGGGTACCGGCGGCCGTCTTTCACTTCCCAATGAAGCTCCGGACTCGGGTAAAGTCCCGGATGTGCCGGGCATTCCCTCTCCTTCCGCTTCCCCTAACCGATCAACCGGAGAAAAATCATCATAGGAAAGTCTTCCGGGTAAGACAGGAAATGAATCCGTAAAAAGAGCTTCCTCCTCCCCAAAAACTCTTGAAGAATCGGATCGCTTCCCCTCCTGGACCCGGCGTTTCGCGAGAAGGAAAGAAGGGATAACGGCTTCCCCATTCGACGTATCGATCAAATTGCCCCCGCTGTAAATCAATGATCGTTCAACCCTCGCCCGGAAAGACGGTTTGATTGTCACGCTATCAAAAGCCCCTCCTTCGGGGATTTCCGCATCCGTAAAGTCCCATTTCCTGTCCGCTCCAACGGTGAATCGAATCAACATGTACGGATGCTCGGCCCTGCATTCATACCGGCCCGCCGGCAATTGTTCCAAAGCAGCCCGGACTGCGCTTTCATGCCGCTCAAACCGAGCCAGAAACTCCTGCTGGCGTTCGATTTCGGCGGGAGACAGACGCCCCAGACTGTCAAGATACGCGATAAAAACACCCATCCGTCCGGTTTCATAATCCGCCCGGGTCGCTAAATACTTCAAATAAAAACCGGGAGAATCCCCGACCGCAATCCAATAAGCGATCCGCCCGCCTTTATCGGCTATCGCCCGGAGACAGGTATCCATCAAAAGACTTCCGCGACCTTTAACGCCATCGCCGGGATCGGAAGCAATCCAGTGACAGTAATAAATGTCGCCGCCCTTTTCTTCGCCGGAAGTCAAATCAGACGCATCGCCGTCAAAAATATCTTTCTCCGCATGGACAAAACCCCGTATTCTGCCTTCAGAATCCACCGCAAGAAAAGTTTCGCTGGCCCGATCCAGGACTTTCCCGAGCCATTCCCTCAGAAACAGATCCCTGTTCTCCGGATTTCTCTTAAAATCCCCTTCAAACACCGATCGACCGATCCGTATGAGTTCCCTCAGACAAGCGAGCCGGTCTTCATCGGATTCTAGATGCCCCAGGACTTCGCGGGCATCCACCACTTTCGTAACGCCCGGATCTTCTCCGAAAATCTTCAGTTTGCTCAGAAAATGTTCCGAAAACCTGAAAAAAGGCCTATCCTCCGAAATCCCAAGTGAAGCGCCTTTCTCAACTCTCTCTTTCTCCCAATAAGGATTCGGCCGGATAACCGTTTCGCCGGTTTCCGCCTTCATAAGCCCCAACCCCCAACCGACTAGTTCCCCGAATATTCTGTCCTTCAATTCCTGCTGATGGGGGGGAAGCTCTTTTCTTTTCCGCTGCAGTTCCCAGTACCGAAACCACCGGCCGTCTTCCCCGATCACAAATTCGGTCCCATTCTTTCCAATCCCGCAAATATAGCGTCCGGCGGGAAGCGCATCCAGCGCCGTTGAAATCCTCGCCGCATAGGCATCATAATTTTGCGAATACTGTCTCTGCCTCTCCACTTGCTCCTCCGTCAACCGGCCCGACGTTTCCGGATAAGCCGTGAAGGTATTTATCATGCCCACTTCATAATCCATGCGCCCCGCAAGATAATGCTGATAAAAATGACGGGCCGGGACGGCTGAAATCCAAGTCCATTTCATAAAGCCCCGGTCGATGAGTCCCGTCAAACAGGTGTCCATCAGAAAACTGCCGCGGCCCCTGACCCCATCGCTTCGGTTCACGACAATCGTCTCGAGATGCGCCTCTCCTTCCCCGGGTTTCAGAACGGTTTTGAGAATCCCCTGTAAAATCCCGGCGGAATCCACCAGGAGGAGGATTTCGGACTTTGCATCTTCTAGCTCCCGTCTCCACTCGCTGACAATTTCCTCGTCCGTCATGGTTTCAGACGGCAAAAATGCCTTTCGCTCCAGACGCGCGATATCCTCCGCCAATCCTTCGAGAATCCGATCTTTTTGTTTCTCCCTTCTTTCTCTTTCCCGCCAATTCTGCGGTGATTGTGCCCAATCGGACAAAGCCTTCGTAAAAGCGCTTCCCAAAAAGACCCTTCCGAACCCATTACGACTACCCAAAATAGATGTGCGTCCCAAGATTTCCTCAGGGAGAGGTTTTATTGACTCGTCTTGCGAACCGCGAATCCCCGGCAAATGCCATCTTCCCGCGACTTGGTTCCATAGCCCGCTCAGGGACCAACCGCCCTCTCTTCCAAGCGAAGACCCTTCATCCGTCACCCTTTGCTTGTTGTAATTAAAAGCGTGAGTGATCTTTTCTCCGGACGATTCTTTGAACAATTCATAGCCGTCATAGGCAAGCAACCGATAAACAAGTTCCCTGGCTTCCGCAGGGCTACGCGGATTTTCTTGAATGCCGAAAATTCGTTCCGGCGAAACGGTAATATGCTTAGGAGTTCCCAATCTCTCCGGGTGGACGCACTGATATTCCCCCGGTTCCAGTGCATCCAAAACTTCCGAGACTCTCCGCGTGTAGCGGTCAAAATCAGCCGCGTAGGCCTGTTGCTGGGAGATTTGGGACTCTGTTAGCCTTTCTCTTGTGTCGATAAAAGCATCAAAGCGGCCCTCTCCATTTGCGGTATAGTCCATGCGGGCCGCAAGATATCGGCAGTAGAAACCAAATGACGGATCTTCTGCCGTCCAAAAAGCGACTTTCACCTTTCGCTTCGACAGTTCTCCCATAAAAGCATCCATCAGAACAGAACCTCTGCCCCGTTTCTGCACCGAAGGATCAACGGCCAAATCATAGAGATAGCATTCCCTCTCGTTCGGATTCTGAGCGCGGAAGAAACCCCGGATCATTCCTTCGTCATCCACGAGCAATCCGATAAAATAGTCGCGGGACTTCAGTGCGTCTTCCCACTGCGCGGACATGAATTCCAAATCATTCTTATTCCCCCCGTATCCGCCGCTTTCCTGAAAAGCCCTGTATTCAACCGAAACC
>ERZ795044.2730-NODE-2730-length-15203-cov-20.702271_pt1 | contig 15203 bp, 16 predicted proteins | sample MGYA00375128_ERZ795044 | MGnify/ENA primary metagenome ERZ795044 (study PRJEB30173, sample SAMN05720213) | anaerobic digester metagenome | isolation source: active sludge of municipal wastewater-treating anaerobic digesters | place: USA | collected 2014-12-22 ... | reverse complement strand
TTTGAGAAAGTGGCTTTTATCGCCGTTTGTAGCACTTTTAGTCGAAAGTTGGGTTCTGAACTGCTCGAGATTTTATATTCGGGAGAAACAAGAAGAAGAGCCGATTGCTGTCGCAACCGGCTCTTGGCGCAAAGAAAGGCTTTTCGAATAGGGCCCTATTTTTTGACCATTCTCTGGGAAGAATCGTAGTCTTGCACAGTCCCCAAGTATTGGAAGTAGAGCATCAGCGCGTCGGCTAAAACGAAACCGGTGTCATACCCGTTCGCCTTATTGTCTTTCAGCACGGTGTACCCGTCTCCGCCTCCGGCCATATAGTCGTTCGTCGCCACTTTGTAAACCCTGTCCATTTCCAGAGGTTTCCCTTGAATCAGAACGTTTTTCACTTGACCGTTTTCGACGGTGAAGGTGATGCCCCCGAACTGCGGGAAGGCGCCCTGACCCGCGGGAACGCCCGACGCGAACTGTAGAAGTCTCATCACTTCGGAACCCGTGAGGTTGACCACGTAGATCATATTCCCGAACGGCAGAACGGTGAGAACGTCGCGGTAGGTGATGTCGCCGGCTTTTATCGAAGCGCGGATACCGCCACCGTTTGTGATCGCGAAATCGGCCATGCTCTTCCAGACCATTGCGTCGCCCAACAGGTTCGCGAGGTTGGTGGCTTTCGCGCGCGCGTTACTGCGTTCGCCATCCAGCATGATCGCAGTTTTCCCGATGACCTCGTTCAGTTTTTCTCCGCCCAGATTGTAGAAATACTCCATAGCGGCCAGCACTCTTGGGTTCTGCTCAATGTGTTCTACGCCGGCGATGGAATTAACTGGAATGGCTTCCCATTCCCAATCGATAACCTTACCGTCGAGGATCCACAGGTCGAGTCGACCCAGGTACTTGCCCCATTCGCCAGCCTGCACGAGGATGGTATCTCCGTAAACCGGCGCTTCAGTGAACAGCGTATGACTGTGTCCATCAACGATCACATCGATGCCATCAACGGCTTTGGCGAGCATATCGGAGGTGGTGCAGCCGGGGTGGGGTTCGCCGTAACCCAAGTGGGTTAAAGCGACCACGATGTCAGCTTGTGCTCTGAGCTCTGGGACCATTTTCTTGGAGAGCTCGATGGCGTTCATAAACACATAGTCTTCGACGTAAATCGGTTCCAGAATGGTGATCGCTTCGGTGCTCAATCCGTAGATCGCGACTTTCAGATCCTTCAGTTGCTTGATCACATAAGGAGTGAACACGGGTTCGCCAGTTTTCGTTAAAATGTTGGCGCTCAAGGCCGGAAACTTCATCGTCTTAATCTGTTTGGCCAGAACGGTGCCGTCTTTGTCGAATTCGTGATTCCCAAGAACCATCGCATCGAATGGGATCATGTTCATCCCGACGACATCGGAGATCGCGTCCAGCTGGTCGGATTCGGGGACACCGGTATTGATGTCACCGGCGTGGAGAACCAGCACAGAACCGCCTTTGGCTTCCACTTCGGCTTTGATTTGATCGACGAGTGTGGCGATCGCGGCAAAGCCGCCGACATTCTTGAGATCCCCCAAGGTATACGACCAAGCGTGACCGTGAGTGTCATTGACGTGGAGAATGGTCAAGAGTTGGGGCGCGGCCCAAAGGGCGCTTACCAGCGCCATAAGGCACACGAGTAACATTACAGAGTGTTTTCTCATCTTTTTCCCTCCTATTCGTTGAGTTTCTTTAAGGATTATAGCACAGATTTCTACAATTCTGGGAAGGGGTCTTTGTAAAAACCCCCCCTTGCGGGGGGGGTGGTTTTTTAGTAGTCGTAGTCAGGGGCGGGGGGCATAGGAGGTGTCTTGGGTTCGGGTTTGTCGACGATCAAGACCTCCGTGGTAAGTAACAAGGACACGATGGAGGTGGCGTTTTGGAGGGCGCTACGTGTCACTTTCGTCGGGTCGATGATCCCGGCGGCCATCAGATCGGTGTATTCATTCTTCAGCGCATCGTAGCCGAAATCGGGGTTTTTTTGGTTCAAAATCTTGTCGATGATGATCGACCCGTCAACGCCCGCGTTTTCCACGATTTGGCGGGTGGGGGCTTCGAGGGCTTTAGCCACGATCATCGCCCCGATTTTTTCTTCCGGGATGGTTAAGGTGCCGATCAGGTCCATCACGGCCTTCTTCGCGTGCAGCAAGGTCACGCCGCCTCCGGTGACAACGCCTTCCTCTACGGCTGCTCGAGTCGCGCTGAGGGCGTCTTCTATCCGGTGTTTCTTCTCCTTCAGCTCTGTCTCAGTGGCCGCGCCGACTTTGATGACGCCCACGCCGCCGCTGAGTTTGGACATTCTCTCCTGCAAGTTCTCTTTATCGTACTCGGAGGTCGTCTCGGCGATTTGTTTTTTTATCTGGATAATCCGGGCTTGTATATCGGCTTTCTGACCTTTCCCGTCGATAATGATGGTGTCGTCCTTCTTGACGCGGATCATTCCGGCTTCTCCGAGGTCACCGAGGGTCACGTTCTCGAGCGTCAAGCCGATCTCTTCGCTGATCATGGTACCGCCGGTCAGGATCGCGATATCCTGCAGCATCGCTTTTCGCCTGTCACCGAATCCGGGCGCCTTCACCGCGGTTGAAACCAACGTCCCTTTGAGTTTGTTCAGCACGAGAGTGGTCAGCGCTTCCCCTTCGACGTCTTCGGCGATGATTAAGAGAGGTTTTCCGCTCTGCGCGATCTTTTCCAGGACCGGGATGAGCGGCTGGACAGCCGAAATCTTCTTATCGGTAATGAGGATGTAAGGCTCTTTGAGTTCGACTTCCATTTTCTCCATATTGGTGCAGAAGTAGGGAGAGATATACCCGCGGTCGAATTTCATCCCTTCGGCGAAATCCACGAAAGTTTCCATCGTTTTGGAATCCTCGACTGTGATGACCCCATCTTCTCCCACTTTATCCATCGCGTTGGCGATGAGTTTGCCGGTTTCCGGATCGTTGTTCGCGCTGATAGAAGCGACGTTTTCGATATCCGCTTTGGTTTTTAGTTTTTTACTCGCTTTCTTGATATGGGCAACTGCAGCGTCGCTGGCCATTTGAATCCCTTTCTTCATCACAATCGGGTTCGTTCCGGCCGCGATGTTCTTGAGCCCTTCCTTCGCCATCGCTTGGGCGAGGACGGTGGCGGTCGTAGTGCCGTCGCCTGCGATGTCATTGGTTTTGGAGGCGACTTCTTTCAAGAGCTGAGCGCCGAGGTTTTCGAACTTGTCTTCGAGGTCTATCTCTTTAGCGATGGAAACACCGTCGTTGGTGATCGTGGGGCTTCCCCAGCTTTTCTCCAAGACCACATTCCGGCCTCTCGGTCCCAGGGTTATCTTCACGGCATCGGCCAAGACGTTCATCCCTTTTTCCAGGGCTCTTCTCGCCTCTTCGTCAAATTTCAACAGTTTCGACATCTCTATCTCTCCCCCACTACCGAACGATGATGGCTAGAATGTCTTTGGCGTCGATGAGGATGTACTCTTCGTTGTCCATCTTGAGTTCAGTCCCGGAGTACTTGGAAAAGATAACCTGATCGCCAATGCTCAACGTTTCTTCCTCAAGTTTTCCCAACGCGATGACTTCGGCTTTAATCGGCTTCTCTTTGCTGGTATCGGGAAGCACGATTCCTCCGACGGTTCTGGTTTCTTCTTTCAAAGGCTTAATAAGGACTCTGTCGCCTAATGGTTTGATCATCATGAAAAAAACACCTCCTAAAAATTAGCACTCTTATAGTTTGATTGCTAACGTATTCTACAAAAAACGCTTCGGATTATCAACCGCTTGAATTGGCGATATTATCCGATAATATAGATATATTATAGATTGTATGGATAATACTCGATATTCCTCCATTTTACGCGAATATGCACTATCTCTCTTCATATCGTACTATTCTGCTGGGAACGCCTGGAAACACCTCACTTCAGTTCGGCACGTCTATTGGGAACGCCTGGGAACGCCAACTTTTATGTTGGCAGGTCTTAAAAGCTAAAGACAGGAAAGAGCGCCTCGCTGGATTTCGTTAGTATCGCGGGGTCCCCTTGGTTACCCCGCGATGAACCTAGTGCCTCCCGCACCCAGCCAGCGTACTTGCTTTCCCCCCTGTGACATTTCCGGCTTACCTGGATGTACTAAAAGTTGGTCTTCCCAGGTCGCGCCTCGACTTTATCCCCTCATTGGTGTTGACATCAACTGTACTATATGATATAATACAGATAAGAGAGGTGAGAGGATTGTGGATGCCTATCGATATCCGGTCCCCTATGCCGGCCTATCAGCAGATTAAGATTAGCGTCAAAGAGGCCATCGTTACCGGCCGATTGAAAGAAAACGATACCTTGCCATCGATCCGCGAGATGGCTCAAGAGATGAAGATCAATCCCAACACCGTGGTTCGCGCCTATCGCGACCTGGAACAAGAGGGCATCATCTTTCCAAAGCAGGGCATTGGGAACTTGGTCATCGCGTCTGCCGATACCGTGCGACAGTCCTTGATCGAAGAAATGGCCGCTGAGCTTTTTATGACAATGGCGAAGTTAAAAAAGACCGGGATACTCTTTCAGGAGTTTGCGAAGGTGGTGGAAAAGGTATGGGAATCCATTTAGAAAAAGGACTTCTGTTCGATCGTGTGAAAAAGACTTATAGAAACGGCGTAAAAGCCGTAGACGGGCTAACCCTCAACATCCCGAAAGGATGCGTGCACGCCTTTCTCGGACCCAATGGCGCCGGAAAAACCACATCGTTGAAAGCGGCTTTGGGGTTCATATCCTATGGAGGCACGGTGAGTTGGGACGGGAAACCGGTAGAAGCGATGCGCCATGACATCGTTTTCGTACCGGAAGAGAAGCGATTTTACGAACACTGGACCCTCGTCGAAACGCTTCGAATTTGTTCTAAACTGGACAAGCGTTTCAGCTTACAGAGAGCGCGAGAGTATTTCGACTTCTTCGAACTACCGATGAAAAAGAGGATCCGTGGCTTCTCTTTAGGTATGAAAACCTCGCTCTATCTCAGTTTGGCGTTCAGCACAGAAGCCGGGTTCCTCATACTAGACGAGCCGACGTCTGGGTTGGATCCGATCAAAAGAGACGATGTGTTAGAGATTATCCGTCGACAGGTTATCGACGGCAAGACCGTTTTGTACACCTCTCATATCATCCCTGAAGTGGAGAGGATCGCCGACACCTTTTCGATCCTCCAACACGGAACTTTGGTATACAACGGCACGTTGGACGAATTAAAAGAACGATTCCGAGTCTTTACCTTCTCGATGGAGGAGTGGGGACGCGAGGAAGCGCCGAAAGGGGTAATCGTGACGGAACAGCGAGACCAGGTGACGGTCTTGACAGACAATGAACAGGCCATCTCCGCTTGGAATAAGAAGAAGGAGTGCTTCAGTGAAATCCCCACGCTAGACACCTTCTTCCAACTGACGATAAGGGGGAAGAGATATGTATAGCAAGGAGATTCTGGATATACGATGGCGGCTCCTGGTATTCTTCATCCTCTTTGGCATCCTGCTTGTCGGCACCATCGCCCTGCGTCCTTTTGTCGGAGAGCTGCTTGGCATCTCAAGCCGAGAAATCGACGAGCTGCCCGAGTTCGTGAGGAAAATCGTAGGGGATCTTTCCGCCTTGAACCGCTTGGAAACCGATGATGAATACTACCTATACTCCCAATGGCAAGGGAAGAATATGGGACAGTTTCTCCCGATATGCGCGCTCTTGCTCGTCATCCCCCTTTTCTGCCGAGAAGAAGAGAAAAAAACTTTGTACTTTCTCCTTGCGCGCTTCCCACGCCGAAAAATCTTTTGGAGCAAGATCGCAGCATCGTTTTCGGCCATTCTCTCCTTATTGGTTATCTTCGCCCTCGCGGCGCCCGCAATGATGAACTTGGCGGGTTTCTCAGTCGGTTTTCAAAACAGCTTTCTGATACTCGTACAGCAAGTTCTGGCCCTGTGGTTCTTCTTCGGATTCTTCGTTTTTCTATCCGTGGTCTTTCGAGACCAACTCAAACCGATCTTATGGGGGATCCTTTTCGTTTTGGCGCTACCGATGGCCGGTTTGCTTCCTCGGTTTTCCTGGATTAACCCTTACCCCTACCTTTGCGGGGTATCTGTTTTGAATACCGGCGGTATCGATTGGGCCTATTCGTTCGGGATGATGATTATTGGGGCGGCTTTTCTAGGTATCGCCGCTATTCTATTCGAAAAGAAAGAGTTCTAGGAAGGAGAAGAGCATGTTAGAAATACGACACCTCACGAAAGTCTTTGGTAAAAACTTCAAAGCAGTCGACGATCTGTCCCTGTCGGTGAAGAAGGGAGAGGTTTTCGGGTTCCTCGGACCCAATGGCGCCGGAAAGACAACGACGATCAAAATGATCGTCGGTTTGCTCAAACCCAACGAAGGATCGATATCGATCGGGGGAAAGGATATCCAAAAGGATACGATTGCGGCCAAACTGAAAATTGGCTATGTGCCCGACGAACCGGTTATGATGGAAAAGATCAAAGGGATCGAGTATCTCGATTTCATCGCCGATATGTATGGGGTTCCGCTACAGAAACGTCGTGAGCGCGTTGAAAAGCTCACAACTGCTTTTAAACTGCGAAATGCCTTGCGTGACATTGTAGCCGGTTATTCGCACGGAATGAAGCAAAAACTCTCCCTCGTTGCGGCGTTGCTTCACCAGCCGGACCTTTGGATACTGGACGAACCTTTAACGGGTTTGGACCCGGAATCTGCTTTTCTGTTGAAAAAGATGATGCAAAACCATACCGAAAGCGGAAACACCGTCTTTTTCTCCACACATCTTATGGAGATCGCTGAGAAGCTTTGTGATCGAATCGGCATCATTCACCAAGGAAAGCTCCTGTTCACGGGGACAATAGAAGAATTGAAGAAAGAGAAAGGGGAAGCCACGTTGGAACGCGTTTTTCTGGAGGTGACGGGCAGTGAGGCACAGCAGATGGATTTCTCTTACCTTGACGCTTCTGAATGAGCACTACGGAATCAGCCGGAAACGTCAACGCTATCTGGTCGACCGGAAGGACCTGTGGGAACCCTTTCTAATATTCGGAATTGTCGCCGTTTTAATCGTCACCCTCTTTCCGCTGATGAAAACGTTGTTGGACCAAATGATCGCCGTCTATGCCCAGATGGGCGCGCCGGAGATGGTCTACGCCTATTTCTTCATGATCTGCAGCGCCTTTGGGTTCCTTGTCGGCTTGCTCGTGATTCTCAGCGTCTTCTTTTTCTCTAAAGACTTACCCCTGCTGATGTCGCTACCTTTGAAACCGACGGAGATTCTCTCGGCGAAGATCGCGCTGATCGTCTTCGACCAAACGTGGATATCTATCGTCGGTTTACTTTTCCCCTACATTTACTTGGGAGCACGCATCGGACTCGGCTGGGAATACTGGATATCCGGTTTCCTGATCCTCCTGTCCGCGCAGATCCTCCCGATCCTATTTGAAACGATCGTCATCTTGCCCTTATCACGTGTCATCCGTTTCGGGAAACACCGCGACTTTCTCCTGTTCAGCGTTAGCGTGTTGTTCGTAGTGGCGATTCTACTAATCAATGTGGCGATAACGAATACCGGGGTGTCCGGTGAATTAACGGAAGAGACATTTAGAGAATTTTTAGAAAACCCGCAAAACATCATTTTGAAAGGGCTCTCTATCTACCCGCCCGCGATCTGGGCCTATCGGGCGGTGAGCGCAAAAGGAATGGTCAGTTTAGGTTGGCTTGCCTGCTTTCTATCGGTCACGGCGGGTGGTTTTCTACTGACCCTGTTTTTAGCTAACCGTTTCTACCTCGCCTCTTATCTGGAGTTGCAAGACAGACACACCCGAAAAAGCCTCCTAACCCGCGCAGAGCTGGACCATTCGATCCGACGCGAGAGGTCGCCTGTACGCGCGCTTTTCATCCGTGAATGGCGATATTTTTTGCGGATTCCGGCCTTCGCGTTCAACGGCATCGGGAATGTGTTGATATTTCCTATCCTCCTAATACTATTTGGCAGCACAAACAAATCCTTAGGGAGCGCGAGCTCTTTGGGAGCGATCATTACGAATCTCGAAAGTCTGAGAGCCTACCTTCTCCCGTTGGGAACATTGGTCGGTGTTCTGGCTGGAGGAATGAATCTGCTCTCATCGACCTTCTTGAGCCGGGAGGGTAGGATGCTGACCGAGCTAAAAACGCTACCAGTCAGCGCGAAAGACATCTTGACCGCGAAGTACCTCCATATTTTCATATTAAGCGAAATCGGGCCCCTTACCGCAGTGATCGCTATGCGTATACTCGTACAAGCCGCGTGGGGAGACCTCTTAGGAGCTTTCATCGGGTCGTCAGTCTGCATCTCCTTTTTAAACCTCATCCAGATGATCGTCGACATCAAACGACCTATGTTAGACTGGGACAACCCCCAAAAAGCGATGAAGCAGAACCTGAACGGGCTATTTTCCGTGGTCCTTCTATTCGGTTTCATCGCCGGCTGTTTAGGTATGGGGTGGTTGACTCAAGGCTTTCTAAGCCCGTTAATGATGTTCGCGCTGCTTGTTGGGGTCTGCGCCCTCGGACACATCCCTTTAATCCCTATCACAATTTCATCGTTGGACCGTTTTTTATTAAAAGACCTTTGATTCGTTTCTCGCGGTGAAAAGGGCGCTCTTTGAGTGCGAACGCCTGGGAACGCCCTGGGAACGCCAAACTTTAGTTTGGCATGGTTTGCGAAAATGGAAAGACAGCATCGCGGCGTAAGCGCCCCTTTTTCTCGCGACGGCGCGATACGCTTGTGAACGCCCTGGAAAGCCTGGGGCGCCTGGGAACGCTTGGGAACGCCAACTTTTAAGTTGGCATGTCTTAGAAATACAACGGTTTCACACAGAGGGCACGGAGAAAACGCGGAGCGCGGCGTAAGCGCTCCTTCTCTTCGTGACGGCGCTACGCTTATGAACGTCTAGGAACGCCCTGGAAAGCCTGGGGTGCTTGGGAACGCTTGGGAACGCCTGGGAACGCCAAACTTTAGTTTGGCATGGTTTGTGAAAAGGAGAAAACAGGCATCGCGGCGTAAGCGCCCCTTCTTTTAGCGACGGCGCGATACGTTTGTGAACGTCTAGGAACGCCCTGGAAAGCCTGGGGTGCCTGGGAACACCAAACTTTAGTTTGGCATGGTTTCTTCACTGAGTGCGTTTACGTGCGCAGCATCGCGGCGTAAGCGCCTCTTTTTTTCGCGACGGCGCGATACGCTTGTGAACGCCCCGGGAGCACCCTGGGACGCCTGGGAACGCCAAACTTTAGTTTGGCATGGTTTGTGAAAAAAGGAAGACAGCATCGCGGCGTAAGCGCCCCTTCTTTTCGCGACGGCGCGATACGTTTTTAAATTTCCCGCCTTATCTTTTCTGGTACTTTTTAATCAAAAAAAGAGGAAGGGCGTTTCGCGGGGTCCCTTCGGTTACCCCGCGATTACCCACAAGGTCATTGCGGCGTAAGCGCCCCTTCTTTTCGCGACGGCGCGATACGCTTGTGTACGCTCTGGGAACGCCGCACTTTTGTGTGACGTGTGTCCTGTTCTCTTCGTTTCCTCTGTACGCTCCGTGCTAGAACCATTTTTTAAAAAACATGCCAACTTAAAAGTTGGCGTTCCCAGGTATTCCCAAGCGCGTCATTCGGCGTAAGCGACCCATTTCTTCAAGACGGTGCGTTACTCTCTTTCTTTTTACAAATACGCTGACGTCGGGCATTATCCAAAAAACCAATGACCGTTGAAAATAAATAGGCTCGTATACTTAATTTTGGTAAATGTAGTATAATTCACCTTAGAAACGAGTGATTAGACGACTGGCAACGCGATAGTTAGGAGGGCACGCGATGGGAGAGATGTTTTCCGAAAGTCTAGAGGACTATCTGTTAGTGATATACGAAATGGAGATCAATGGACAGGTGCCACGGGTGAAAGGCATTAGCGAGGCATTGAAAAAGAAGAGCACATCCGTCATCGACGCCCTAAAAAAATTGGGGGCTTCGGATCTCATAGAGTATGAGCGCCACAGTCACATCAAGATTACTCAAAAAGGGATTTCGAAAGCCCAGCGGATTTTCCGACGTCGGATGCTCTTCGAATCCTTCTTGAGCACGATTTTGAAGATACCGGCGGAGGCTTCATCCGATTTGGCGATGAAGTTGGAGCATATCGATTCAGACGACTTCTACCGAGGATTGGAGACCCTTCAGCTCTTCTTCGAAAGAGAGCCGGATTCTTTCAAGAAGTTCGAATCCTTTTCCGAAGAACGCAAGAAGAACCCGCACACCGCCTACCTGACGCTCAATAAGGTTCGGTTGCGCGAAAAGGTCAAGGTGCTCGAGATCAAGGGGTCAGACTTCGTCAAAAAGCGATTAGTGGCAATGGGCTTCGTGCCCGGGGTGGAGGTAGAAATCATCGGAACGGCACCTATGGGAGACCCGATCGAGGTAAAAATTCGGGGTTATAACTTAGCTTTGCGAAAGGATGAGGCCGCTAACATCTTCGTAGAAAAATAAAACGGCTTTCGCCGTTTTATTTTTCTTCTTTATCCTCTTTAAATTCGAGCACCTGTCTCCCTTTATAAAACCCGCAGTGCAGACAAACCCGGTGAGGCTTTCGTAACTCGCCGCAATTCGGGCACTTTGAAAGAGGCGTTTCGACAGCTTTGTAAAGGGTCTCCGCTCTTCTTCTGTGAGTCCGCGTCCGCGATTGTTTCTGTTTTGGAACAGCCATTGTCTTTCCTCCTATCTGTCGTTTTTATTATCGTTTGTATCCCTATCTTCCGTCGCGAAAGGCTTCAGCGCGTTAAACAACCGCCCGGGCGATACCGACGCCTCGATCTCGCAATGGTGCTCGGCCACCTGGTTCAAATCCACTCCGCAATATGGGCAAAGGCCTTTGCATTCCTCTTTACACAAAACTTTTATGGGAATCTCTACCAGAATCGCCTCGATCACCCGTTCGGAGAGGTCTAAAGTCAAAGCCTCATAGTATATCACATTTTCAAGATCTTCAAGCTCGATCTCTTCTTCGACAACCCTCTTCGGAGGTTTCTTGTACGTGGCCTCAACCTGACCGGAAACCGCAAGGTCCACGCTCTCTAAACAACGCGCGCAGGGGTATTCCAAAACAGTCGAAACTGTCCCGAATAGAAAAAAGTCCTCTTTATTCCGACTAAGGCGAATCTTATAGCTCAAAGGCGCCCTCAACGGCAGTGTCGCCGTTGGGGTTTCTATCTCCGACAGCGAGGGGTCGCCTTCGATCTCGAGGGTCCCTCCATCCGGTATCTTCGATACATCCACCGCTAATATAAATTCGCTCATAATCTCTCCTCCATATACGAGTGTGTATTATATCACAACGGGAGTATTTTCGGGGGCTTTTTTGGAAACCCCCGCCTTTAAGGTATAATACCGATGAGACTTTCTTCTGGAAGGATACCCGTGGAAAAAATCAGTAAGTCACACGACAAATTTTTCAAAGAAGTCTTGGGGGATATAGAAACCGCGAAGTCCTTCCTCCAACACTATCTACCTCCGAAGATCGTCCGGTTAATCGATCCCGAATCGATAACGATAGAAAAAGACAGTTACGTCGAGAAAGACCTCTCGGAATACTTCTTCGATCTGCTCTTTCGGGTGAAGATGCAACAGGAAGAGGGGTATGTCTATCTGCTGTTCGAACACAAAAGCAAGGTTGACAAACACGTGAGCCTTCAACTCCTGGGGTATATGACCTCCATATGGAAGAAGACAGTACCGCGGCCTCTGCCAGTGATTTTGCCCGTGGTTTTCTACCAGGGGAGAGAGAAATGGGAAGCGCCGCAATGGTTTTCGAATCGCTTTTCGAACTACGACCGTATGGGCGAGGACTTGAAAGACTACATCCCGGACTACAAATATGAACTGTTTGAAATTTCGTCATTGAGAGAAGAAGAGGTCAAAGGGGCGAAACGTCTTCGAATCTATTTGGACGTAATAAGGATGAGAGCGCTCAGGGGAAAAGCAGCGATTCGAGAAACGATGTTCCGAGTCGCAGTGACAATTTCGGAATTGCCGCGGACAGAAGCGAACGAACGATTTTTCCAGGTCTGTACGATCTACCTGTTCGAAACGACGGACAGGGAGAATTTCGAACAATTGTCAGAACTGATGAAAACGGTATCGGAAGAAAGGAGCGAAAAGATGCAAACAATCGCGGATATGCTCAGACAGGAAGGAATGGAAAAAGGAATTATGAAAGGCAGAGAAGAAGGCAGAGAAGAAGGCAGAGAAGAAGGCAGAGAAGAAGGCAGAGAAGAAGGCTTAGAAAAGGGGATTATTAAAGGCAAAGAAGAAGGCCGGGAAGAACTCCTTTGGAAATTAATAGCCAAAAAATTTCCTAAAGCCTCGCAAAAATATTTCGAAAGACTGAAGTCCCTTACAATAGAGCAGCTTGACTCCTTGGGACTTGAGTTGATCGATATGAAAAACGAGGAAGAGTTAAAGAAGCATTTAATGTAGAGAGTCCGACAAAAGGCTTGAACGCGATTTGATGGGTCAAGTGTGCGATGTTATGGTGGCTCCTTCGGGAGCTTTTTTTTCCCTCCTCGTTTTTGTCTTTTTTTCTTATCACACGCCGGTATGATACCCACACGTGCCAGAGGAAATTTCTACCGTTATGCTATAATCAGAGAGGTAATTATCGGTACGGGTATGCTGTGGCTGGGGACGCCTGGAGGTGCCTGAATGTACGGAATCATCAACATCGGGTTTGGGAATATCATCGTTGGGGATCGGGTGATTGCGATCGTCAACCCTGAATCCGCTCCGATGAAACGGTTAAAAGAGCAGGCCAAAGATGATGGAAAGTTGATCGACGCCACCTATGGGAGGAAGACGCGGGCTATCGTGATCACCGATAGCAACCACGTCATTTTAAGCGCGATACAACCCGAAACCATCGCGTTGCGATTCAGGCAGAGCTTCGAAGAGCTGGAAAAAGTGCTGCAGAATATCCGGGTCGTTTGAACGGTATGCGAAAAGGGCTCCTGTTTGTCGTTTCCGGTCCTTCAGGCGCCGGAAAAACGACGGTTATGGAAAAGGTCTTAGAGCTTCAAGGGGAGAAACTGATCTTTTCTATCTCCTACACGACCCGAAAGCCGAGGATAACGGAGGTCGACGGCGTTCAATACCACTTCATCGACCGACTACACTTCGATCGGCTCATAGAACAGGGAGATTTTTTGGAGTACGCGCAAGTCCACGGCCACTACTACGGCACCTCCCGCAGTTTCGTCTACCCTCTGCTCGAGAAGGGGCAAGACGTTTTGCTGGATATCGACGTTCAGGGAGCATTGAACGTCAAGAAAGCCCTGCCCGAGGCGATTCTGATCTTTTTGGCGCCTCCGAGCTTGAGAGAGCTCGCGACCCGTTTACGCAAACGCGCCACGGAAAAGAAAGAAGAGGTATACCAACGATTGGCCGATTCGAAATGGGAGATGTCCCATATCCGCGATTTTCAGTATCTCATCGTGAATCGCTCCGTCGAGCGGTCCGTCCGGGAGCTGGAAGCCATAATCGAAGCCTATCGATGCCTCGTGGTTTCTCGCGCGGAGGAACTACGCGCTTTTGAGGAAGAGATGAAAGATTTTAAAATAGAAAGCGAGGAGTAAGTCGTGTACAAACTGCAGTATCATTACGATGAGATGCTTAAAAAGGTGCCTTACAAGTACGCCATTCCCATCTTGGTGGGGAAGCGGGCCGAACGTTTGAAAGAAGAGCGCGCGTTGCGCGGAGAGCACTCGGAACTGTCGAAGCTGATGGAGATTGCGATGGAAGAAGTCTACGCTAAAAAGGTGAAGATCCGGAACGAAGATATGATGAAACTTTTAAAGCCCAACGTAAAATAAGATTGAAAAGAAAAGGCGCGCGACTCATTTTTCTGGCGCTTGTTTTGTGGTTCGTCGGCGGTTTAGCAGCCAGAAGCATTACGGTATTTTCATCCGCGCTCCCTGGCACCGAAGCGGAGATGCCTGAGGGGGCCTTTCTTTTTCAGGTGGTAGGGCGGCTCGAGGAGGGGGAGCATTTAAAGAGCCTGCGTTTGAGAGGCCCCGGAATCGAACAAGAGATTCCTGCTTTTGTTTTTGGAGAAGAGGTCTGCGCCCAACATCCGCTCTCCTTGAATGCGCCCGATTATACCGATTTTTCGTTGATCTTCCTACTCGACGACGGCGCGTTCACCACCCCTTTGGTCTGTTTCGGAAATGTCCTCTTCGCCGGTGACGCGCCGGCTTTGGAGCTCGACATAGAGATCACCGGTCGGCACGTCGTTCAAGCGGGAGAATACCTGTACCGCATCGCTCAGTTGCACCAAAGCTCCGTAGCGTTTCTGGAAATACTGAATCAAACCAGCGCGCTTATCTATCCTGGGCAAATTCTTCGTGTCGGAAGGGTCAGCGTGTCAGGATCCCCGATCGTTCTGTCTATCAGCCTATCCGACTGTCAGCTCACGTTTTTTTTGGAAGGGACACCACTCAGAACCTACCCGGTCGCTGTCGGGAGAGGGCAGAGTTCGAGACCGGGGACTTATTTTATCACTCGAAAAATACCTAACCCTGCTCTCTATTGGGAAGGAGAGTACATTCAACCCCTAGCCCCAATCAACGGATTAGGCACCTGGTGGCTGGAGCTAAGCAACCCGCAGTATGGTATCCACGGTACCAACCGACCTTGGGAGATCGGCAAGCGCGTCTCCCACGGCTGCATACGGTTGTTCAACGAAGACATCGAACAACTGCAACGCCTGCTCCCCATCGGAACTATCGTCAAGATATATTAGGGCTTTTCGGAAGAAAAACGAAGGGGGGTTCTTAACTTGGCTCTTATGAAAGGACTCTCTTCGAAGTCTCTACGAACACATTCATTAATGAAAGGTGCCTACATTTTCTGACCCTTTGCCTTAATAACCACATTCCCGGAATTTATAACGATGGCGGATTGACACCCAAATCCCGATAGAGTTGTTCCTGCTTTTTGGTGACCTCGCTGAGGATTCTTCCGTGGCCAGGAACCTCATACAGCTCGATAGAGTCCAATTCATCCAACAAGCCCTGAAGCGTCCATCTCTCGAACAACTTCGCGTCTTGCATTCGCTTCTTCACATAGGACAGGTATATTAATGCGATAAATTCCACAAATA
>ERZ795044.2725-NODE-2725-length-15213-cov-9.775432_pt1 | contig 15213 bp, 10 predicted proteins | sample MGYA00375128_ERZ795044 | MGnify/ENA primary metagenome ERZ795044 (study PRJEB30173, sample SAMN05720213) | anaerobic digester metagenome | isolation source: active sludge of municipal wastewater-treating anaerobic digesters | place: USA | collected 2014-12-22 ... | reverse complement strand
GAACTTGGCGTTGCAGGCGATGAGCACGCCCATCACCACGAGGCTGAGCCAGAGCAGGCCCGATACATAGCTCATCAGGCCGGCGAAGATGTGAACCTTGGAAAGCCAGTCGAAGCCGCGGGCGAACAGGATCTGCACCTGCTGGATATTGCCCTGGCACCAGCGGCGATCGCGTGCGGCGAGGTCAACGATGGTCGGCGGGGCCTCTTCATAGCTGCCCACAATGTCGCCCGCGATCTCCACGCGCCAGCCGGCGCGGCGGAGCAGGGCGGCCTCGACAAAGTCATGGCTCAATATCTTGCCGCCAAGTGGCTCCCTGCCAGGCAGATCAGGCAAGGCTGCGTGCTTGGCGAAAGGCGCCAGGCGGATGATGGCGTTGTGGCCCCAGAAATTGCCCGCGCCGCCCGACCACCAGGTCAGGCCGGCGCCAAACAGTCCACCGTGAACACGCAGCGCCAGCTGTTGCGCCCGCGCCGAATAGGTGCGCGCGCCGACGATCGCAAACAGCGTCTGGATCAGGGCCGTGCGCGGCCGCGCATCCATGCGCCGCACCAGCTCCAGCATGGCTTCCGGCGACAGCAGGCTGTCTGCGTCGAGTTCCAGCATGTAGTCGTAACGACCGCCCCAGCGCTGGACGAAATCGTTGATGTTGCCTTGCTTCTTCTGCGTGTTCTCGCGGCGGCGGCGATACCAGAACGGCTCGCCGGAACGGCGGGCCATGAGATCCTGTATCGCCTTCTCCTCGATCTCGACGAGGGCGGGATCCATGGTGTCGCTTATGAAAAAGACCTCGAAGCCCTTCTCGGCGCCGAGGTCTTTCAGACTATCCCACATGGCTTCTGCGGCGGCGATTACCTTGGAGGGCTTCTCCTGGTAGATCGCGATGATGATGGCGGTGAGGCTGCCTTTTGTCGGAAGCTCTTTCGACGGCGGCGGCGGCTTTGGTGAGGTCAGCAGGATTATCGCGCCGGCGAAGCAGGTGAGAGCGGCGACCGAAAGATAAAAGAAGTTGCCGCTGAAGATTCCGACCGCGGTCCATTCAAATCCGTTGACGCCGCCAGCGGCAAAACTGCCAAGCATGGCTTGTCCGGCGAAGAACGTGGCGATCACGGCGCCGGCCACGATGATGAGGAAGCGCCACTTCCCGTCGGTTTCCCGCTCGGGTTTGCTCCGGCGCGTCAGCAGGGGCTGGGCAGGCATCTCGAGCCGCTGTTCAGCCGGCTTCCGGCCAAAACCCGCATCAGACCCGAAAGCAAAGGAGGATTTTACGCTGGACACTTCGTTGACACTCTGTTGGACGCCGCCTTCTGGCGCCGACCTGTCGACCTTCAATGACTGCACGCGCTAGCACCCCTTGAGAACAACAGCGAAAGGCCGGAGTGCCGTGCCGGGCCTTCTGCTCCCTAGTGATCGGATGCCGTCCTACTGTTGGAAATCGGCAACACCCGGCGGGGCTATAGCACGGGTTGGGGGTGAAAGGGCCATACCTTCAGGTGCAAAACGGCACACCGCCGCAGATTTAATCACTTGACTCGTCGTCCACCCCCGAGTGGGCCACCAAACGAGCGCCTCGCATTTGATTTAACCGGACTTTTTGCCTTGCCCGCCGGTTCCTTTACGTCAGCCCGGATCAGCGTTCGGACCGCGTTCGGTGGAGCCCGAACGGCTCGGTACGGTCTGCCGGTCGAGGATCAGCCGCTCGATGAAGAACTCCATCATCCGGCCCTGATCGACGCCGGTGTGTCCCTTGTCCGGCCCCACCTGCACCTCGAAACTCTTGCCGGCGCCCTGCAGCGCCTTGATCAGCTGCAGCGTGTTCTTCGGGTGAACATTGTCGTCCGACGTACCGTAATACAGCAGCAGGCTCCTCTTCAGTTGCCCCGCCAGCGGCAGGAGCGAGGCGCGGTCATAGGCGTCTGCGTCCGTGTCGGGCAGGCCAAGATGGCGCTCTGAATAAACCGTGTCGTACAGCCGGTAGTCGGTCACCGGCGAACTCGCTGACGCCGCCTGCACCACGTCCGGATGGCGCAGGATCATCGCCGCCGAAACCGTGCCGCCATAGGATGTGCCATACATCCCGACCCGCTCATGATCGACATAGGAGCGGTCCCACAGCGACCGGATGCCCGCCGCGAAATCGTCCATCTCCGCGACGCCCAGCTGCTTGTAGGTGGCGTCCAGCGGCTTGCGTCCACGGCCCAGATTTGTCCGCGCATCCAGCTTCAGAATCAGGAAGCCGTATTCCGCCAGCGGGTTCGCATTCACGAAGCTCTCCGTGAGCCCGTTCGATGCTGGCCCGCCATAAACGCTGACCAGCATCGGATACTTCCGCGACGGATCGAAGTTCGACGGGAACTGCAGCTGGCCATAGAGCTGGCTTTCCCCGTCAGCCGCCGTGAACGTGAATTGCTCCGCCCGCTTCAGGCCCAGCCTGTCGAATCCGCTCACATCGCTCGCTGCCAGTTCGGCCACCAGCTTGCCGTCGAAATCCCGCAGGCGCGAAACCGGCGCCTTGTCGTGCGTCTGTTCGACGTCGACGAAATACCGTCCGTCCGGCGACACATCCACGCGATGCGTCATCTTCGGGTCGGTCAGCCGCCTGTCGCTCGAGCCGTCCAGCTTCACGCGATGCAGCTGCACCAGCATGTGGTTGTCGCCCGAACGCGCCGTGTACCACAGCCATCCGGCCTGCTCGTCCACCTTCACGATATCGACCATGTCGAACGCATTGCGCGTCAACTCGGCCAGCTGCGTCCCGTTCAGGTCGTAGAGGTACAGGTTGCGGAAATCCGTGCGTTCCGATGTCCAGATGAAGCGCTTGCCGTCGTCCAGAAAGCGCGGCGCTTCACCCTCGGTCCAAGACGCCGGGCGGCTCTCACGCACAACAGAGCGGCAAGCGCCCGTCGCGACCGCGCAGGCCCCCAGGTCGAAATGCTTCTGCAGTCGATCGGTCCGCTGGACGAAGATCTCCGAGCTGTCCTTCCCCCATCGCGCGGCCCAGACGTAATAGCCCACCACGTCATTGCTGAACGCTGCTCCCTCGCGCACGTCCATCGCCTTCGTCACGCCCGTCTGCGTGTCATACACCATCAGATCGGCAACCGGGTTCGGTGTCCCCGGGTGCGGATACGCCTGCACCAGCATGGTGGAGAGCGTCTTGGTCTGGTCGAGCTGGAGGAAATAGTCCTCCACCTTGGTTTCGTCGTAGCGCATCCAGGCCAGCTTCTTGCCGTCGGGCGACCACCACACAGGCTGCGAGACGCTGAACTCCTCAAGATAGACATAGCTGCCCACGCCGTGCCGGATGCGCCCCGCCGCGCTGCCATCCGCCGTGATCTGCTTTTCCGGGCCGCCATTCACCGGCACGATCCAGATATTCCGGTCGCGCGAAATCGCCCGCATCAGGCCATCCGGCGACAGCACATCGGCGTCCCGCCCCCGTCCTCGCGCCAGCACCACGCTGCCCGTCACGGGTGAAGGCGCCGCTGATACACGCGGCTTCTCGGGCGTGGCCGTAACCGGCGCCGGCGCAGACTTCATGGTCGCAAGATTGAACACGCGCCGGGAATCGAATGTGTACTCGAACGACTTCGAATCTGCCGCCCACACCGCAGTGATCGCGCCAGACTTCACCGCCTGCGGAATCTGCGGCGCAACCGCCGCCCACTGGTCGTAACCCGGCATGGCCGGAAGCCTTGATTGCGCTGCGGCATGTGGGGCGAGCAGAACCATACCCGCGATCAACGCGGTCAGCTGGTTCTTGCCTGTCAGTCGAAACATGGCGTCATCCACGACAATTGGGACCTCAACGACGTCAGTCTAGATTTGTAGCCCCGCCATCGTCGAGCCCCAGCCCTGCGACCCTTGGGCAAGGCGATGTTACCGCCCGTCGGGCCCGAACCGCTTGAGCAGAATCGTGGTCGGCCCTATCCCGGTTGCATGGAGCCCAGCCCATCCCCTGATGCAGCCCGCCCCGACAGGCGCGGCGCCTTCCTCCTTCTGTTCTTCTGCCTGCTGGCAGTCGGGGCAGGGAACACCATGCTCACCTCGGCTGTGCTTCCCCCGCTGACCCGTGAACTCAAGCTGCCGGACTGGACCGCCGGCGCGATCTTCTCCCTCTCGGCCGCTATCTGGGTCATCACCGCGCCCTACTGGGGCGCGAAGTCCAACAGCTGGGGCCGCCGGAAAGTCGCCGCCATCGGCATGTTCGGCTTTGCCGCGTCGATGTTCTTCTTCGCGCTCTCGGCCATGGCCGCGCTGCTCGGCTGGATCTCCGGCTGGGTGCTGGTCTTCGTCCTGCTGATCACCGCCCGCTCGCTGTTCGGCATCTTCGGCTCCGCCACCAATCCCGCAGCGCAAGCCTATGTCGCGGATCGCACATCACGCGAAGAGCGGATGGACGAGATCGCAACGCTCACCTCCGGCTTCACGCTCGGCCAGATGGCTGGTCCCGCCGCCGCCGCCGCGCTCATCACGGGCGGCGCCATGCTGTCGCCTGCCGTGGGACTTCTCGCTCCCGTCGTCATCATCACGATCATCGCCACGGTGATCGGCTTCCTCGTGCTCACCAGGCTGCCCGAACACCGCTCGCCGCGCGCCGACGCAGGCATCACGCGCTCGGGCGCCAAGGGCCTGTGGCGCCAGCCCGCCATCTTCCCCTACCTGCTTTACGCTGTCGGCCTCTCGCTCGCGATCGGCGTCCTCAGCCAGACCTTTCCCTACGCCATCATGGACCGCATGCATGTCGAGGGCGCGGCCTCCGCCCAGTACACTGGCCCCGCCATGACGATGGGCGCGATGGCGACGCTGATCTCGCAGCTCGTCCTGATCCCGCGCCTGAAACTGCCGATCCGCTCGCTGATGGTCTATGGCGCGATCATGATGGCGATGTCGTCGCTCTTCATGGTCTGGGCGCAGGACTTCGCCCTGTTTGCCTTCGCGCAAATCATGTTCGGCTTCGGCCAGGGCTTCGGTCGCCCCGGCTTCTCCGCCGGCGCATCGCTCGCCGCGACGCACGAACAGCAGGGCGACGTCGCAGGCCTCATCACGGCCGCCAACGGCATGGGCTTCGTCGTGTCGCCCTTCTTCGGCCTCTGGATGTACGAGAACGTGTCCAGCTCCGCGCCCTTCATCTTCTGCGCGTTCCTGGTTGTCGCTCTTGCGATCTACGCGTTCATCGCCGCCAAGCGCGGCGAAGCCGGCAAGACAGCCGTCGCTGACGCTGTCGCGAAGGACAACACGCCGGAATAGCTACGCGCGTCTCCGCATGCGTTGGACGCTAGCCGCGACGCACAGTAACCATCACGAAACCGTGCGTTCGCCTGCTTCAAGCCCTGATTGCGCCTGAATGCGAGCCGAACGTGCTCACGCAAATCCAGTGGGGGATCGCGCATGACCAACCGCCTGTCCGCGAGACTGCTTCTCGCCGTCGCTACGACTGCGCTCATGTTCCAGAGCTGCGCCACGCCGCCAGAGGAACAGGCGATGCTGGCGAAATACCAGACCAGGGAAAAGGAGCGCGCCGGCCCCACGCTCATCGCCTACGCAGACGGCGTCCACAGCGAGGCAAACAAGCGCGACCTCGGCATATCTTCCCTCGAAGTCGACGTGAATGTCCGCGGCGACATCGCCGAAACCACTGTCACGGTCGCTTTCGAGAATCCTACGAACAACATCCTCGAAGGCCAGTTCGCCCTCAACATGGCGCGCGGCGCCGTCGTCACAGGCTACGCCCTCGACATCAACGGCACGCTGATCGATGGCGTGCTCGAGACGAAATACAAAGCCGCCGAAGCCTACCAGCGCCGCGTCAACGTCCGCATCGATCCGGGCCTCGCCGAAGTCGATTACAGCGACCGTTTTGAAACGCGCATCTATCCCATCCCCGCCAACGGCTCGCGCATCATCCGCCTGCGCATGGTCAGCCTGTTCGATCCCGCCGACGGCTATTCACTGCCGCTTTCTGTCGATGGCAAGATCAAGCGCTTCAAGCTCAACATCGATGGCGAAGCGAAAATCCTCGCCATGCCCGAAGGCCTTCCTTCCACGGGCAAGAAGATCGAAGCCGAAGCCGTCTCACTCAAGGGCCCGCTGCGCCTCGCCGCCGCCAATCGCGACCAGCCCATGCTGATTTCGCAGCATCCCGGCGCCGAACGCTTCTTCGACATCACGGCCCCCGCCGCTCGCGCCAGCGGCTCTCAGCGCGGCCCGCTCCACATCTTCTGGGACCGCTCTGTCTCCCGCACCGACGATGAACTTCTGTCCGAAGCGCAACTCGCGCAGGACATGGCGACGCGCCGCGGCGCCCGCCGTGTCGTCGTCACCCTGTTCGACAGCGGCAAGGCCGAAACCATCGAGGTCGCGACCGATCAACTCGCCGCCAGGCTCGGCGCCGTCCGCTATCGCGGCGGCACCAGCTACATGACGCTGAACGGCGTCTCTGTCGCGAAAGGCGCCGACTGCCTGATGTTCTCCGACGGCCGCGTCTCGATCGACGATCGCGCCAGTTTCCGTCTGCCATGCACTGTCACGGCGGTCACAAGCGGCCCTGAAAGCGACTCTGCCTGGCTCTCCGACATAACGGGCCGCTCCGGGGGCGCCTTCGCCACGCTGACCAAATCGAACGGCGCTGAAATTCTCACCCGCATCACGCGCCCCGACGCCGCCATCACGTCCGTCACAGACAGCGCAGGCAAGGCGATCGAAGCCGTGCGTCTCGCCGCCGATCCGCGCAACTTCCACATCGTAGGCCCGCTGCCCGCCGATGGCGTCGTGATGGTCAGCATGGCAGGCGAATCCTCGCCCCGCCGCTTCACCTCAACCGCCAGCCGCACGCCCAACTTCGCCGGCCCAGGCGCTCTCTGGGCGCGCCAGCGCCTCGGCGTCGAAGCGTCCGAGAAAAAGCCGGATGATCTCGCGGCCATGGCGCGCCGCTACAACGTCGCGACACCGCAGGCCTCCTTCGTCGTCCTCGAATCGCCGAACGACTACGTCCAGTCCGACATTGCGCCGCCCAGCAATTATCCCAAGCAGCTTCAGGTCCAGTACGCCGAACTGCGCGCCAGCGCTGATCGTGCCGAACGCGCGACACAGGAAGGCCGCCTCATGCAGGTCGTCTCGCTTTGGGAAGCGCAGAAGACGTGGTGGAACAAGAAATTCGACGGAACTGTTCCCGAGTCCGAGAAGAAGGCGCTGGCCAGTCGCGATCGCAATAGCGAAGCAATGGCGCGTCCCAGCCCAACCGCGCCGCCTCCGCCCGTAATGGCGCCGGCCCCGGCGCCGGCTCAGGAGGCCGTTATCGCGACCGGCAGTCGGGCCGCTGGCGCCGCCGGCGCCGCGCAGGACGCCATCGTCGTCGGTTCCGGAGAAGACGCTGAGGCTGCGACCGATCCCGGCCGCGCCGGGACGATCGAAGTCGCCGACTGGAACGCAGACCGCCCCTATCTGGATCGCTTCGACAAGGCCGGCGCCAACTACGAAGCCGCCATCGACAAGGAGATGAAAGAGCAGGGGCTCATCCCGCTCTTCTGGTTCGACGTCGCCGAATGGCACTGGCGCGCCGGCCGCAAGGAAGAGGCCCGCCGCTCCGTCGAAGCCGCGCTCGATGTTCCCACGCGAGACAACCAGACGCTCGCCATCGTCGCGGCCCGCCTCCTGCGCTATGGCAGCCACGACCGTGCCATCTGGCTGCTCGAACGCCTGATGGAGCGCGAGACGGATCGCCCGCAGCCGATGCGCACGCTGGCAATCGCCCTGATCGAGCGCGCCAAGTTCGCGTCCACTACCGATGCCGCCAAGGCCGACCTTGGTCGCGCCATCGATCTTCTCGCGAAAGCGGCCACCACCGTCACGGACGTTTCGGCGCGCGGCATCGAAACCGTCGCCCTGATGGAAGCGAACGCCGCGCTCGCCAAGCTGAAGGCGATGGGCGGATCATCCACGGCGCTCGATCCGCGCCTGATCGCGCTGCTCGACACCGACGTGCGCGTGGTCATGGAATGGAACACGCCGCGCACCGACCTGGACCTCTGGGTCACGGAGCCGAAAGGCGCGAAAGTCGGCTATTCCTACCCGCTCTCGCCGTGGGGCGGTAAACTCTCCGGCGACGTCACCAACGGCTATGGCCCGGAGGAATACATCATCCGCCGCGCCAACTCCGGCAAATACGAAGTGCGCGCCAAGACGTTCGCGTCGGATCGCGCCAATCCCAACGGTCCTTCGACGCTCACCGTCCGCCTCATCCGGAATTTCGGCCGTCCCTCGCAGACCGAGGAGCTGATCGATCTCGAAATGCCGGCGGAAGATCGCGGCGAAATGGAAGTCGGCGTCTTCACGCTGGAATAGGTCACGCCAACAAGAAGCCGCGCCGGAGGTTCAATCCGGCGCGGCTCCCGTCACTCAGTCAGAAGTTCAGATCAGCCCGGCGTGACCGGCGCGGGCGCCGGGGCAGGGGCCGGAGCGGGGGCAGGCTGCGGAACGTTGCGCGCCGCGTCACGCGCGCTGTCTCCGATGTCATCCGCAGCATCGCTCACACTGTCTGCAACGCGCTCAATCGCGGTTTCAGACGAGGAGCGATTGCTCTCTCCATTGTAGAACATCCATGCCAGCACACCGACGCCGACGATCAGCGCACCTACGGCAAAATACAGAAACCCGTTTCCGCCGCTCGTGCGGCGCTCTTCGACAGCCATGTTGATCTCCCATCAATTGCGGGAGTCCAACGCCTGCATGTTAGGCCGGTTCCAGTGGAACTCAGGCGCCGTTCGCGGCAAGCACGACCGCATCCAGCATCGCAACAGTCGGGAAGCCATCGGCAACCAGCCCTTTGGCCTTCTGGAACTTCTGCAACGCCCCACGCGTGCCGCGTCCGATGATGCCATCCACCGCGCCCGCCGAATGGCCCAGCTTGTTCAACGCTTCCTGCAGGTCTTTCGCCTGTTGTTGCGTCAGCATCACCATATCCGCCGGCCATGGCCGCGACAGGTCAGGCCGTCCCGCAAGGCGATCCGCCAGAAGCCCCACCGCCAGCGCATAGCTGTCGGCGTTGTTGTACTTCTTGATCGCACTGAAATTGTCGAACAGCAGGAAGGCGGGCCCATACGATCCGGCCGGCAGGAAAAGCTCTGCCTGCAGCGCTTCCGAATTGGCAAACTCGGGCGCCGTCGCCGGCAGAAGTCCCAGAGCCTTCCACGCTGCCACGGTCAGCTTGCGTCCATCGCCTAGCGAATAATCGAACACTTCGGGGATGCGCGCCTCGACCGCCCAGGGCTGCCCTTTCTTCCAACCTGAGTTGGTCAGGTAGTTGGCCGCCGAAGCCAGCGCATCGCCGGCATTCGTCCAGAGGTCCTTGTGTCCGTCCTTGTCGAAGTCGCGCCCGTGCTGAAGCAGCGTCGACGGCATGAACTGCGTCTGGCCCACCGCGCCCGCATACGATGCCTTGCGGAACTGGTCGCGCGTCGCCGATCCGTTCTCGATCAGCTGCATGATCGCCATCAGCTCGCCTTCGTTGAAATCCTTCCGCCGTCCCATCGCCGCCTGGCTCGCCAGCACGCGCGGCGCGTCATCCGTTCCGATGAAGCCGCCATAGCTCGACTCCATCCCCCAGATCGCCGCCACGATCTCGCGCGGCGGCGCATAGGATTCCTCGATCGCATCGAAGATCGTCGTATTGGCCGCCAGCTTCGATTGCCCGTTGGCGATCCGCGTCGCCGACACGGCGCTCTTCGCGTAATCCCAGATCGGCTTCACGAACTCTGCCTGGTTGTCGAACGACTGGGTCTGCACTGTCTGCTCGACCGGAACCAAGCCCTCCAGAACCGAACGGATCACGGCGTCGTTCCGCCCCTTGCCATCCGCCTTGGCGGCGAACTGCGTCCGCCAGGCGTCGAAGCCGGCATCGCCCGAACTGGCGAAGGAAAACGCGCCGCCTGTCGAACCGTCGGAAGAAGCCGGCGGGGCAGGCGATCCCGGCGGCGTCTGCGGATTGTGCCCACCAGCCATTTTCGTGCTTTCGCACGCGGCAAGCGTCAGCCCCATCGCAATACCCGCGATAGCCCAGCGCATGGATCGGACTGACATCATCAACAGTCTCCGGCGACCCCACCCGACCTTACCACGAACACTGCGGCAAGTTGGCAGGAATTTCATGAATGCCGACCGAACGTTAAGGCTAATTTACGTCTCCCGGCAGGCATCTCACGGGCTGACGCCCCGTTGCGGTTGACAGGGCCTATGCCCTCCAGTAATTGCCCCGCTCCCGCAGTTCCAGATCGCCGTTGGCCCCATGAAAGTCCGTTCCTCGCTGAAATCGCTGAAGGGCCGTCACCGCGACTGCAAGGTCGTTCGTCGCAAGGGCCGTGTGTACGTCATCAACAAGACGGACCCGCGCTTCAAGGCGAAACAGGGCTAATAGCCCTCCGGTCTCGACCTCCCAGGCAATTGAACACGTGTGCTGCCCTCCCGGCGGTTGCGAACGCTTGCCCGCATGACCCCGTCCCAGCATAGTAGGGTCATGTACCGTATTTCCCTCGTTCTCGCGGCCGTCCTCGCGCTCAGCGCCTGCGACAAGTCCTTTGCCCCCGGCACAGCTGGCAAGGATGCGCCCGCCAACAAGGAACTCGCCGCCGCTGAAGAAAAGACCGGCGAGGGCAATCTCAGCCAGGAACTGCTCGACCAGCTGAAAGACACCGAAACCGACGAAGAAGCCGCTGCTCTCGAGGAAGAGGTGTGGGACGCCTGGCTCGTCTCGGGCAGCCCCACCGTTGACGTGCTGATGCAGCGCGGCCTCGAATACCAGCAGACCGAAAACCTCGAAGCCGCCCGCGACGCCTTCGACCGCGCCATCGCGATCCTTCCCGACTATGCCGAAGCCTGGAACCGCCGCGCCGTGCTGTTCTTCAACGACGGCAAATATGACGAGGCGATCGCCGACCTCGAATCCGCGCTCATCCGCGAGCCGCGCCATTTCGGCGCCTGGATCGGTATTGCAATGATCTTCGAGTCGATCGAACGCCCCGAAGCCGCATTGAAAGCCTACGACAAGGCCCTCGCCATCCACCCGCACGCGCAGGCGGCGGTGCAGGGCAAGAAACGCCTCGACCGCGTCGTCAACGGCAGCCCGCTCTAGCCAACTCGCGATCCATGCACAGGGCATGCACAGGGAATCTCTTCCCTGCGTCGCTCGCGTCGTTGGATGTGTCCGCGCGTCCCGGTAAAAGGAGGCCGCTCAGCTTCCTGGAGATCTCACATGGACGACGGCGCAGCAGCAGCCGCCCTCACGCAGGCGGCCAAGGACAAGCTCAAGCAGACGGTCATGAAGATCGAAAAGCTCGAGGAAGAAAAGAAAGAGGTCGGCGGCCAGATCAAGGACGTCTATCAGGAAGCCAAGTCGATGGGCTACGACACGAAGGCCCTCCGCGCTGTCATCCGCATCCGCAAGCAGGACCGCCAGGAACGCGAGGAAGCCGAAGCCATCCTCGACACGTATCTGCTGGCGCTGGGCGAAATCTAGCAAGTCCGCCCCAATCCTCCTAAGCTGCGCGCATGCCCAAGCGCGAAGTCGACAAGCGCAAGACCACGAAGGCGCTCCGCAAGCTGCGCCGCGTGGCCGAGCGCGCGACGGAAGAGGGCGGCCCGGGTCTCACAACCTGGGAAAAGGATTTCGTCGACGGCGTGACTGAGCGCCTCGAAAAATACGGCTCGGCTTTCCGCGATCCCGGCAAGGGCCGCCTCGAAGAAGCGCTCTCCGCCCGGCAAGCCCAGATCACCCGCGTCATCGACAAGAAGTCCCGCAAGTCGAAGACCGCCGATCCCGCCTCCGATCCGAAAGACGACAAGAAGGACGCCAATACGCGGGACGAAAAAAGCCGTTCCACCTTCAAACAGCGTCAGCCCATGCGCGCCCAGTCCGTGCGCAAGTCGGGCAAGGCCAAGGCCGCATGGCAGCCCCGCGTCCGCGACATCCATGACGATGTCCCATCCGCCGAGCTACCCGCGCCCCCACCCCCGCCAGCGCCCGTTCCACGCAAGCCCGGCCCGCCCAGCCTGAAAATCATCCCCGGCGGCAAACGCTAGGCCTCGCGCGCGTTTCTGCCTTTGATTTTCCCGCAGCCGTGCGGCACATCGATTTCATGACCCAAGGTCCCACGCCCCACTTCGTCCCTGTCGAACGCACCGCAGAGAACACCTACGCCATCAAGGTCACAGGCGACCTCTGCGTCGGTCCTGTCGGCCACGTCTTCCTGTTTGGCGGGGCAGGGCTCGCCGCCGCCGTCGGCGCGCTTGAACAGACCTTCCAGCGCGGCCTCGTCTGGGCCACCTCGCAATACATCTCCTTCGCTCGCCTCGACGATGTCGTGCAGCTCGATGTCGCCGCCGCGCAAGCCGGCCGCTCAGTCACGCAGGCCACCGTCACCGGCCGCGTCGGCGCCAACACCATCTTCAGCGTCATGGCGGCCTTGGGCGAGCGCGACGGCTATCCTGACCAGCACTGGCGCGACATGCCCGCCATGCCGCCACCCGAAGCCTGCGTGGAAGAACCCCAGCGCCCGACTCAGGATCCCCGCGCCGGCCTGCGCCGCGGCCTCGATGTCCGCTCCAATCCGGGCGTCACCCATGAAGAGGTCATGCGAACCGGCCGCTCGCTGCTGTGGATGCGCCAGAAGCAAACCGGCCACACTCAACCGGGGCCGGTCGACGCCGCCATGCTTGCCATCTTCGCGGATTTCGTGCCCGGCGCTATCGGCGGCGCGCTCGGCCGCGCCGGCGGCGGCAACAGCCTCGACAACAACCTGCGTGTCCGGAAGATCGTCCCCACCGAATGGGTGCTCTGCGAGATGCAGGCGCAGGCCGCCGCGCGGGGCTTCGGCCACGGCCATATGCGCCTCTATGCCGAGGATGGAACGCTGATGGCCACCGCCAGCCAGTCGATCATCCTCCGCACCCACTCCGAAATCATCGCGAAAACGCGATAACCAACCGCACTTTCCCATGAAACAGCCGTCTTGCGTGTTGTCATGGGGCGCGAGAACATGCCCGCAATAGTTGTTGCGGGGCCGGTGGTCATGTTGAAGAGGCTTGCGTTCGGTTGCGCGCTGCTGGGTCTGGCGCTCGCCGCGCCCGGCGCATTGGCGCAACAGGGCGGCGATCCGCTGCGTGGCCAGTTCGGCGCCATCGAAATGGCGTTGACGCCCACCGAAGCTGCCGACGATGTCGCCCGCATGGCGGATGCGCTGGCAAAGCTCCCGCCGCAACGCCCCGGCGTTGTCGACACCTACATCGTCTCCGCCTCGCTCTGGAACGATCCGGTGTTCGAACGCGAAGCCAGCGAGGCCGCCGGCATCCTCGCCCGCCGCTATGATGCAACCGATCGCACCGTCATCCTCTCGGCCGGCACCGGCCCGGGTGTCGCGCGCGCCTATCCATCATCTGCGCCGAACAATTTCAACGCCGCCCTCGGCCGCATCGGCCGGATCATCGACCCCAGGGAAGACCTCGTCATCGTCTTCGTCACGTCGCATGGCGGGCAAGACGGCGCCGTCGCCATCCAGGAAAAGGGCCGCATGGGCGGGGCCCTCCGCCCGATCCATCTCCGCAACTCGCTTCAGCAGGCCGGCATCAACACGAAGCTCGTCATCGTGTCCGCCTGCTTCTCCGGCCACTTCATCCTGCCATTCTCTGATTCCGACACCGTCGTCCTCACCGCCGCCGCCGCCGACAAGACATCGTTCGGGTGCGAGCCCAGCCGCGACTGGACGTTCTTCGGCGACGCGCTGTTCAACCACGCCCTGCGCAGCGGCGGCAGCCTCATGTCCGCCTACAGCGAAGCGCTGACGCTCATCACCAAATGGGAAGGCGACGTTCACGCCCAGTGGCAGGCAAGCCCCGCCTCGCAACGCCAGCGCCAGCCCGAACCCGTCGCATCCAACCCGCAAAGCAATGTCGGCGACAGCGCCTCCGCCACCATCTCGAAAGCCGAAGCCTACGGCGTCGCCATCGCCTGCGCCGGCCACATGTCCTTCGCGCTCGACCGCGCCAAGGCAGGCCGCCCGCTCAAGGGCCTCGCCGATACCGCCGCCATCACCAGCGCCCTCACCGCTGCACAGGGCAGGGCCAACACCGAAGGCGCCACGCGCGGCCGCTCGCAACAGGACACGGCCAAAGCCATCGCCGTAATCGCCACCTCCGCTCTGCAGGTCTTCTCCACCCAAACCACCGAAGTCACGGCCCACGCCGCAAAGTGCATGGCCCCGTAGCCGGACACCGCTGTCCAGCCCCATCCACCACCTGTCATCCCGGAAGCGCGCAGCGCTATCCGGGACCCATTGCGCCAGCACGACACCCTCTCAATGGATCCCGGCTCTCCGCTCCGCTACGGCCGGGATGACAATCACCGCTCTCTTTCCTCCTCCGCCGAAGGCGGGGGAGGTGGATCGCCGCGAAGCGGCGAGACGGAGGGGGCGAGTCACAAGCGTGATGCAAGAATGGGGGATGGAGCGCTATCGAATTCGTAGGATGGCCAAAATTGTTGGCGAACGAATTCAACCCGCTAGCCAGCAAACATGGGGGATAGCGCGAGCCGGATTCAACCGGGGCCGGAGCCGGGGTTATTATCCAACCCATGACACGGCACAAACACGCACAAACTGGGCTGGTAACCCCGTCGCCTCTCGATCGCTGGATCGATGCGACGCTGCGCGCGTTTGCGATGCTCGTGCACTACGTCGCCTCAACACTTGAGATGATCCGGCTCAACGTCACACGTGATTGGCACACGCCTGACGATGAAGCCGCTCTGCCCAGAGTGACGAACGATACCCAATCACAGGAAACAAAACCCGCTGCGCAACACCGCAGCCCGATAGCCCTCATCCTGAGCAGCACGCAAAGCGTGCGCCCGTCGAAGGACGAGGGTGTGCTCACCCATGCCAGCCACAGGCTGCAGCAACACGAGCACCCCGACCACCTCGCACCACCCTCACTCCGCTCATCCCGACGAAAGTCGGGACCCAGAGCATCAAGGGTGATCTGCGTAACAGGCCTGCTCATGCAGCCCCGGATCCCGGCTTGCGCCGGGAAGAGCGGATTTTTGAATCCGCCAAACAAAAACGCGGCCGCCTAAGCGACCGCGCTAAAAATCAAAACCCACCCCAACTCGCCCTTCAGCGAGAACGCGCCCTCATGGCCGCATCCCGAAACTCCGCGGACCCGTCTTCA
>ERZ795044.2723-NODE-2723-length-15221-cov-5.411051_pt1 | contig 15221 bp, 21 predicted proteins | sample MGYA00375128_ERZ795044 | MGnify/ENA primary metagenome ERZ795044 (study PRJEB30173, sample SAMN05720213) | anaerobic digester metagenome | isolation source: active sludge of municipal wastewater-treating anaerobic digesters | place: USA | collected 2014-12-22 ... | reverse complement strand
TATCCACTCTCTCCGTGGATTTTGAATACGCGTCCGTTTAAACACTGGTTAACAAGTGTTCGGCATTGGAACAATATGACCGACAGACTGCTTGGGTGCGGATCAATTCGCGAAAATACAACAGAGGAATTTCGAAATCTCTATTATGACCGTTTGAATCGAGTGCGCAGATTCTGGGCAACGCATAAATCACACGCATTTGTCGAAGTCAACATCGAATCGCCATACGCGGCACATATTTTATTTCGCCATTTTGGTATCAACACTTCATGCTGGGGTGACGCCAATTCGAACCTTAAACAATAAAAGTTCAGTTGATTCTAAACAGTTTCGTCAAAACTAAAGTATGTCAAACGACTTGGCGTTACCTGCAATCACGAATCAACCACTTTCGAGTGAAACTCCTATTTTAATGGACGAATTGATCGGTATGTCGTTCGATGAGGCACGTCGTGTGGTGGAAAATAACCGATCTGGCATGGTGATCGCCTCGCGAAATCTGCGTCTTATTTTCGGCGGCAAAACTGGTTTGAATACATATTTCGACATGCTTCGCGAAACTGATCCAAACGCCGAATCATCGGAGACTTCTGAAAAAGCGTTGTCGACACTGTCGGTCTATTCACATGGCACTACAATATGTAATCTCAATTTCATTATGGCACAAATCAATGCGCATCTGCAAAATAAAACTTAATTTTCATTTCGGTCACGAATCTTGTTGCGCGAGTAAAGACCTTGTAGTATATTCCGCTGTGTTACCAAGGTCGCTGGAATGTTGCAGGTTTGACATCTTTGAGCATGTGAACTTTTGACGGGTCTTCGATACGCGAAGGCGTGTAGCCATCTGAGAAACTGAAATGTTTTATCATCGGTTCGGCTGACGCGAGGTAGTGACGACGCTTTTCGCTGTAATCCACGCAATCGACTTTTGAAAGCAGACGCCAGTATTCATCAGGATCGCTTGTTTGCAACTCAGAAATTCGCTTTAAGTATTCATTGCGGTCTTTCCACCACTGCTCTGAATGAAACGGCGCCGCAGTGTTGAAATCCCCTTTTTGTTGGCGACCACTCATCTTTTTTTAATTACGGTGTCGTTGATTTTATTCAACCGTTTATCAGTGTGGCAGATGCGCAAAGTAAACCACAATTACTTAGAAACAATGAGTCGTCTTTTTACAATTCAGCGTCAGTCGCGTTCGTGGGAGGCAGATTGTCGGCGAGCGATTGCAAAGTTTGGCGCAGTTAACAGTGATATTATTAGTGTTCGCGCCAATCCCGAATTCGATGCACATGATCTGTTTGTTATCGTACATAACGGAGAACCGGAGAGTATTACGACGCAGAAATCAGAGGGTGTCAATATAATGCGAAGATACACAGATGTTTATCCTAACGCGTTGAAGCACTTTGAGGATGTGACGCTGAAACTACGTGCAGAATATTCAGACGTTTCGATTTTTGTCCACCCGTCAGACAAAGGACTTGTCGAATACGTGAATCCAGTCGACGCGCGAATGTATGAATATGGAATCACATATTCAAATATTGGTCAATTCGTGTCGTGTCTTCTCATCGAATGTAATATCGTGAACGGTGACCGCTTTTGGCACAGTTGTGTTGGCTCTATTACGATTGACCGGTGCACGTGTACACCAGGTCGTCTTGGTAAACTTGGTTACCACTCTCCGGCGTACATTTCACAAGAAATCGCAAAGGAACTCAAGACGACCATTGTACCGCGGACCGACATTATTCGCGTCTACGATACAACATTGCGATGTGACCCGCGTACGATGTGTGCGCAGGAAGATCAGTATATCATTGCAGCCGGCGGAAAATGCTTTAACGTGAAAGAGAACAACCAAATTGTTTTGCAAACGCTGGTATACGCAACTGACGTGAAAGAAGAGTCACTAGCACTTGACAATACGTTTGGAAAACACTACTTTTTCGAAGCGACGTCGGGGTTGGGTAAGACGTTTGATTACAAAATGCAAACGAAAATGTATGTACCGGCTCCTCTGTGTTGTGCCAACATTACACCGTACTCGACGATGAAACGAATCCTCGACTGTTTGATCGCATTCGCGTCGTTGGATTTACCAGTCTACATTATTCTTTGGATTGCCGACTTTTTGCCGGGAACGCAGTTTGTTGCACATATCAAAAAAGTTAGATACATCGAGGCGCTGAAAAAGAGTATTCGCAAAGTTATTGACGCACGAGTCGCGAATAAAGAACAGCGTTTAATCTAGATGTCGTACAATAGCAACCAATGCACTTTCAACGATGCTATCGATCGTATCAACCTCGACGCCATATCGACAATCGGTATTTATCTCTGCGTTTATAACAATATTCATGATTTTGTGCGCGTCTGGAACGATCAGTGTTCGGGTTTTCAACAGCCATGCAAAGACAATACCAATGTCAGTCGCGCGCGCCAACATAACGCGTTTTCGCTGTTTAGTTTTCCATGCGACTGTCAGTTGGTTGTCGGCGTATCGACTTTGCAACAAATAGTGGTTTTTTTCGCGTAACAACACGTTACCCAATCGTGCGATTGGCGTTGCGGACAAAATATATTGATCGATTCGTTCGCCACAACTCCAAACGTATCGAGGACAATCAAACGTCGGTGTCGACGCGAGGTGCAGTCGTCTCCACATTTGAAACTCCCGCGTAACGTTAGGTACGTATTCGTATGTCGATCCGTTGCGTTGCAAAAACGCTTGAATGACGCAGTTTGCGCCAGACTCGGTGATAAAACCTTCTGGTGTCAACGACATCGACAACTCATCCATAAATGCAGAACGCATGTTATTGTCAATTTGTTTCACATTCGAGTCAGACACGTTCACGCTGCGAATCAAGCAACGTAGCAGTTGATAATTTGGATCAAATTTCGCACCGCGTCGTGACCCGTTCGCCAATTTGATAATCAGATTGTTGCGATAGCGGTGTTGAGCGCTCGGTAATGCATTTATAATGGCTCCGAAATATATAATTTTCTTAGTCTGCATGTGATATTTCACCAACGCTTCCAACGTTTCAAACGACTGTTTGTTGCATGAATCGCAATCCCATGTCGACTTTAAGTTTGCCTTACACCATCGAATTGCGTGCACAATTTTCGTATTCCACAAGTAATCGCTAAAAACCATCTGCTGGCGATCAGTATCATACATCGGCACCCAATTTTCAAATCGTTTTGCACGTCTCATGATCAATTCGGACCGAAATGACTTCAACTCGTCGACACTCATTCTTTAATAACGCATCTGACACGACAGATAAATTACCCGCCACGAGAAATGAGTACGCGAGAGAACTACAGTCTGGTGACGGTTTACAAACGCAAGAAAGATGCAAGCGACGAAGAGTGGCACGAACACGTTACATCAGTGATGCACGAAACGTTTGGCGCGATCCCGACGTTACACAATTTTGCATGGATCGAGTACAAAATGTTTGACGAAGCGGTGGACGACTGTGTGAAGCACTTTAAAGGACTGGGTTTCGAAGTAACAATCGAAAAAGAATAAACTTTAATGTTAGTCGTCCGACGTCTTTCGCTTCTTGACGCGTTCCTCTTCGAGTTTCTTTTTCGCATCTGCCAATTTCGCCTCCAATTGCGTAATGTTTTTCGCTATCTTGGTTTCTGCGTCCTCCTCAAAAACAAACTCGTGCACCCCGCGACCCAAGTAAACTTGAATTTTAAACCCTGTCATGCTATCGTGCGTATTTTCGTAACGCTTCACAAAAGATTGCACCGCACCCAAAGTGTTGTCGACAGTCGGAAATTTGCCAGGTTCACTCATTTTTCACTCTTTATTGGTCTAGCAGATGCAATTTAAACTGACGACATGAGTGACAAAAAGACCGAGAAACCAAAGGACAAGCCTGCAAAACAACCAGTCATCACGGAGAAGGCGAATGCAACGAAAACGTATGATTTCAGTCAAGGTGGTTATGTGAACAATGTGGTCGTGAAAAAGGGAGAAGTTGCGAATTTCAAGTTTTAATTAAATTCCCTATTCACGCGAGCGAAACCAACTCAACAATCCAGGTTGCGGTTGTGCAACTTCTGTTGGTTTTTTACGCACATAGAGATACGTTGAGACGACCGTCGCGTCGCTTGTTGTGTGCGACGAGTCAAAGCCAGAGTGCAAGAGAAATTCAAGTTTTGTCTGAATGCTGTTGCATTCTTTGATCACCATTGCAACAAATCTAGACATGACGATAGTCGCACCAAACGTAAAGTGATCGAATATATCGCGACTCATTCCAAACGTGTACAAGCCGTTTTTAAGTGATTCTTCAGGCGTGGGATACGTGCCAGTTGGAGCCGTTATATCACAAGCGAAAATGACGCAAAGTTTGATGCCTTCGTTCAATGATGAGGGCCAGCCAGTTGAATCGCTCGACGCTTCTGAAACGACTTGGTTGGTGATTAATTGTTTCGCGACTAATTTGCTACCGACGAGTAGCGCATCGTTCCATTTCTGAACATTAAATTTATCGCTTGACGAAGAACTGCTCATTTTATTTGTGAAATTAGCGCAACGCCGTAAACGAATAAATCTCTATTCATTTTGCGACGTGTTCGTGCAAGATGCGACCTCGTACACAGTGACCAACCCAGTTGGCACATTTCCACAAAATATTGGCCGCGGGCTGTTCTTTATGTGTTAGCCAGTAGTATATTCCTTGACTCGCAATATCTCGATCCCAAGCGTAATCTCCGTGCAATGCGAGATTAAGCCACGCAAGAAGTTTTGTCGCTTCCGCAAGTGTGTTTGCGTGGCGACGCATAATCATCGGTTCATTGCTGCCACACGCTTCTCTCAGTATTAACGCGTCAATATTCAAATGACCCTTCTTAAAAATGTAATCTTGATACACTGGTTGCGTGTACGCAGTTTCGTTGGGAGTTGGCATTCTGCTATCGAATGTAACAAAGTCCTCGTAGTTCTTGACAAACTCGTTGTATTTCGTCCAAAAGTCGGCGATTTCACTTTCAGTGAGACGAGTGACATCATGCGTTGTCATTTAATGTTTATTAGTGATTGCAGTACACCATGTAGTTTCGTATTTGCCACAACAGATGTAAGCCTGGTGTCGGTTCCTTCGCGGCTTCAACCGCCTCAACGAGACGCCACCCCAGCAGTTTGAACATTTCTCGCATTCGTTGCGAGCGGTTGCGAACAAACCAAGGATCGGCCGGCGTTCTGAAAAACGCACACAGCATTTGCTCGTCTTCGTTTTCGGTGGTACATCGTTCGCCGTCGAATCGCCAAACGGTACCAAACCCGAATTCGATAGCAAACGGATGTAAACGTTTACCCGGTACCTTGACGTAACCAAACGTGATCGTGATTTCCCAATCCCCATCTGCAAACGTAGCCCGTATCAATTCGAGATCGGTTCCAGTAAAGTCTTCGCGTAATATAGTGGAACTTTGCAACATCGCCAAGTTGCCCGACAGAACGAGATTTGTCAACTGCAACGGCAACAACGCTCGTGCAATGATGTTTTCAGACGACATCTTATTAGCCACTCTCGAATCGATCTCAACAACGTGTTTCTGTTGTTCCAAGTCACGTGTCGGCTGCAACTCTGCTTCGCATTTCTTGCAACGCACCTTCTTTCGCACGTATTCATACACACCTATGTATGGAAATCGATGTCGTTCGAGTTTCACTGCAGTGCCAGAGACAACGCATCTGAGACATGACGCGCCAAAAACGGTATTACAACGTAAACAGATTGCACTATCCTCTGGTGACGACTCGCTGCACGTTGTGCAATCGCTTAACATCGCACGACATTCACCAACGGAATTGAGTAGCAGATGCCCAATTGTTTCCTTATGTAAACTCATTCTTTCGTTTCTTGTTTGGGTGTTGTTCGTCCGCTGTTAGCGGCCCGTTTTCTTGAATGCGCGATACGTTCGCTTCCAATCTCTTTGCGTTCATCGTCGCAACCGTCAATAATCTCGATATCGTCGCCAAAATTACTTTGGCCTATACGACGCGTTTAAAAGAATAACTAGACACTAATACTTTGCATCTGATCAAAATACCAACAAGTTGAATAAACAATGACTGAAACACCCGACAAAAAACGCAAGATCGACGAGTTGTTGATGACCGACGAGGAACGCAAAGTGAACGACGAATTGCGTGAAAAGCAACGCAAACTCGCAGAAGACCTAGCGACAATTCATTTTGCCAAACAAACAAAAGAAATAGAACATCTCGCACACCTAGATCAGATGCGTGTCATACGAACGTCGCTTGGATTAGATTCGTCGTATAACAAATTCTTTGAACTCCCTGCGATAGAACTGAAGCGCACTGTGCGAGAGGAGCAACAGCGTGTTGCTAATTTAAAGCGTATTTACGAGCGCTTGTATCTTGGTGGTCGCTTAACATATGATTGCGACCACGGTCACGGCGTTGGATGTGATTTGTGTAGCCCAGATTCTTATTGATCAAAAGAAATAAATTGTTCTTCAGTTATTTGGTTTAATTCTGTGTCGGTATTGTGTGAATAGAGGACATAGATGTGTTGGTCAGGTCTTCGTTGCGAAATATTGCGTTGAGAGAGCGCTCTTGTCGATCGCCGTTTTGAAATGTTCGCCGGATTGTGTACGTGACGTTTGTCGTTCGACTTGTCGGTTCATATGCAGCAGTGCACGACGGTTGTTCAACGACCCAATGATCTGGATTGCCACCTTCAAACCCAATAGCCAACGATGCGATTGAACTCAGTACGACTGTTGCACGCGCAAGAATCATTTGCACGTTCGGTTGGGCTTGCACAATCAAATTACCGTCAACCATTGTTTATTTAGTTGTTCAGTGTCAGAGTTAATCTGAACTTTCACCAAGTCGTGGCATCTGAGCAGCCTTCGCTTCGCTTTCCGTAACGCTTTGTTCCCTTTTCGTCGAGTCATCTTTTGAATGTTTCGTTTGATGAATTTTGGCAAATGCGAAATTGCGTATCGGTATTAAAGAACCGGGAGTTGCAATTTGAAACAAATTACACGATGTCGCTCGCTTTTACATTAGTTTCGTTGGGTATTTTTGGTCCCGATGATATTAGCAACCTTCCTTTTAAATGCAAACAAGAACGAATCTTAGAACAAAAGAATGCGGCTAATGAACTGGTTGACAACGCACGCAAAAATCTCACAGGGTGTCAAATTGCATCTGACAGTCAAAAAGACGAAGTAATTGTCGTTCGAGCCGATCACACTCGATTTTGCGACTCTGCTGGAATCGAAGTGATAGTAACTAATCTTATCGTCGCCGATTACCCCGCAGATCGCATTGAATTGGCAGGTATTGTGGTTTGGATAGACGTGAAGCAGATGCCTTTGAAAGTCAGTCGCGTTACATCGAACAACTTGATGGGAGTTACAGCAAAGTTAGATGGCGACAAACTTACAGTATTCAAGAAAAACGGAGATGTTTGCTGCACAGCAACACTCGCTTCTTATTTGGAGAATGTTAGAACCTTGCTTGTCACCAATTGAATTGCTATTCAGTTTTAATTTGTTTGTTCTTTGTCTCTCTCGTTCAATATTCGAAGCCACAGCAAAAATAAATATGAGTGATGATTTATGGACGATCGTAGAGACGGGCGACCGCGTTAGTGAGAAAGACAACTTTATGAAAGCGCGTCGCAAGTACGCGACTGACCACGGTGTTAGTTATGATGATTATATCATGACTCGCGATCCGGCTACTCGGTCTCTGTCGTTTCGACTAGTCAAAACGATTGATGATCTCAATGAGCAGATAGTATCGCTGGCCACCGAGGTAGAGGTCGATGAACACTTTACGCTGGAAGTGTCGCGACTTGAAACAGTCGAGATGATTACTGCACTGTTTGGTCGACATGGACCTGGCTACCGCAGCGACTTTGCACCGCTCGTGCGATTCAAGACGAACGACTACCGCATCCAGTGTCTGGCGGTCGACGACAAAGCAGATGTCGACAAATGTGAGTTCGCCAACGCCGTGATCGGCGAGTGTCGACACGTTCACAGCGATGGTAGCGACTTTCACCTCGTCTGGATTAAGAAGAAGAAACCAGCGATACCGATCAAGAATGACAACGCGCTCAGTTTGACCGACAAGTAAAGATATGTGTATCGACGTCGAGATGTGTGTCTTATCGCTCGTAATAAACGCAGACAACAAAGCGTTGCAAAACTCCATTATCCACAACAAGACGTACAGAGGTCAATCGAATGGCAACATTATGTTGAACAATTCGATCTTGGGCTTGTTATTTTTTATTTTTTTAATCGTTCTGATCTGCGAGGTTGCATCGACTCACCGCTTCGCACCCAAACGTCGCATCCGTCAAGCGCATCTTCAGAGAGATAATTCATCGGCGACGAACACACTTGCATTTTAAAATGCGTGTATTTCGTCTCGCCGTCCATTTTAAGTTTTCCAGAAAGATAGTAGAAAGTTTCTTCAGACGTCGAAGTGGTGTAAGGCCCTTTCTCCTCTCCATGCAGCCAGTTTTTGTACACCGTCTCCTTTCCATCTTCTTTTTTAATCAAGTTTCCATCTGGAATGAACGAATGTTGTGCGCTATCATCGAGGTCATCGTCAATTTCATCAAAGTCTTGTTCACACCAGAACTTGAACGGTTCGCCGGGGTTTGTCTTGAAAAATTCACGTAATACATCAATGTGTACCCAAGCATAACGTTGTGTGCCTTTTGTCAATACCGTGACGGGAACAGTTTGTTCTGTCATTCTTTTTGTTAGTGAGAAACAATGGTCTTTGAAATTAACTCAATCTATGTGTAACTACTGATGAACAGTGTACCACCACTTTGTCAATTTTAAATGTCATTTGTTTTGGCAACTGAAGAATAATTTATTTTATTCGCTTGGTTTCGGTCGTTTTGCATCTGCTTCTGCCTCGGCCACCTTACGTTTGCGTGTTGCCGTTTCACAGCCAATAATCGCTGCATGGCAAGCCTTGGTTTTCACCTGTTGCAACAACTGAATCGCATTGTTCATTTGCCCACCATCCAGCGGTACGCCAACAGATGCAGCGCCTGTTAATTTCTCTGCCGCTTCTGCGCATATGGCTCGCACTTCTTTCATGTAGCGGTTTGTTGCCTCGTCAAGAGCGAACGATCCGTTGATCATGTCGACCATCACTGCCACTTGTGGGTTCGCATCTTTCAAAGTCTTGTTCTCCATTTTGTTTATCTTGGTTGTTGTGGGAACTGTTAAGTAAATAAACTTTTCAAGATGAACAAAGAAGACAATTTGTGGAAACGCGTCATCGCAGCGCGCCTGGAAGCCGACGAATTGTGTCGACCGTATCCTGCAATCATTGGTACGCAAACTGGTCTCTATCGTGGTGCGGATTGTTTGGCAGCGTCGAAAAAGGCCGTTCAGTTGTTGCGTGAATATCAAAAGACACTTGAAATCAACGACAAACAGAATTAAATTTATTTCTTGCGTTTTCTGGCATTCATATCCACTAAAAGCATCGGTTCCAAGTTGTCGAAAAATACGATCGCGTCGGCAGAGACTCGACTACGACGCCATTCGTCGACTTCTTTGGCTGTTGTCATCGCCGATTCGCCGTCGGCAGCATCTTCTTCAGAAAAAGCCGAGATCGCTGATAACGTGCCATGCGTCTTGTGATAGACGCCTAGTGCACCAACGCGCATGTACGTGTTCTTTTTGACAACAACAGGCGCGTGAAGCACGTCTTCGTCTTTCACCATCATCCAAATCGGCGTGTTGAACTGGTAAAGATTACGCAGTTGTCGAGACGCGAGATCAGTCTCTAACGCCGCCAACGCCTTGCCGGCGGGGTCGACTCTAGTCGACGCATCTGTACCAAAAGTTAGACGATATTATCACCAATCGTTGAACGTACCGTGGTCATCTGACACAACGCCAAAGCCGTTTTTCAACACAAAGCAAGTGCGAATTTGATCAGTAGAAAACACAACGACCCAGTTCACACCAGCAGTTTCGCGTATCAATCGATTCGACGAGAATCGCAACGCACCCGTCGTCAAATCGAACAACATCGTCAACGAATCAGGTTTGTTCAACTCAACGTACTTGTCGACAAACAGGCTCCACAACAACGTATTCTCGTCGTACGTTGGTGCGTTTCGCAAATTGAGTAGACGTTGCGCGCGCCAAATCAAGCGATCGACGTAGCCGTAAAACTCGGCTTGAGACTCTTCCATTTCTTCGCTGTAGTCGTACAAGTGCATCGGTGACGTGTACTTCGGCTTGCCTCGTTTCAGAGTGCCGGTGCACGTCGACGCCAAATCGCGCGCCGTTTTACCTTTCAATTTTGTATACGCAAACACGGCAACCAACGAACGTTCCGAAATTGGCGAATACCCGTTGAAGAAACTGTCGAAATAGTCGACATCTGCGTTTGCCAACTTGCCAAACTGCGACAAGTCGGGTGCCGCCAATTCGATATCGTACACAGGTGCACTAACTACCTTGCTTTTCTTTTCTTCTGCCTAAACAACAATCAGTGAAGACACGAAACAACAGAATAAATACCATTGTTTCACACGTGTTTTGGAAACTTAAAGTTATTAAATCAGTCATGACCGTTTTAGCATCTGCTAAAATTGCATCTGTTGATTTAGCAGATGCAATTTTAGCAGATGACGATCGATTAATTGATTTTGCAAAATCAATTTGCAAAAACATATTCGATAAATCATGTCTAATTCTCTTGTTGTTTGCCAAGCCTGGTGCCAAAACTTTGAAGGTGTCGATGCAACGTTAATGCGAAAATTTCACGAAGGTATCAAGACCGACACTACGAAAGCACAATTCGAAACGATGCGACGCGAAATGGACATGCAAGTTGCTGGTGGCGCACGTCATGGACGAACCGTGTTGCATCGCTGTGTTGATGTCGGTAATGTTGAATTGGCACGGTACGTCATTGAGAGGTATGGGTGTTTTATGGTGAATCTTGGCGACTGCGACGGACAAACACCGCTACACCTTGCTTGTTCTTTGGACGATAAAGATGTCTCATTTGCGTTTGCGTCGCTGTTCGTCCGTGAACGCGCTGTTGTTAACATTTGCGGTCGAGATGGCAGTCCGGTTACTCCGCTGATGTTGGCACGTGAGAAAAACAATACGAAAGTTATCGATTTGTTGATTCGACGAGGCGCTGCCGACGTTATTGTGAAGTCGCCGTTGAAACGTTCTCATGACGAAGATGACGAAAAAACTGCAAAAGTGTCGCGCAACGAATAAAATTGTGGTTTTGGCAGATGCGTGATCAAGAATTGTCGAAATTAGTTCGCACTTGTTGCAATCGATTCGCGACGTCGCGAAACACATTCCCACCAAGTTTGAAGCAGTTCTGACCACTTTAGCGGATGACTGACGTTTTTATTAATAAATTTCGTTCGGAGAACAGAAAAAGCAACCCTCAAAGTGTCAAAAACTGAGTGTATTTTCGGTAAAATTTATTTTTTATTTTTTCGTTTCGTTTGGTGTATGTATGTGTTTGGAAGTGGTTTCGATGTGTTTTCGAGGTTGTGTGTGTCTCTACACGTGTGTTTTGCCGATGCGCGTTGTGTTTGCCGATGCGCGTTTTCGAGGGCCGTGTTCTGGTTCGTGGGTGTAGAGTATGTTTCGTGATTTGCAACTTTGCACGTCTGTTTGTGGTAGTATTGTGAGTGTTTGTACAAGAAATGGTGGGTTTTCACAGCCTTTGCTACGAGTTTTCACGGTTTCGAGTTTTCGTGACGCACACAAAAAAACTTTGGTGTGCGATCTTTTCGGTCTACATGTACCAAAGACTGGTCTGATCAACGCCAAACTTTTTGTGTGTTGTCGTGTCGATATTGTGGTGTATCGTGCAAAGTTTCATCGTGTTCCGACGTCTCTGCAGATGCGTTTTCGAAAAACACGTTCTTGTCGAACGCGCATCGGCGAAAATATTTTTTGGGGTGCGCTAGTGTGGGTGTGTGGGGTCGTCGTGGTGGTCTCAAAGTTTGTACGTGTCGTATGGGTGTGAAATGAATAGGTTGTGCGTTTACAGAATGTTCGTGCGATTTTTCTACATGTGTGTTGTCAAGTGTTAGCCGATGCGCCGTCGACCTTGACGACGGCGCATACGCTCCAGAGGTGTTTGCCGATGTACAATCGTCAATTCGACCCCAAATTTTGTGTGTAGTGTCGTGGTATATGTATAATCGTACTGTGTTAACGGTGTCATCGGTGCACGTCGCAACTCGTTGATGAATTTTTTGTGTGGACAGAAAAATCTGTACTAACACAGCCCTCTCTATAGGAATGAATAACATCGTTGAACAACGTACTACCAACATCACGCCACTAGCGTTCTCTTCTGCTATGGCTATGGCTCTACCTTCGTCGTCGCAATTCGCGTCGGCCATGGCGATGTCGCTGCCACCGTACAACGGCGCCACGTCGTCAACAACCACTGTGTCGTCGGTCGAGCCGATGACGACTCGTGCATCAGCCCGCTCGTCGTCAGGCTACCCCGATCTCTTCACCAACTTTGGCGGCGAGTTGCGCGAACTGACCGACAAGTCGTCGATTCCCGACAAGTTGAAGCCGTTCCTCAGCCACGAGTTGATCTACAAGAACATCAACTTTGGCCCGGTCGCTATCCTCACCGTGCCGCACTACAAGCGCAAGGTGCCCGGCATGCACTGGAATCGTGTGTCGCCGCACGAGTTCCGCGCCGCATGGCTGTGGACGTGGAACTGCGGCATCATGCTAACGCCGATCATGACCGCCGGCACGCTGTTCGACCTCAGCGTCAACCGCTGGTACGACCACAAGAAGTGGGCATGCCACCTCGCTGACATTGGCTGTCCCGAACTCGCCGAGATTACGTTCGGTACGATGACGAACCTCATCAACACGATGGTGGCCAACTCGACGTTGTACACCTACTGTGGCCTGCCATCGCCGCAAGCCGAGAACGGTTTCATCACGTCGGCTGCCGCAACGCGTGTCGCCGAGATTCGCAAGTTGGTGCCGATTCCAGGCAACGGTGTGCGCGTCTTTTGTCTGCCGAACGGCACCGAGGTGACGCTGCCGATGAATCAGTTGATCGGCGGCGACTACCCGCCGTCGTCGCGTCCAGCGCTACCAAAGTCGATCACGACTGGTGTCGATCCCGAGGACGCCAAGGCATTCCGCTACAACGTCGTCTCGTCGTCGACCAAGATTCTGCGCTATGCCGCCGCGATCGCAGCGACTGGCTTGCCGTGCCCCGTCAACCGCGCCGGCCCCGATCTCGAAGTACAAGTCTTTGAGAACGGCGAGTTTGTCTGGACGTCGGTCGGCAAGACCAAGTCGGACAAGAAGGCGAATAAAGACAAGTACAGCGGCAAGTTCAACGACATGACGAACTTCTCGGCTGGCGGTGGCGACGCGTTCCTCGGCACGACTGCCAATCGCGTCGCCTACGGCAAGCCGTCGCAGCGCGTGATCGACGCCGTGTTGGCCGACTTTGAAGTTGTCGAAGTGCACGAGGCCGCCGTCGAGCCGGAAGTCGACGATCGAAAGCGCAAACGACTGGCGCAGGCAGTCGTCGAAGTGCCGAAGAAAAAGAAGAAGACTGTGGCGCGCGAGGTATCGAAAGAGATCGTGAAGAAGGAGAAGGAAGACGAGAAGCCTGTTGTCGCATCGATTGCTGCGTCGGCCGCCAAGACGACGCCACTCAACGTCGTCTTCGTCAATCTTCCAGTCGACAACGTGCTACTTCATCAAATGCATCAACTACAAACGTCGCCACACACGACGCAACTCGTGCGTACTTTCATGGCGTCACAACCACATCTTCAGTCGGTCGTCGCCAGTGGTGTGGCGGGCAACGTACCACTCGTCATCCCGATCGAGATGATTCCGAAGACTTCGCGCGACGACGTTGTCACTGCGACCCGCGTCAACGACGTCTTCACGCTGTGCAACTTTGGCAACGGCGTCGTCAACGGCGTGCACCGCATCGTCAAGGACCAGTGTCTGCCCGAAACGCTGCCGATTGGCTCGAATCTGCCGTACAAGTACATCACGAACGACGCGGCGCCATTCGTCGAGCGTCGCGAACAGTCGATCGAGATTAACGGCGTCAAGACTCGTCAATGGGGCGCCGTCGCAACGCGCGACCTCGCGTTCAAGGACTCGGTCGGCTTCTACATCGCCACTTTCCACGGCGGCGGCGACCACGAACTCGACGGCATCGCAACGGCGTTCATGTTGGGCGGCGTGTCGGAGAAGGATGCGACCGACAAGTACGCAATCGGCAACGTCGAACACTCGGACACCGGCTTCGTCGGCGCCGCGTCGGCCGCAGGCTTGCACATCTCAGTGCTTGCGTCAGCGAACCACGATCGCAAGGCCGCCAACGTCGAGTTCAGTTCGATCTACAACGCCGCTCGTGGTGGCGTGGAGGTGTTCGTCTCGGCACTCGGCGGCATCAAGAAGGGTCAGGCGATCTTGGTCGATTACGGCGAAGACTACGAGTTGCAGTCGACGTTGATTGGCGAGACACTCAGCGGCGTCGTCGGACCGCCAGCCGATCACGCACCGGCACCAAAGTCTGACGACGACGATGGTCCTGCCGTCGCGCCGTTGCCAACCGTCGTCGCGTCGACACAAATCGCGAGTCAGTCGCTTCGCTCGTCAGCGCCGTCGCTGTTCGCGTTCGACGACTCGTTCGTTCCACCGATCCGTGCGTCGGCACCGGCGTCTCTTCAGAAGCCGCGCTCGTTGGCATCGTCTACAGAAATCTTCTTCGCCGACATCGACGAATTCCACGTCGACAAGAACGACGCGGCGTCGAGTTTCGATCTGTCGTCGCTGCCACCGCCTCGTGGCGTCAATCCAGCCGACATCATTCCTCCATCGTCGACGTCTGAGCGCACCATCTTCGACAACAACATCTTCAACAAGGCTACGATGAGCGAAGACGACGAGATCGATTTCCTCTTCCCGGCGTTCGACCCGAATGCCAACATCATCAGCGCCATCTCGACCACCACGATCGCCGCCGGTCGCAAGTCTTTGAAGCATCAGTACAGCGACTTTAGCGGAGGCAGTTTCTTCGACGAGTTTATCGATCCGTTGGCAGTCGAACTTGCAAATTAAATATTTATTTTACGGCAGATGCAAAATCACTTTCGATCGCAGATGC
>ERZ795044.2719-NODE-2719-length-15243-cov-7.847248_pt1 | contig 15243 bp, 15 predicted proteins | sample MGYA00375128_ERZ795044 | MGnify/ENA primary metagenome ERZ795044 (study PRJEB30173, sample SAMN05720213) | anaerobic digester metagenome | isolation source: active sludge of municipal wastewater-treating anaerobic digesters | place: USA | collected 2014-12-22 ... | reverse complement strand
CGCGGATCGACAGCTTGGTAAAGCTCACCATCCCGATCAGCAAGACCAGCAGCGACAGCACCGTCGCAAAGACGGGGCGGCGAATGGAAACTTCAGAGAGCTTCATGGCATCACCTAAGAGATGGCCCGTTCAGGACCGGGCCGGCGCAGCACGCATCTCACCTTTGCGTCCTGATCCATCGCCCGAGCGCCCCGAACCACCTTCACCCCGGGGCGCACCGCCGCCGACTTCCACGAGACAGGGATTCGGCCCCTGCGGCGCCTTGGCCGCTGCGGCCAGCCGCGCAGGCAGTGGCGGCGCAGATCCGGTCGCCGCCGGCGCCGATGCGGGAGCCGTTGCAGCCGGGGCACCCATCGCAGGCGGCTGTCCCGCGCCCGCCGCACTGGCCGCAACCGCAGGCGCACCCTCCCCGCGGGGGCGATTGATGTCCAGAACACGCAGTGCCGAGCCGTCCTTCTGGATCCGCTGCTGGCCGGCGATGACCACCGTGTCGCCCTCCCTCAGCCCTTCGACGATCTCCACCTTGCCCGGACGCCGGATGCCGACCCTCACCTCCACGCGTTGCGACACCTTGCTGTCCTTTTCAGCGCCATCGACCACCTTGATCACATACGCCTTCTGTCCCTGGGGCACCACGGCCTCTTCGGGGACGACGATTGCGTTCTCACGCTCGCCGAAGACGGGCGTGACCCGCGCAAACATGCCGGGACGCAGCTGCAGCTGGCGGTTGTCAATGCAGGCACGCACCCCGACCGAGCGGCCGTTGGTATCGAGCAAGGGATCCACCGCCTGGATGACGGCCGTGAATTTGCGTCCCGGCAGCGCGTCCAGATCGACCTGGGCGCGCTGGCCTTTCCTGACCTTGGACTGGAAACGCTCGGGCAAGCGGAAATCGACGAAGACGGCATCGATATCCTCGATATTGACAATGTCGGCGCCATCCTTGAGGTAGTCGCCCTGGTTGACCAGGCGGATGCCGGCAATGCCGTCGAAGGGCGCCTTCACCTTCAGGCGTTCCAGCGTGGCCTGCGCCAGCGCCACTTTCGCCTGGGCCACCTCCAGGTTGGCCGCGCTCTCCTCGACCGACCGCTGGCTGACGAACTTCTGTGCGAGCAGGTCCTGGTTACGCTTGTGATTGGCCGCAGCGATGGACTGCTCGGCCAGGCTCTGCTTGAGCTGGGCGGCGGGCAACTGATCGTCGAACTGGACCAGCAACTGGCCCTTGCTCACCCGCTCGCCGTCGCGAAAGTTGAGCTGCGTGATGCGTCCGCTGACCTCTGGGCGCAACACAACACCCTGGCGCGAACGCAGGCTGCCCACCGCCTGCGTATCGTCGATCAGTCGCATGACCTCGACACGCGCCACCTCCACCGCAGCCGGTCGTGCCGGCCCGGCCGCACTGGCACCGGTCTGGGGAGCTGCGGCGCCAGGCGATCCGCCCGCCGAACTCGGGCCTGCACCGCCGGTCGAGGGTTTGTTCTGGTACCACCAGGCCGCACCCGAAGCCGCGGCGATACCGACGACCGCGACCACGGTGTAAAGAACTTTGGATGCCATGAAATGAACAGTTGGAATGGTCAGGAACCAAGGCGCAAGCGGCCTGGAGCGCAAGTCGCTGCAATGTAGCACCCGCGGGACAGGCCAGCGAACGGCAGGGTCGCAGGATCAGTACAAACCCGTAGCGCAGCCCGGACGATTTACCTGACCTTTACATCGGCCCGCCGACTGTCAGCGACGCCCAAGCACCTGATCGACGCCCCGATTGGCGAGCGCGTCGGCGCGCTCGTTGCCCGGATCTCCGGTGTGGCCGCGGACCCAGTGCCACTCGATGTGGTGCCCGGCCGTGGCAACCAGTTCGTCCAGTCGCTGCCACAGCTCTACATTCTTGACCGGCTGCTTCGAAGCGGTGCGCCAGCCCCGGGCCTTCCAGCCGTGGATCCATTCCGTGATGCCTTTGCGAACGTACTCGCTGTCCAGATACAAGGACACCTTGCAGGGGCGCTTGAGCGCCGCCAGCGCCTCGATCACGGCGGTCAGCTCCATGCGATTGTTGGTGGTGGCCAGTTCGCCGCCGAACAGTTCCTTCTCGGTGTGCCCTGATCGCAGCAAGACGCCCCAGCCGCCGGGGCCCGGATTGCCCTTGCAGGCGCCATCGGTGTGGATTTCAATGTGATTCAATGCTTTTTTCCGTTGATCCCAGCTCCGGCTGGTGATAGTTTGCTATGGAAACAGGATTTTTCGCGAGCGCCATCGTGGACTTCCATGCCGGGCTCATCAGGCGCATGCCATGGACCCGCTTGACGCCGATGATGAAATAGGCGGCACCGAAAATGGGCCACCACCGCTCGCCCAGGCGGTCCATCCACTCGAAGCGGGCCAGCCAGCGGGCGGACCGAACCGCCGGGCGGTAACAACCGAAACGGCTGGACTCCACCTCGAAACCGAGCAGACGCAGCCAGTCGCGCATGCGCCAGTAGCCGATGAATTCCCCGGTGTCGGGCAGGTAGGGCTCGCCGATCCCCAGGCGTCGCGTCAGGTTGGCGCGACGCTGCCTCAAGCCCCACAGACTGGCGGGATTAAGGCCACAGATCACCACCCGCCCCTCGGGAACCAGCACGCGGTCGACCTCGCGCAAGGTGGCATGGGGGTCGACGTTGAGTTCCAGCGTGTGCGGCAGAACCACCAGGTCCAGGCTGCGTTCGGGAAACGGCAGTGCCGCGTAATCCGCGCGCAGGGCGAGCCGGCTGGCCGCTGCCGTGTCGCCGACCTCACCCCGTGAACCGGTGGGCTCCACAGCCGCGGTGCCACTCGAAGCCGCAAAACCTGCCGCATCGAGAGCAAGCCACCGGTGGGGCATGCGGTTGCTGCCCAGCGCGTCGAGGTCGGGCATGCCGAGCTGCAACGCGTGATAGCCGAAGATGTCCGCAACCGCACGGTCGAACTGGGCGCGCTCCCACTCCAGGAGGTACCGACCCGGCGGCGTCTGGAACCATTCGTGCAAACCGGCGGTGCTTCCTATAATCTCGGGTTCCATGAACATCATTGCGCTGCCGGCCTTTTCCGACAACTACATCTGGCTGCTGCACGACGGGCGCCGCGCGCTGGTGGTCGATCCCGGCGACGCGCAGCCCGTCTTGAAGGCGTTGCATTCCACGGGACTTGATCTGGAGGCCATTCTAGTCACGCACCACCATCCGGACCACACCGCAGGCGTGTCCGAACTGCGTGAAGCCACGGGGGCCACCGTCTGGGGCCCGGCGCGCGAGGCCATCCCCGAGCCCTTCATCCCGCTGCACGATGGCGACACCGTGACCGCACTGGGTGTTGCTTGGTCCGTGCTCGATGTCCCCGGACATACGGCAGGCCATATCGCTTTCTGGGCCAGCGACATCGATGGCGCACCCCTGCTGTTCTGCGGCGACACCTTGTTCTCGGGCGGCTGCGGCCGGCTCTTCGAGGGCACGCCGGCCCAGATGCTGGCCTCTCTCGACCGGCTGGCCGCCCTGCCGGGCAACACCCGGGTCTGCTGCACCCATGAGTACACCTTGTCGAACCTGCGTTTTGCCCGAGCGGTGGAGCCGGGCAACGCGGCCCTGCAGCAGTACGAGCAGGATTGCATGGCCCTTCGCCAGCGCGAACAACCGACCCTGCCCTCCACCCTTGCGACAGAGTTGCAGATCAACCCCTTCCTGCGCAGCCGCGAAGCCTCGGTCAAGGGCGCGGTGCAGGCATGGCGGAGCACCGCGGACGATGCCGCCGCCGTGTTTGCCTCGCTTCGGCAGTGGAAGAACGAATTCCGATGAATCCCGTGCGATGCCTGAAGGCCTTGTGCATGGCCGCAGCCCTCGTGCTGTCCGGTTGCGCCACGACCACCGGCGGCAGCGATTCGGCGTCCAAACCGGACGCGGGAAGCAGCGCGCAAACGGCCGCCCCGAAGCCTGCGACGCAGGCGCCCGACATCATGCAACCTCTGGCGGCGGCCGAAGCCAGTTCGCAAGCCGTGGCCATGCTGCGCCCGCCGAACGACCTGTGGGAACGCATCCGGCGCGGCTTTGCCATGCCGAATCTGGACACCGAACTGGTTCGCGACCGCGAACAGTGGTACGCCACCCGGCCCGACTACATGCTGCGCATGACCGAGCGCTCCCGCAAATACCTGTTCTACATCGTGGAGGAGCTGGAGCGGCGCAACATGCCCACCGAGATTGCACTGCTGCCGTTCATCGAAAGCGCCTTCAATCCCCAGGCCGTATCCAGCGCCAAGGCGGCCGGCATGTGGCAGTTCATGCCCGCCACCGGAAAATACTTCGAACTCAAGCAGAACGCGTTCCGCGATGACCGGCGCGATGTGCTCGAATCCACCCGGGCTGCGCTGGACTACCTGCAGAAGCTGTACGGCATGTTCGGCGACTGGGAGCTCGCGCTGGCGGCCTACAACTGGGGAGAAGGCAGCGTCAGCCGCGCCCTGGCGCGAAACAAGGCCGCCGGCCTGGGCCTGAGCTATAGCGAGCTCAACATGCCGGCCGAGACGCGGTACTACGTGCCCAAGTTGCAGGCGGTGAAGAACATCATCGCCTCGCCTGATGGTTTCCGCGCCAAATTGCCCGACATCGGCAACCATCCTTACTTTGATACCGTCACCATCACCCGTGACATCGACGTCGCGCTGGCCGCGCAACTGGCGGAAGTCCCGCTGGACGACTTCAAGGCCCTGAACCCGTCGATGAACCGCCCCGTCATCATGGCTGCGGGCACGCCCCAGATCCTGCTGCCGTGGGACAACGCCGCCACCTTTCAGCGCAATCTGGACGCCTACAACGGCGCACGCCTGGCCAGCTGGACGGCCTGGGTGGCGCCTTCGACGATGAAACCCAGCGATGCGGCCCGGCGCGTGGGAATGGTCGAATCCGACTTTCGCAGCATCAACAGCATTCCGCCCAATATGCTGATCAAGGCCGGTTCGTCGCTGCTCGTCACGCGCTCGACCCTTCTGGACGCCGACGTCGCCCCCAGTGTGGCCGATCATGGCCAGATGTCCCTGGCCCCCGACGTGGTGCTCAAGCGCAGCGTGGTCCAGGCCCGCAAGGGCGACACGTCGGCCAGCCTGTCCCAGCGCTATGGCGTCAGCGCTGCCAACCTGGCGGAGTGGAACCCGGGGCTTGCGGCGGGCGGCCTGCGAAAGGGACAGTCGGTCGTGCTGTTCCTGCCCTCGCGTTCAGCGGCACCCCGCGCGCAGGCCCGCACTGCGGCACCGGCTGCTGGGGCGCGCACGCCGGCGCGCACCAGTACGACCAAAGGCGCGCCGCGCACCAGCAGCCCGTCCACCAAAGCGGCTGCCAAACCCGCCGCGAAGGCGAAGCGCTGACGGCGTTGGGCACGGGTGCCAGCGCCTGACCGGCGCACCGCGGCGTTCAGGCCTTGAAACGATCCTTGGCCACGCGGGCGAAGGTGTTGGTGTAGGTCTGGCCGAGGTTGACCCGGTCGGCTCGAACCGAAACGTCCCCGTCCTGCAGCACGCGCAGCGCCGTGCGAGCCCCGTCCTGCGGCATCAGGCCGTCCAGCGAGAACGCCTCGATCACCTTGGCCAGTGACAGGAGGTACAGGCCGCGGTCGCCCAGCAAGTATTCCTCGGGCACGGTCCGAACGATGTCGCCGGGGCCGGCGGTGCGCAGCCATTTCAACGCCCGGACGATCGCATGGGCCAGGGCCTGGCAGGTGGCGGGATGCTTCTGCACGTACTCGGTCGATGCACAGAGGCAGCCCGCGGGCATTGGGCCGCCCAGGATATCCTGTGCACCAGCAAGCGAGCGCGTATCGGCAAGGATCCGCACGTCCCCCCGATGCTCCAGCATGGTCATCACCGGCTCCACGTTGCTGATCGCGTCGATCTGGCCGGAACGCAGCGCATTCAACGCGCCAGCGCCCATGCCCACACTGACAAGGCTCACGTCGGCCGGTGTCAGTCCACCGCGGCGCAGCAGAATGCCCAGCACGCTCTGGGTCGCCGACTCCGATGCGGAGACCCCGATCCGGCGGCCCCGCAGGTCCGCCACGCCGCGGTAGCCTGACATCGTGCGAGTGGAGATGCCGACGGCAATCTGGGGCGTGCGGCCCTGCAGCACGAAGGACTGCAGGGCGGGACCGCGGGCCTGCAGCCGGATGGTGTGCTCGTAGGTGCAGCTGGCCACATCGGCCGCGCCAGCGCCCAGCGCCTGCAGCGCACCGGCTTCGTCGGGAAGATCGATCAGCGTGACATCAAGCCCTTCTGCCCTGAAATAACCCAGCTGCGCGGCGATCGTCAACGGCAGGTAGGAAACGGTGCTTCGTGCGCCGACTGCAATCGCAACCCGCCCCTCTTCCGGACGGATCTGCGCCAAGCTGCCGCGCACCGCAGCACCGGATGCCAGCAGCGCGGCAGCCGCCGCCAGCGAACGTCGTCGAATCGGATCGGGAAGCGGCACGATGGGCCCTCGCCTGTCATTGTTGTTGTGATGACAAGCGTATCCAAAGCGGCCCGCGCAGGCATCGGGAACATCCCGAGCGGGTTTTCACTTAAGCCCGCGCTTGCAGCCACCAGGCCGCAGGGGCCTTTCAACGGTAGCCGATGAACAGGATGCCGATGTTCACCAGCAGGGCCAGCGTCCAGACCGCGGAACGGACTGTCGGAATACCGGCCACGTACATCATGATGTAGAGCACGCGCAGCACGATGAACAACAGCGCCAGCACATCCAGGCGCGCCTGGTTGGCACCGAGCAGGTGCGCGATGATCACCGCGCCAATGAAGAAAGGCAGGGCCTCGAAGCTGTTCGCCTGGGCAGCGTTGGCGCGGGCGCGCCAATCGGTCTGGCGCGCCAGCCAGGCGCGCGGATCGCCATTGTCATAGCCGCCCTCGCGGCGCGGCTTGTTGAACTGGCCCCATTTGGCGATCGCCGCGCAAACAATCGGCAACAGCGCAGCGATCAAGACACATCCGTAGGCCACGGTAAAGCGGGCCGCCATCAGGCTGTTGTTCATTTCAATGATCCTTTCCCGCTTTTCCCAGCGTCAAATGGTCACAATCCGCTACAAAAACACGAGCAATCAGGTTGCCGCGCCCGGAGCCTTTCAGCGCCGGTCCACCATGGCATGGGCAATGGTGCCCAGATCCACGTATTCCAGTTCACTGCCAGCGGGAACGCCGCGCGCCAGGCGTGTCACCTGCAGGCCGCGCAGGCGCAGTCCCTCACCGATCACATGCGCGGTGGCCTCGCCTTCGGCCGTGAAGTTGGTCGCCAGGATCACCTCGCGCACCGTGCCGTCGGTGGCCCGATCAAACAGCTTCTGCAGACCGATTTCTTTGGGGCCGATCCCGTCCAACGGGCTGAGTTTGCCCATGAGGACAAAGTACAGACCGCGAAAGGCGGCCGTACGCTCCACGGCCGACTGGTCGGCCGGCGTCTCGACGACGCACAGCTTGCTGTGATCGCGCCGGGCGTCGAGGCAGGTGCTGCACACCTCGGCCTCGGTAAACGTGTGGCACATCGCGCAGTGGCGGATTCGCTGGGTCGCTTCCTCCAGCGAGCGCGCCAGCGCACGCGCGCCGTCGCGGTCATGCTGCAGCAGGTGAAACGCCATGCGGGAAGCCGACTTCACGCCCACGCCCGGCAGGCGGCGCAGCGACTGGATCAGCGCGTCAAGGGCATTGGTATCGGACATGGCAATGGCGACAGCGACAAGGCGAAGGGTGCAAGCTCCGGCACGGACAGGCCAGGCCACAAGGGCGAACGCGGATCGGCAACCGGGGAACCTGGTGACCGAGCCCCCGATGGCACCTCTTGCACGGACAGCGCGCGGCTCAAAAGGGGAACTTCATGCCGCCTGGCAGGCCTGGCATCCCGGCCGTGAGCTTGCCCATCTTTTCCTGGGAGGTCTCCTCGGCCTTGCGCACAGCCGCATTGAAAGCAGCGGCCACCAGATCCTCCAGCATGTCCTTGTCGTCGGCCAGCAGACTGGGGTCGATCGTGACGCGCTTGACGTCGTGCTTGCAGGTCATCAGCACTTTGACCAGGCCGGCGCCGGACTCGCCCTCGACTTCGATGAATGCGAGTTCGTCCTGCGCCTTCTTGAGGTTGTCCTGCATGGCCTGGGCCTGCTTCATGAGGCCGGCGAGTTGTCCTTTGTTGAACATGGGGTTCCTGATGGTGTTGGATGAATGAATTCAGACAGGTTTGATGCTTCCGGGCACGATTTTCGCGCCAAAGTCCCGCATCATCGCCTGAACGAAGGGATCGGCATGAATCACCGCCTCGGCTTCGCGCATTTTCTCGGCCACGGCCTGTGCGTTGCGCCGCCCCGGGCTGTCGGTCACGCGCCCGACTTCGATGGCCAGGCGCGCCGGATGACCCGCCGCCTTCAGCGCCTGCTGCAGGCGATCACGGGCTGCCGGCTGGTTCAGGGATTCCCGCTCGATGCGCAGCAGCCAGTCTTCGCCGTCGCGCGCCACCAGCTGCGACTGCAATGCCAGTTCCCGCGTGAGTGCTGCCACCGCCTCGGCACTGATCAGCTGGCGCACCAGGGCGTACCAGAAATCACCGTCGTTGTCCGCCCGAATGTCCGCCGGCACGGCGGCGAGGTCCGCCCCGTCAGCCGCACCCGTCGAAAGCGCCGGTTCGGGTTCGGGTTCGGCTTGCACCCGCACCGGAACCGCTACGATATCCGTAGCGGACTTCGACCTTTCCACGCTGGATTTTTGGCTATTTTCTTCGAAAACCGGAGATACAGGCGCCGAATCGATCACGGGCAGGACCTGCCCCGGCGGCAATGGGGTGACGGGTACCGGTTGTCCCGCCTGCGGGGATCGCTGTGGCGCGACAGGGGCCGCTGCGGCGGCTACCGGCGGTGCCACTGAGTGCGCCGCAGGCGCTGGCCTTTCAGCGGGCCGGCTGGCCGGATTCAGAGTTTTTTTTTCAGCCGGCGCCCGCTGCGCGTCGGGCTTGAACGCCAGCAGGCGCAGCAGCACCATCGTCAGCGCGGCATATTCATCCGGCCCCAGGCCGAGCTCGCCACGCCCGTGCAGGCACAGGCTGTAAAGCAGCTGGGTCTCGTCAGGAGGCATCAGCGCCGCCAGCCGCGCGGTTTCCGCCGCGTCGGGGTCGGCCGCGTCATCGGCCACCAGGCCCGGCACCGCCTGCAGCACCGCCATGCGCTGCAGCACCGTGCTCATTTCTTCCAGCGTCGAAGCCGCATTCAAACCGTTGATGCGCAGAGTCTCTGAGACATCCACCACGGTCCGGCCATCGGCGCGCGCCAGCGCATCGATGAGCTGGAAGACATAGGTGCGGTCCACGCTGCCCAGCATCTGGCGCACCGTGGCTTCCTGCAACTGGCCGGAGCCGAAGGCGATGGCCTGATCGGTCAGGCTCAGGGCGTCGCGCATCGAGCCCCGGGCGGCACGGGCAATCAGGCGCAAGGCCTGCACGTCCGCCGGCACCTGCTCGTTGAGGAGCACCGTCTGCAGGTGCTCCAGTACGGTCTCCGGCGCCATCGGGCGCAGGTTGAACTGCAGGCAGCGGCTCAGCACCGTCACCGGCACCTTCTGCGGATCGGTGGTGGCCAGCACGAATTTCAGGTACTCCGGCGGCTCCTCCAGCGTCTTGAGCATGGAGTTGAAGGCGTGATTGGTCAACATGTGCACTTCGTCGATCATGAAGACCTTGAAGCGCCCCTGCACGGGCTTGTACACAGCTTGCTCCAGCAGGGCCTGCACTTCGTCGACCCCGCGGTTCGAGGCGGCGTCGAGTTCGGTGTAGTCAATGAAGCGGCCGGCATCGATGTCCTGACAAGCCTGGCACACGCCACAAGGCGTCGCCGTGATGCCGCCTTGCCCGTCAGGACCCTGGCAATTGAGCGACTTGGCCAGAATCCGCGATACCGTTGTCTTGCCCACGCCGCGCGTCCCGGTAAAAAGGTAGGCGTGGTGCAGGCGCTGCGTGGCCAGTGCATTGCTCAAAGCCTGCACCACATGCTCCTGGCCGACCATTTCGGCGAAATTCCGGGGCCGGTATTTGCGGGCAAGCACGAGGTAAGACATGAACCGATTCTACGGGCCGACGTCCGCAACCGGCCGCAAAGCCCGAATTAGAGACCTGCTTCCAGAATGACCAGATGTCGCGTGGGGTTCACCTTCTGTCAGTCAATCGAGAGTATGCTGCAACGCACAATAACTTGAGATCCGGTTCGCCCGGCACGGTGTGCCGCCCCCGCTGACTCAGCAGGCCCGAACCGCCTTCCACCCATGCTGCAACACATCGACAGCCAGGATTTCGCTCTTGCCGACACGGTACTGGCCGACGCCGACCCTGAGACGGCCGTGCTGGTTCAGGCTTTGGCGGGTTGCTGCCATCCGAAGGCCGGCCGCCTGCTGGCACGCTTGGGTGCACACCCGGACGCCGACGCCCGCGCCGCCCTGCGAGCGGACGTGTTGCAGTTGCTGACCCTCACCTTCGGACGCGCGGAAGCCTTGCGTCGCCTACAATAGCGGCTGACGGGCCTTCCCGCATGGTGAAGCGGCCAACCGGGTCAGGTGGGGAACCAAGCAGCCCTAACTGTGGAGCCAGTGCCGGGGTCAAGGCTCGTCAACCTCTTTCTCGCCAGAACCGGCTTCGACCCCGTCCTTGCGGTCCATATCAGTCAATTCCCAGCGCCGGCTGGTGATCCTTTGCTACAGATTGCGAAGTGATCTCGATCCAGAGGGCAGACTGCCAGCCCTGTGACGCATCACCGCCCGCGGCGGCCCCGTGAAAACCCTCGATTGTCGGATGCCTGACAGTCGCGGCCCCGTCTCGGCCTTAGTCTCATGCGCCTGCCCGGATGGCATCCTGCCATCGGCACGCCAGAGGGGCATGCCCCTTCGTCTTTCCGAACCCGTAGCGACGGTATAGGATTTCCGCTCCGAACAACGAGGTACCCCATGTCCGCCATTCCCCTGTTTGCCGAGACGCCCGTCGAAGTGATCCGCAATGAACTGGAGCAAACCCTCCAGTTGCAGCGTGATGCCTACCTGGCACACCCCTATCCCGATCTGGAGCAACGCAAGGCCGACCTGCGCAAGCTGCAGACCTTCCTGCGCGACCACCGTGAAGCCATCCTGGATGCGATCAGCGCCGACTACGGCAACCGCTCGCGTCACGAGACCCTGTTTGCCGAGTTTTACGGTGTCATCGACGGCGTGGACCATGCGATCAGCCACCTCAAGAAGTGGATGAAGCCGCAACGGCGCAGCGTGGACCTGAAGAACTTCTTCGGCGCCAGCAACCGTGTGATTCCACAGCCCGTGGGCGTGGTCGGGCACATCGTGCCGTGGAATTTCCCGATCTTCCTGTGCTTTGGTGGCCTGACGTCGGCTTTCGCCGCGGGCAACCGCTGCATGGTCAAGATGTCGGAGAACTCGCGCCGCCTGGCACAACTGCTGATCGACAAGGCGCCTGCCTACTTCCCCAAGGACAAGCTGGCCTTCTTTGACGAAACCGGCGGCGTCGGCATCGAGTTCTCCAAGCTCAAGTTCGACCATATCCTGTTCACGGGCTCCGGGCTGACCGGGCGCGCCGTGATGGCGGCCGCTTCCACGAACCTATGCCCGGTGACCCTTGAACTCGGCGGCAAGGCCCCGGCACTGGTCTGCGACGATTTCCCGTTGCAGAAGGCCACCGAGCGGATCACGTTTTTCAAATACTTCAACGCCGGCCAGATCTGCACCACGGCCGACCATGTCTTTGTGCCACAGCACAAGGTCAGCGAGTTCGTCGAGATTGCGCGCCGCACCGTGTCGGCCCGCTACCCCTCGCTGGACAGCCCGGATTTCACCTCGGTCATCGACGAGCGTGCGTTCAATCGCATCACCCGTGCCCTCGAAGAAGCGCAGGAGCGCGGCGCGACCCTGGTGCAACTCGTGCCCGGCCCGAAATGGGATGCGGCCACGCGCAAGATCGCGCCGCATATCGTCCTGAACGCGCCTGCCGACTGCGAACTGCGCACGCGCGAGATCTTCGGACCGGTGCTGCCGGTCATCCCGTACACCTCGGTCGACGAGGTGGTGAACGCCATCAACGCCGGCCCGCGCCCGCTGGCTTTCTACCCCTTCAGCAATGACAAGCGGCTGATTCACGATCTGATCCATCGCGTCATGTCGGGCGGCGTCACCGTCAACGACATCGTGCTGCACACGGGGCAGCACGACATGCCCTTCGGCGGCATCGGTGACAGCGGCATGGGTCACTACCACGGCTATGAAGGCTTCGTGACCTTCTCCAAGCTGCGGCCGGTGTTCTACCAGGCCCCCTTCAGCGCCATCAAGTTTCTGTGGCCCCCCTACGGAAAATTCGCGACCAAGTACCTCGATTTCCTGACACGGTGAACCTTCGGGGCGCGCGACGGGCCCCGGGCGGTGTCCGGACCGAAGCCGCCCGCACCCGCATTCGACAAGACGGGTCAATCGGGTTGACAATAGGGGGGCGTCTGGCAGGTCCGTCGGCACGCCAGACGTTGGAATGCGAAGGAGGATGGAGCTTATGAAGAAACTGCTTGCACTGGCCACCAGCTGCGTTCTTTGCGCCAGCGCGTCAGCGGCCTGCTACACCGTGCTGGCCAAGGACGGCAAGACCCTCTACCAGTCCGACACCACCCCGGTCAACCTGTCTTACCCCCTGCACGAAACCGTGCCGGCCCGCTTCGGCGAAGGCGCGACCATGGTGTTTTCGATCGAAACCCTTTCCAGCGACTGCATCCCGGTCGGCGGCCGCAAGGAATCCGAGGTGGCGCGCGGCGACAACGTGATGTCGACGATCTTTGCCAACGTGCGGACCTTCGAGCGGCCATCCGCCAATTCCGCCGTTCCTGCAAAGACCATCCCCCCGACCAGCCTTCCCGGATATTCGCCGACCGGGCGCTGACCCTCGCAGAACCCCGGACAGGCGCAGGTCCTGGTCCGAACAGGGCCAGCCCGCAGCTGCACAAAGGCGGTTCTCAGCCGACCACGCTGGTGCGGCCGTCCGTCACGATGGCGCTGTCCAGCGCCTCCAGCAAGGCTTTTCGGGCCTTGAGCTTGGTATGGCGGTGCGCCCCGGGGTTGAGCTTCTTCATCTGCTGCGCCACGTCCAGCGCGGCGGCCATCAGCCGATCCGGCGCCACCACCCGGTCCAGGAAACCCGCGGCCAGCGCGGCCTGCGGGGTGAACATCTCGGCATTGATCACACTGCGCTGAAACATCGCGGGGCTCAGGCGGTCACGCGCCAGCAGGATCCCGACGTGGTGCATCGTCATGCCGATCTGCACCTCGTTCAGACCAATGAGGAATTCCCCTTCCACACCCAGCCGGTAGTCCGAGGCCAGCAGGAGGAAAGCCCCTTTTGCCACCGCGTGACCGCCGCAGGCCACGATGATCGGCTGGGGGTGGGCCAGCATGCGCCGCGTCAGCGCGGAGCCGGCCGTGACCAAGGCGATCGCCTGCTCCGGCCCCTTCATCATGACCTTGAGGTCATAGCCACCCGACAGGATGCCCGGCTGTCCGGTCAGGACCACGATGGCGCCGGCCTCCTGTGCGCGGTCCAGGGCCTCATTGAGGGCCACGATGACCTCGGGCGACAGCGCATTGACCTTGCCATTGTTCAGAGTCAGCACGGCGATGCCGTCATTCAGCTCGTAGGTCACCAGTTCGCTCATGGGGGAATCCTGTTGTGGGATGGGACTGACGAGTTTACCCACGCCTCCTTTGCCAGGGATCCGTCGAAGAGTCCCCCGCGGACGCGCGCGCGACAGGAGGCCGCAGGGACACTCCCCTAGACTTTGCGCCGACCCTCTTCACCGCCAACTCATGAGTCTCCTGCAAGGCATCCGCGTCCTCGACTTCGGTCGCTTCATCGCCGGCCCCTACTGCGCTGCCCTGCTGGGCGACCACGGTGCGGACGTGATCCGCATCGAGCGCATCGAAGGCGGCGAAGACCGCTTCGTGCCCAACGTGGCCGACACCGGCGAAGGCGGCCTGTACCTGCAGATGAACCGCAACAAACGCTGCCTCACATTGGATCTGGCCAGCGACGATGGCCGGCGCATCGTGCGCGAACTGATCGCCGGCGCTGACGTGATCGTGGCGAACCTGCCGCCCGCCACGCTGCGCAACCTCGGGCTGGACTGGGACACGGTGTCGGCCCTCAATCCGCGCGCGGTGCTGACGGTGGCCACCGCCTACGGATCCGTTGGCCCCTACAGCCCGCTACCGGGCTTCGACTCGGTGGGCCAGGCCATGAGCGGCGCCATGTACATGTCCGGACTGCCCGACGCACCGGTGCGCGCCACGGTCAACTACGTGGATGTCTCCACCGCGCAGGCCTGCGCGATGGGGACCCTGGCCGCCCTGTGGATGCGAGAACGCACCGGCCGCGGCCAGCTGGTGGAAGGTTCACTGCTGCGCTCCGGCCTGATCCACACCAACTCCATCCTGATCGAGCAGGCGGTGCGCGCGCCCGACCGCGTGCCGCAAGGCAACCGTGGTTACCTGGCCGCGCCGGGCGACCTGTTTCGAACCCGCACCGGCTGGCTGGTGGTGCAGTCGGTGGGGCAGGCGATGTTCGAGCGCTGGTGCGACATGGTGGGCCGCGTCGGCCTCAAGGCTGAGCCGCAGCTGGCCACCGACGCCCTGCGCGGGCAGAACAGTTCCATGGTCAGCACCGTGATGGCGCACTGGTGCGAAAGCCGCACGCGCGACGAAGTCCTCGCGGCCCTAGCTAAGGCCAGGATACCCGCCGGCCCGGTCTACAGCCCGCAGGAAGCGCTGGACGACCCACATATTCAGGCCAGCGACATGTTGCCGATGCGCCAGTTTGCGGGCATGGCGGCCAGCTATCCGCTGGCGCCGCACCCGGTCGACCTGTCGGACACGCCTGCCGGCTTTCACCGCAGCGCACCCGTGCTGGGCGAACACACTGATGAAATCCTGAGGGAACTGGGTTACGCTGCCGAGGCAATCAGGCAGCTCCACGCGTCTGGCGTGGTGTAGGTTGAAACGAGGCCGGCGCCCGTGGCCTGCACGGGAAGCCGGGGCACCGGGCACCGGACGCGGCTAGACTGGCGCAACAGTGTCGGGGCAAAGGAGCGAACCAACATGAGTCATTGCGACGATCACCACCCGCCAGCCGGCTGCGCCGTCGGCGTCGGCATCGCGCGCAGCAAGGCCTTCGACCCGGTTGCCTTTGAAGCCGCGGTGACCG
>ERZ795044.2718-NODE-2718-length-15245-cov-4.827321_pt1 | contig 15245 bp, 22 predicted proteins | sample MGYA00375128_ERZ795044 | MGnify/ENA primary metagenome ERZ795044 (study PRJEB30173, sample SAMN05720213) | anaerobic digester metagenome | isolation source: active sludge of municipal wastewater-treating anaerobic digesters | place: USA | collected 2014-12-22 ... | reverse complement strand
TCCCAAGAGTGTGGCTCGCGACTTGTCTTGCCAGTTCCTTTGCATGTGGGGCAATTAGAGTTGTCGCGTTCCACATATGCGGACGAGGTTGAACCGTTGTTTAGCTTGCCAGTTCCTTTGCATGTGGGGCAGGTGTTAGAGCCAACCGTGATATGTCCGCTTCCACGGCAGTCTGGGCATTCCAAACAACTATACACACTTCCTTCTGGGGCAGGAAGAGTTCCTTTTCCATTACACCTTTTGCATTTGCTCATGATTGTCTCCTTATCATTTTTTGGTATAGTAGGGATAAGTGGTAAGGGCTAAAAATATAATACAAAATAAAATAAATAATGTCAAATATTAAAGTTTGCCAATATGAAACTATCTGTTTATAGTTTAAAAAAGGTGTTGTTTCAGGGTGAGGCCCGGCTTTTGAATTGCCAAACAGCCATGGGCGAAATCACCATTTTAGACAACCATGAAACATTTATAGGAATGATTTCTGCTGGCATTTTAAAAGTTGTTGACAATGCTGGCCAAGAATTATTTTTTCCTGTTAAATCGGGATTTTTGGAAGTTAAAGAGGGCAATCAAGTTCGCTGCATTGTAGAAGAATAATTTTTGCTAAGCAGTTTCTCTTTTGTTTACAATTAGGTCTGAGATTACTTCGGCGGCGTGGTTTCTTGGTTTTACCTTTTCATAAACTTTTACAATTTTTCCCTCAGAGTTTATTAAAAAAGATTTTCTCAAAACGCCTTGGAATTTTCTTCCTGCGGAGTTTCTTGTTCCCCAAGCCCCGTATTTTTTTGCAATTTCTTTTTTTTCGTCAGCTAAAAGGGGGAAGGGGAGGTCTAGTTTTTTTGCAAAGATTTTATTTTTTTCCAAGCTGTTTGGGGTAATTCCAATAACTTTTGTTTTTCGCCTTTCAAATTCTGAAAGGCTGTTTTTTAATATTGTTGCCTCGTTTATACACCCAGGAGAATTGTTGCCAATGTAAAAATGCAAAAGAGTCCAGCCGTCTTTTAAATCAGCAAAAGAAATTTCTTTTTCGTCCTGGTTTTTTAAATTAAAGTTTGGGGCGTTATCGCCAATTTGTAGCTTCATAGTATCTTAATATAATTTGTATATCATTAGTACACATAAACAAGTAATTTTGTTTCAAAAAAAAAGGGGCCCTTAATGAGCCCCAAATGGGTTACGCGTTTGAATGTGCTATCACCTTGCCGTTGCCGTTTGTCTTTTCTTTGATTGCCTTAACAATATCTTGTGCGTTCGCCACAATGCCTGTGGCATCGCCTGATAGTTGAGACACATCTCCAGAAAGCCCAGACACATCGCCTGATAGCCAGGTAACATATCCTGAAAGCTTGGTGACGCAGCCCCTTATATTGGAAACATCTCCCCTGATATGGGAGACATCTCCGGTAATTTTTGTAACATCTCCGCGTATATTGGTAACATCTCCCATAATGTGAGAAAAGTCACCCCAAATACCCGACAGGTCTCCGCGGATTTTGGTAATATCGCCAGAAATTCGGGACACATTGCCCGAAAGCCCGGTTACATCGCCAAAAATATCAGTTACATCGCCCCAAATTTTGGAAATATCTCCCGAAAGTCCGTCAACACAACCAGACAGCCTGGTTACATTTCCGTGGATCTTGGAAGCGTTTCCAAAAATAAATGTGGTGATGCCACTGATGTAAGACACATTTCCGTTAATCCAGGAAACAATCCCTTCTATTTCAGACACGTTGCCTGAGATATTAGAGCAGTCGCCCCATATTCTGGAAGCGTCGCCGGATATTTGTGAGGCATCTCCATAAAGCTTGGGGTGCGCGCGGGTAAGTTTGTGGGCGTTTATCAAGACTCTTTTTCCTCGCAGTTTTAGTTGCGAAAAAATAAGAGACTTCGAGTATTGTTCCATCATTTCGAATTTCCTCCGTTAGTATGTTCAAGAACCATTATATAATATATTATTTCTTATATTTTGTCAAGAATTTATAACAAAAAAGAAATTTTTTGGGGTCTGCGTAAGTATATAATAACGTGGAAACGGGCCGAGAGCAATGTCTTGGCCCAAAACCTAGGCTTAAACTCTCCAAAGGCTTTTTGGAGAAAAAATTTAGGGCCGCTTGCGGTCTTCGCAAGTAATGAAATAGCCTCTCTTCCTGCAAAGGAAACGAGAGGAGTTTCGTTATGTATTAAAATCATTTGATACATGTTATTAGAAAAAACAAATATTTTGGAAAAAACTGACCAGGAATTGGTTGGGCTGTCATTAAAGAATAAAGAATATTACGGTTATCTTATAGAAAAATATCAGAATAACTTAAGAAGATATATAATGAGATTAAACAACGGTAAACAAGACGACGCTGAAGATGTTTTGCAGGAAGTTTTTATAAAAGTTTACAAAAATCTGAATGGATATGATCCTAGTTTAAAATTTTCTTCCTGGATTTATAGAATTGCCCACAATGAGACGATTTCATTTTTGCGTAAAAAAAATCGCCGCCCAACAACGTATAATTTTGAGATAGATGCAATAAAAATTAATTCCGTAAAAGAAGACATTGATATTGAGGGGGATATAGACAAAAAAATATTAGCCGGTGATGTTTCAAAGATAATTAATGTAATGGATGATAAGTATAAAGAAGTGCTTTTGTTAAGATATATGGAAGACAAGGATTACCGCGAAATTTCCGATATTTTGAGAAAGCCTCCTGGAACAGTGGCAACTTTACTTAGGCAGGCAAAACAAAAATTTAAACAAGAATTGGCCCAAAGGGAAAACCATATTCAAGATTAATAACATGGAAGAACAAAATTTTTCCGAAAAAATATTGAAGCAAATAGAGGAGCGAAAAATCGTTCCCAGGCCAAAATGGCAGTTTCAAGCAGAAAACTCTTTTTTCTGGTTTTTATGCGCCTTTTTGTTTTTGGTTGGCTCTTTGGCTTTTGGTTTTATTGCCCTTGTTTTGTTTACACAGGAGTGGCGAGTGTACAATTATTTGGATTTTGGGTTTTTAAAATATGTTTTAATGACAGTTCCTTATTTTTGGATTATTTTTTCTGGACTTATTTTGTCGGGAATTTATTTTTTCTTTTCCAAAACAAAAAAGGGGTATTACTATGAAAGGAATGTTGTCATTGCTACCGTGGGCATCCTGGCGTTGTTGCTGGGAATTTTTTTGTTTTTTGCGGATTTAAAATTTGACGAAAACAACCGGCTCTTAAAAAAATTCCATAATGTTAGCTATGATAAATATGATGTTTGGAGTAATCCTAAAAATGGTTTGCTTGCCGGGGAAATATTATACCTTTTAAATAAAAACGATTTTGTTTTAGAAGATTTTAAAGGAAAAAAATGGCGCATAACAGTCGAAAATCCGGCCATAGAAGAAGGAGTTATTTTTGAAAATGGCAAAGTAGTTAAAATTATTGGAAAAACGGTTTCTGGCGATGTCTTTTTGGCTAAAGAAATTCGCGATTGGCGATAAAAAAAGCCCTAACGTCCGGCATTTCCGGGCGTTTTTTTATACACAGGTTTAACATTTTACATTTTTCCTGGCAGAGTTAAAATATAATAATACATTATTTTATTTATTAATAAAAAATAACATGATAATAATGAACGAAACCGACGCACCTAAAAAATCACCTGCGTCAACAATAATTATAACTGCAATTGCGATTATTTTTATTATTGGCCTTGCGTTTGCTTATTATTATTTTACGGTTGCCAATCCAACGGTTGCCGAGCCAACCCCAGAGCCAACTGAATCTGTGGCAACAAATAGTTCCCCGCAAGAAGTTCTGCCCCAGGAAACAACCCAGCCTGTAACAGAGCCATCAACAACGGTTATATATTACACGGTTCCTTTAACTGAAGATATGCAAGAGCAGCAAGGTTCTTGCACAATGAGTTCAGTTGCCGAGCCGTATAGGCAGGATGCTTGGAAATGCCAGGTTGCAAAAACAACCTATGATCCGTGTTTTTCAACCGATCAGGCAGACAGAGTTGTGTGCCAGCCAAATCCAACAGATTCAGAAAATATTTTTGCAATAAAATTAACTTCTCCTCTGCCTGAACCAACAATTCCACAAACCACTCAAAGCAACTGGGCATGGTTTGTACAACTAGAAGACGGCAGTCTTTGCAGCCCTTATACTGCCAAGCGTCCGCTTGTTGACGGAGAGGCTGCATTTTATGGCAGTGCAATAAAAGACGGAAAAAGATTTGTGCTAATTGGAGATTTAAACAACAGTGCAAAGATGTGGACGGCAACAAAAAAGAACCTAATAAAATCGGGGACTACGTGGGTGACTGAGTCAACAGAAACAGTTAATATTCAGGCTGTTTGGAAATAAAATAAAAATGGAAAAACCGGCAGTATTCTTAATTGGGTTAACCGTATTTGTTATTTCGGCAGTCTTTTTGAGTGCCGGTTTTTCGCAATATGCACAAAAAATATCTCTCGCATCGGCAGCATCATTGGTTGAATCAATAAAGGGTAGCACAATTGGTTTGTCTGATGAAGAATTGAAAGACAAAATAGGTCAAATGATAATGGTTGGTTTTAGGGGAAGCCAAATCAACGAAGATTCAGAAATTTACAAGGAAATAAAAGAAGTTAAGGTGGGTGGGGTGGTTTTGTTTGATTCTGATTTATCTTCAAATGATGAAAAGAAAAACATTTTAAATCCTGTTCAAACAAAAGAACTTATTTCAAAAATACAGGAGTTTTCAGAAACTCCTCTTTTTATTGCAGTAGATGCAGAGGGTGGAAATGTATTGCGATTAAAGCCAGAAAATGGATTCGAAAAAATTATGTCGGCTGCACAAATGGGAAAAGATAAAACTTTTCAAACAACAAAACAAGAATCAAAAAAACTTGCAACAGAGCTTAAAGATCTGGGTTTTAATATGAATTTTGCCCCTGTTGTTGATTTAAGTGTTTCTGTAAAGTCTGTAATTGGTTTAGCCGGACGCGCTTTCTCATCAAATGAGGATATTGTTTGGAATAACGCCGAAATTTTTATAGACAGCCATTTGGAAAATGATATTGTTTCTGTTGCAAAACATTTTCCCGGCCATGGCAGCTCTGAAAAGGACAGCCACAAGGAAGTTGTTGACGTAACAAGCACCTACAATGATGAAGAAATAATGCCATATTATGAGCTAAATCACATCGGCAAACTTCAAGTTGTTATGGCAGGCCACATAATAAACAAAAAAATTGACAGCCAATACCCCGCATCGCTTTCAAAAAAATATTTGCAGGAAATATTGAGAAAGGAAATAGGGTTTAACGGCTTAATTATTTCTGACGACATGCAAATGAAAGCAATTGCAGATAATTATGGCCTGGACGAAGCAGTAATATTGGCAGTAAATGCTGGATGCGATATTTTAACTTTTTTAAACAATAACGGCAATTATGATCCCAAAATTGCTTATAAAATAAGAGGTATAATTTTTAATGCTGTAAAATCGGGTAAAATTAGCCAAAAAAGAATTATTGAATCATACAACAGAATAATAGAAACAAAAAAGCGATTTAGAATAATAGAAACAAAAAAAATTTCTGTTGAGGAGTTAAAGAAAAAAGAGATTGAATCAAAAGAGTTTGAACTTTTGTCGATAAAAGAAAGCCCAACATTTTTACAGGTTTTACAACTTGCCCGCGAGGTTGAGCAAATTACAGGAGTAAGGCCGGCATTTTTGATGGCTGTTTTGAAAGAAGAGTTAAGTTTGGAAAAAACAGACTTGTGTTATCTTACTGACTTTAAAATAGGATCTGGCGTAAAAGAAATTGACGGAAAGAATATTTTAAGAGTTATGAAGCCAGACCGCGATATTTCTTATTTCCTGGAACTTACAAAAAGATTGAATAAAGATCCCAAAAAAACTTTGGTAACATGCCCAATGTCTTTTGGGTGGGGTGGGGCAATGGGCCCGGCTGATTTTATTCCTTCAACTTGGAAAAAATATGAGGATAAAATAGAACAAATAACCAAAGAAGAATCCGATCCGTGGAACATAAGAGACGCTCTTTTGGCAGCGGGCCTTTATTTGGCTGACTCTGGAGCTGCACAAAAAACAACAGCAGGAGAGTGGGATGCAGCAATGATATATTTTTCTGGCTCCAAAGATTCAGGATATAATTTTTATGCCAAAGGAGTGGCGGCGTTTGCAGAAGAAATTCAGAAAGACATTGACGCTTTGGCAGAAAAGTAATATTGTTCAAAAAATGAAAAACTTTCTAAAACTTTCAAGAATTCGAAGGCTTATAGGCACGGTTTTTGAAACCGGAGTTTTGATAAAATCTTTTATAGGCGTTTTTGAACTTTTAGGTGGCGTCCTTTTTGCTTTTTCTGGTGATTTAGTTGCAAACAACTTTATTATTTATATGGCCCAGCAGGAAGTTGCCGAAGATCCAAATGATTTTATTGCCACGCATGTTATTTCTGCGGCAAACGATTTACAGCCCAACGCCAACATTTTTCCCGTTATATACTTAATTTCCCACGGGATAATAAATATACTTTTATCTATGGCATTATTTAGAAATAAAATGTGGGCATTTCCTTTGGCTATATTTGGATTCGGATTTTTTATTGTTTACCAAATATATAGATATCTTCACACATATTCCTTAGCGCTTTTAGCGTTGACACTGTTTGATATTTTCCTGCTTGTGTTTGTCTGGCTGCAATATAAAAATAGAACTGCAAGAGTAAAATAGTTTAATTATGAAAATGTTTATACAAACACTACTTCTTATAATTATCGTTTTAAGTCTTGTTTATTTTATCTTTTATTTTGCCGGACATGCTTTTTCACCAACAACAGGATTTAAAAATGGTTCTGTTTGCATTAATGAAAATTGCTTTGAAGTTGAAGTAGCAGCAACGCCGAAAGAAAGGGAAAGGGGCCTTATGCAGCGGTCATTTATGGATCAAGATGAAGGAATGTTTTTTGTTTTTGACAGAGAAGGAAGATATTCTTTTTGGATGAAAAACACCCTAATCTCGCTTGATATAATCTGGATAAACAGCGATAATAAAATTGTTTTTATAGAAAAAAATGCCCAGCCCTGCCACGGCTTAACTTGTTTATCTATTGCACCAGACCAAACCGCAAAATATGTGCTGGAAATTAATGGTGGGCTTTCCGATAAATTTGGATTTAAAATAGGGGACGAAACAATTATAAAATTAAATAAATAAAATTATGTTAAATTTTTTTAAAATTGCGATAGGTTTTATTATTGCAGCTTCCTTTTTGGTGAGCGTTTATTTTTATCCTTTAATGCCAGATGTAATTGCTTCTCATTGGGGCGCCGACGGCCAGGTAGACGGCTATATGGGAAAGTTTTGGGGATTATTTTTAATGCCAACTATTTCTTTAGTAATGTTTTTGCTGTTTGTTTTTTTACCCAAAATTGATCCATTAAAAGAAAACATAAAAAAATTTAGAAAAGAATTTGACGTATTTCTGTTGATAATATTTTTGTTTATGTTTTATTTGCACGGTTTAACCATTGCCTGGAATATGGGCGCAAGATTTAACATGGGCCAATTTATGGCTCCGTTTATGGGTATTTTGTTTTTTGCTGCCGGCGTGTTGATGGAGAGTTCAAAAATGAATTGGTTTATTGGCATTAAAACCCCGTGGACATTAAGCAGTGAAAAGGTCTGGAATAAAACACACAAGCTTGGAGGAATGTTGTTTAAAATTTCGGGAATTTTTGCCATTTTAGGGTTTGTTTTTCCAGAATATGCAATCTGGCTTATTATCGTTCCCGTGATAGTTTCATCAATATATAGCATTTTATATTCTTATCTTGAATACAGAAAAGAAAAAAATATTTAATCAGTTAATTATGAATAAAAAAAGGGTAGAGACGTTGAATTTGTTGAAAAATACTTACTGCAGATTAAAAGCATCAAAGATAGAAGGGGTTGGAGTTTTTGCAATAAGAGATATTCCAAAGGGCAAAAGGCCATTTTTAGGAATTAAAAACCGAACATGGAGAAAGTTTGACGTTAAGGAACTTAAAAAATTGGATAAAGAAGTTTTGAAAATGGTGGATGATTTTTTTGTTATTGAAAAAGATGGTTCGGTTTACATTCCTGACGGTGGGTTAAATTTAATGGATATTTCTTTTTTTGTTAACAATTCAAAAAGCCCCAACCTAAAGGTTGTAGGCAATCCAGATGATGAAGCTTTAGATTTCAAGACAACAAGAAAAATTAAAAAGGGCGAGGAGTTAACTGTTTCTTACGCAACTTATGACGAAAAATATAAGTAAATATGTATAACAAAAAGCTCCCATTTGGGAGCTTTTTGTTTGTTTTTAATATAAGTATCCCCAAGTTTGCAGCTTATCAGAATCTTCATACCAGCCCATTCCTATGTCGGTTCGGTAAAACATATTTTGAAGCAAAATGTTTTCAACTCTGCTATAAGCTTGCTTTCTTGCATCTTCAACCGTTGTGCCGGACCCCGTTACAACCAAAGCATATCCTGATTCACCGGCAACTCTCCAATTTCCTTCAATTAATTTTACGTCTCCTAAATGCACGCCATCTAGGTTTGGTTTTTTAAATATAATAGAAAGGTCTTTGTAAATTTCCATTTCAGCCTTGTCATAGTAAGGGAATGGCGGAATAGCGCAGCAAACGCCAAGTTGAAAACCTTTTTTTGTTTTTAAATCATAGTTTTCTCCTTTTGCTATTGCAATCAAAAATTCTCCCCATTCTGAGGTTACGCCCTCCATTGCAATTGATATGTGCGGATATCCAAATCTGCAAGTAAACTCCAAAGGATAAATTCCTCTTGCATTAGCAATGCAATTAATGTCTATATAGCCAACGTAGCCAGATCTTTTTATTTCCTCTCGCATTTTTTCAAGAGTAGTTCTAAAAATTGTGTTTGGCCCAGACCAATACATTAAAGTTCCCATCTCGCCCGTAAAGGGGCCAATGTCTCCAGGAAATAATTTTTTGTGCTCAAAGTTTATGTTTAGTGGGTAAATAAAATCTTTTCCGTTAAAAAAAGCTCCAACTGCAACCTCAACGCCTTGGGCAAATTTTTGAAGCTGAAATCTTTTTACTCGTTTTTCTAAAACGGTTTTATTTGATCTGATAATCTCGTGCAAATCTTTTCCATCATCATCTTTTCCTAAAAACAAAAGTCCTTTTGCATCAGAAGACATAAATCCTGAGGGCTTATAAACATATCTGCCCGGGTTTTCTTCAATAAATTTTAATGCATTATCATAATTGTCAAAATCCCAGTGGGGGAGAATTAGCATTCCCATTCTTTTCATCTCAGACTGGCCAAATTCGCGATTTTCTTCTAGCTTATCTGTGTAAACGGATCCGCCAACAACAAGCTTTCCTTCTGACCTTAACTTATCAGCTTCTTCGCCAAAGCCAACGTCGTCAAAAATTATAACATCAGCCCAGTCTATAAATTTTTTCCAATCATCAATTTTTTCTATAAAGCCGTCATAAACATCCTGATCACATTCTGCTTTTATAAAAGCTTTTACTTCATGCCCCTCTTTTTTAATTTGCAAAGCAAGATCGCCCGATAAACTTTCCCAGCTTACAAATAAAAACTTTTTTGGTTCTTTTGAATTGGCAACTAATCCGCCATTTCCGTTTGCCATTTTATTTTTTAAAAATTAAAAATAATATTGTTTAATTATAATTACAAAAAAAATAAAAGTAAAACTGTGAATAAAAAAAATCCCGACTTTCGTCGGAATTTTTTTCAAAATTACCTGTTGAATTTTGGAGGCCTATTTTTTTTCCAGCAATCTCTGCAATAAATTGGCCTGTCGGGAGCTGGCTCAAAAGGAAGTTCTGTTATTTCTGCTCCGCAATCAGAGCATTTCCAGTTTCCTTGCACTTTTGGCCTGGGAGTAAAACCGCCCCCTTGGTTGTTGTTGTGAAACATTTATATAGTTTTTAAAATATTAAACGACCTTTGCCTAACAATGTGTTAGAGCAGGCCCAATATAGCTTACTTATATCTTACCATTTGACTAATTTAAAAAGCAAGGGCTATAATCTAATTAGAAGAGGATGCTTGCTCTTTTAAAACTACAGAAAGGAGCGGGTATGGTTGCTGCATCAAGGGTCGCTTTTTGGGCTTGGGTTCCTCTTTCTATGCCTCCCAAAAGGGAGTACATTGGCAAGATAAGACCCCCAAGTCCTTGCTGGGTTATTGAGGGCAAAGAAGGTGACGCAGCTATTTGTGATTACAACGATAGAATAGCTGTTTTTTCATCAAAAAAGCGTGCCAAGAATTTTTTAAAAATAAAATTAAGCAGAAGCAGAAAATTTAAAGTGATAAGATATAGCTGGGATGAATTTGTTAAAATATATAAAGAATATTACGAACTGGCAGTAATCGACACAGACGGCGATTCGGATTTTTACGCAGTTATACCCTTACAAGCGAAAGAGCAATAGAGCTCTTTCTTTTTTTTGGGTTTAATGCTAATAGTAAAAGAAAAACAAATATTAAATTAATAAAAAAATATGAAAAAGAACATTATTATTTCTTTAATTTTACTGGCGGTGCTAATAGTGGGCGGAGTATTTGCGTATTCATATGTAAGCAAGCTTGGAAAAACTCCAACATCAGTGGCCGGAAACTCGGGCATTGTTATTGCTACATTGAATGGCGGCTACTCAAAAGAGATTACTTCACCATTGAAAATTACAGGCTTTATTAAAGGAGACGGCTGGACCGGCTTTGAAGGCCAGGTTGGAACTGTAAAACTGCTGGACAACGAGGGAAGAGAAATGGGCGCAACATTTTTACAGGCTACAACCGATTGGATGCAACTGCCGACAAGCTTTGAGGCAGAAATAAACTTTACTTCCGATAAAGATATAAACGGAACACTTGTCTTTAGAAATGAAAATGCATCAGGATTGCCCGAAAAAGATAAAACATTTGTTGTACCAGTTAAAATTTTAAAATCAAGCCAACAACAAGCAGCAGAAACAATGAAGGTAAAGGCGTATTTTAGCAACAATGCAATGGACCCCCAAATTTCATGCAATAAAGTTTTTGCAGTTGAAAGAGAAATTCCAAAAATAGAAGCAGTTGCAACAGCGGCAATTAACGAACTTTTAAAGGGTCCAACCTCACAGGAGGAGGGTGATGGTTATTATACAAGCCTTAACAACAACGTAAGGTTGCAAAGTTTGGAAATCACAAAGGAAGGGGTTGCCAAGGCCGACTTTGATGAAAGACTTCAAGAGGGGGTGGGTGGGTCTTGCAGAGTCTCAGCAATTAGGGCACAAATAACAGAAACCCTAAAACAATTCCCAACAGTTAAAGGTGTAATTATTTCTGTAAACGGGGACTCAGAAACATCGTTGCAGCCATAGTTTATCTAGGAACTAATAAATGAATTTTAAGATATTAAAAAAATCAAAAAGCAGCAAAGCAAGATTGGGATTTTTAGAAACAGAACACGGAGTTGTAGAAACCCCGTGTTTAGTTCCTGTGGCAACCCAAGCGGTTGTTAAAACCTTAGACAGCAAAGAAGTTGAAGAAACAGGCAGCAATATTTTGATTGCCAATACTTTTCATTTGCACCTAAAACCCGGAGAAAAAATAGTTGAAAGAGCCGGCAAACTTCACAAGTTTATGAATTGGAATGGCGTTTTGATGACCGATTCTGCTGGATATCAGGTTTTCTCGCTGGGGTTTGGCAGGGATTTTGGGTTAGGAAGCAAAATAGTAAAATGCGATTCAGGATTAAATTCTATAAAACAAAAAACACAGCCCCAAAATATAAAAATAAACCACGACGGAGTGCTTTTTAAATCTCCAATAAATGGTGACGAATTATTTATTGGGCCAAAAGAATCAATAAAAATTCAGGAAAAATTGGGCGCTGATATTATTTTTGCTTTTGACGAATGCACGGCGCCTTTGGCAGATTATGATTATGTAAAAGACTCAATGGAAAAAACTCACAGATGGGCAAAAGAATGTTTAAAAACGAAGGCCTCCTTCGCCAGAGGCTCCGGCGTACCGAAGCAGGCTCTCTATGGAATAGTTCAAGGCTCAAAGTTTAAGGACCTCCGCGTTGAAAGCGCAAAATTTATTGGAGCTTTGGAGTTTGATGGCTTTGGAATTGGAGGGGAATTTGGGCACGATAAAAAGAAAATGTCCGAAATGCTTGGCTGGGTTGTTGACGAATTACCAGAAAAAAAGCCAAGGCACCTTTTGGGAGTAGGATATCTAGAAGACATAGAAACAGTTATAAAATCAGGAGTTGATACTTTTGATTGCACGGTTCCAACTCATTACGCCAGGCGAGGCATTGCTTTTACCTCTGAAGGCAAATTAGATTTAAACAAGAGCAAGTTTTTGAAAAAAAGAGAACCTTTGGACAAAGGATGCACTTGCAAAGTTTGTTTAAACTATAAGAAGGATTATATTTGCCACTTGCTAAAAGCAAAAGAAATAACAGCTCTAAAGCTTATAACATTTCATAATTTGTGTTATTTTAATAATTTTATAGCAGATATAAGGGCCAAGATTAAGTCAGGAAAAATATAACATGGAGTTTGAAAAAGGAATAAGAAAAATAAAAGAAAAACAAAGGAAAATAAAAAATGAAATACTAAAGCAAACAACAGTTTATATTTTGGCTGCTTTGGGTTTTGTTGTTGGTTTGGCTTGGAATGATGCGGTAAGATCACTTATTGAATTCTTGTTTCCTCTTCAAAAGAATGGGCTTGTGCCAAAATTTTTTTACGCTGTTATAATAACAATTGTGATGGTTGTAATTACTATATATCTCACTGCGTCCGAAGAAGGGGATAATAAATAAACAAAAAAATTCGCTTAGGCGGTTTTTTTATCCACAGAAAAACCAAAAAGGGTCTTGACGGGTATTATTAATAGTAATAAAATTTAATTAGGAATGATTATTAATAAATAAAAAATGGAAACCCTTGAAAAAACATTGCTGAAAACCGGAAGGCTGACAAGCCAGAAAAAGGTTATCTTGGATTATTTGCTGGGTGTTACTTGCCATCCTACGGCCGAGGAGGTTTATACAGCCGTGCAAAAGAGACTCCCAAGAATAAGTGTAGCCACTGTTTATAGGATATTGAAAGATTTGGACGAAAAAAATTATGCCCAAACAATATTATCCAAAAAAGCAGCCCACTTTGATGGCAACGTTGCTCCACACACGCACTTTGTTTGCCAAATTTGTGACAAAGTGTTTGATATCCATGACGAATGTTATAAATGTGGAATTCTTGAGAAGAAAAAAACAAAGGTCGGCAAAATTAAAAACTATAAAATTATATTCTATGGAATTTGCAACCAATGCGGAAAAAAATAATTTTTGCCACGACTGCAAAAAAGAAATAGAGCTCAGCGGCCAAGACATAATAAACGGAGTTTATTTAACATATGATAACGCAGGAGAGAAGATAAACATTTTTAAATGCAACGATTGTTATGCAAAAAGTCCGGCTTTAACAAATTTTCAGGAATGTGAGGTGTATTCAAGGGTTGTAGGATATATTAGGCCAGTAGGCCAATGGCATAAAGGCAAAAAGCAGGAATATAGCGAAAGAAAAGAGTTTGTGGCCGAAAATTAGAATAAAATATTATGAATGAAAAAGATGTCAAAAACAAAATAAGCAAGAAAAAAATTAACGAGGCTATTCAAAAAGAATGCGATCTCTGCGCAGCAACTTTTGAAGCATGGATTGAAACAGTCAGGCTAACTCAAGACCGAGAAAACAACATAAGGGATAAATTTGATATGTATTGTCCGGTTTGTAAAAAGAAAAAATAATATTTAATTAATTTTTATTATTTAAGATTAGATTATGGAAAAAAAATTGTACAAATTATCCGAACTTCCTTATGGTTCTAAGGATTTTGAACCCTATATGTCTGAGCAAGTTTTGCTTTTGCATCACGACAAGCATCATCAGGCATATGTTAACGCGGCCAACGCAGCCCTAGAAAAAATTTGGGCAGCAAGAGAAAAAAACGAAGAGATAGATTTAAAATCAGTTTTAAAAACATTATCTTTTAACGCCGCAGGGCATGTTTTGCACGAAATGTTTTGGAAAAACATGGCGCCAGTTAACTCCGGTAAAAACAAACCTTCGGGCGAAATTTTGAAAGCGATAGAAAACAATTTTGGAAGCTTTGAAAGATTTAAAAAAGAATTTTCTGAAACAGCAAAATCTGTTGAAGGGTCGGGCTGGGCAGTCTTGGTTCTAGATAAAGTAGGGGGGATGCTGCAAATAAATCAAATTGAAAAGCACAATGTTAATTTTTATCCTGGTTTAAAAGTTTTGCTATGTTTGGATGTTTGGGAGCACGCATATTATTTGGATTACAAAAATGATAGAGTAAAATTTATAGAAAATTGGTGGAACATAGTAAACTGGGACGAGGTAGCTAGAAGATTTTTAGGAGAATAAAATTAAAAAACAAGCCCTGAGAAAGGCTTGTTTTTTAATATTTAAAAATGCTAAAATATGTTAATATAATTTTAATTAAAAATGTATGATTGGTTTAGAAGATGTAAAAAGTAATCCGCAGATTTTAGAGTATATAAAGGAAACAGAAATTGCCTTAACCGCCTTGTCTTATACAAACCACGGCTTAAGGCACACAAACTTAGTGGCCGATAGAGCAATGCAAATTGCAAAAGTAATTGGTTTAACGCCAAGAGAGTCTGAGCTTGCTGGAATTGCTGGTTTTTGCCATGATATGGGGAATTTTTTAACAAGGACATTTCATCATTTTTTTGCTGCTACACTTTTTAATCAGGAGTTTAAAGGCCAATTTGATGCAAGAGAAATGGCCACAATTATGCAGGCCATTTCAAATCACGACAAAGAAGAAATGAATTTTACTTCAGCAATTTCAGCCTGCGTTGTTTTGGCTGACAAATCGGACGTTGATAGATCAAGAGTTTCTTCAACCGATATGGCGCAAATAAAAGCAGATATTCATGACAGAGTAAATTATGCAACAACAGAAAGCAAGTTGAAAATTGATAAAGCAAAAAAGAGGATTACATTGGCGCTAAAAATTGACACAAATTTTGTGCCGATAATGGAATATTTTGAAATTTTTACAGAAAGAATGGTTTTTTGCAGAAAAGCAGCAGAATTTTTGGGATATAATTTTGGAATCGTTATAAATAAAACCAGATTATTATAAAATGCAA